>Ga0102953_1000015_pt1 | contig 101448 bp, 88 predicted proteins | sample SalPon2A_C_D2_MG_FD_78509 | JGI IMG/M metagenome (GOLD analysis project Ga0102953, IMG submission 78509) | Soil microbial communities from South San Francisco under conditions of wetland restoration - Salt Pond MetaG R2A_C_D2_MG | ecosystem: Environmental > Terrestrial > Soil > Wetlands...
TCGGTCCGGGTGAGTTACCGGGTTTAAGCTCACCGCTTGCCAAACAAATCCGCGTTCCTATAATCCGCGCCTCTGTTCACGGCGCTTTAGCTCAGTTGGTTAGAGCAACGGAATCATAATCCGCGTGTCCGGGGTTCGAGTCCCTGAAGCGCCACCATCTCCAAGCCCCGCCCTGCGGGGCTTTTTCTTTATATAACCACTTGGTTTGGTTGAGTCATTAGCGCGCTATAATTTTTTTCGATACAACAAGTCAGAAATAGCTGCGGACTTCGCAGCTGATGAAATTGCCGTAGAGGCCGAATTCGCTGTTGATGGTGGCGGCTGCGGGCTTCCTGCCGCTGGCCAGGGTGCCGCTGAGGGCGAGTTCGGACTCGTCGCTCAGGGAATACAGGGCATAGACGGCGAACAGTGAGGAACTGTCCAGCCAGTTGTGGATCACGGTCATGTCTCCGGTGAGCAGTGGCGTGAACTCGTAGTTCGCGCCGAGTGCGGTGTAGTTGCGCGCCATGTAAAGGCCCTGCACGGTGTTGGTGAGCGAATAGGCTGCGCGGTTGTTGGTGCCGCCGCCGTGGTAGAACTGTTCGGCGCGCAGGGTCAGGGTGTTTTCCCAGCGATGCTCGACGCCTATGGAAACTTCAAGCCTGCGCTTCTGAGCCGCAGGGTTCGGAATATTCATATGGCCCTCGCCGCGGATGCCCAGCCATTCGAACAACTCCCCCTGGAAGTCGCCGCCCAGTATCACATCCTTTTTCACCGTGCCGCCGAGCAGGGCGAATTCGATGTCGCCGAAGATGCGCGAGGCCCTTGCCAGATAGGCATTGCGGGCCGAGTCGATGTTGTTGCTCCAGCCGTTGTCGCCCAGCGCATTGCTGCGGTAGCCGAGTACCGAAATCAGCGAGAGCTGCGAAAGCTCGGCCAGCTGGATGTCGGCGCGCAGCGCATCCACCCCCGGCTTGTAGGTGCGGTAAAAGGTCTGCGCGGCGAACGGCGCGAAAAAATCGTTGGGGGTGAAATAGAAGGTTCTGGCCAGATTCACCGGTTGGCGGCCGGCCTTCAGGTACAGCCGGTTTGATGCATATTGCACATTCAGCCGGTCGAGCAGCAGGTGAGAGCGCTTGCCCGCAAAGCTCCAGTCGAGCGCATCACTGCGCTCGGTACCCTGCAGGGTCGCCAGCGTGCTGCCGCCGGTTTGCAGGTGCAGCGGGATGTAGCTCTGCTCGGCGTGCATCTCAAGGCTGAGATAATCGCCGGTGCGGCCATCCAGCATCAGCCTGCCGGAGCCGGCGACACCGGAAACGGTGCGTTTGTTGTAATAGGTCGGATCGTCGGGGTTGTTCAGCAGCAGGCCGCTGCCGCGCAGCAGGCCGCGCATCTCAAGCGAGCTGTCATCATCCTGCCAGCTCAGGAACGCGTGGGCAGGCGGGGCTGCCGCCAGCATGAGCAGCGCGGCAAGCAGGAAAACAATGCCGCTAGGGCCGGGCTTCATCCGATTCGATCTTTCCGTCATGCAGGCTGATGATGCGCCTGGCCCGGTCGATCACATGCTGATCGTGGGTGGAGAACAGGAAGGTGATGCCGTGCTCGCGGTTGAGATGCTGCATCATGTCGAGCAGGGCCTCGGCGGTATGCGAATCGACGTTGGCGGTCGGCTCGTCGGCCAGCACGATGGCCGGATTGGTCACGATGGCGCGGGCAATGGCCACGCGCTGCTGCTGCCCGCCGGACATTTCATCGGGCCTTCGATGCTCCAGTCCTTCGAGGCCGACGGCCTTCAGCGTTGCCATCACGCGTTCGCGGGCTTCGGCTTCAGACATGCCCTGCAGATTGAGCACGAACTCGGCATTCTCAAAGGCGGTCATCACCGGGATCAGGTTGTAGGCCTGGAACACGAAGCCGATGCGATTCTTGCGCACGGCGGAGAGCGCGGTGTTGTCCAGCGTGGCCAGATCGACATCGTCCACCCGGATGCTGCCGGAGCTGGGCACATCCAGCCCGCCGATCAGGTTGAGGATGCTGGTCTTGCCCGAACCGGACGGCCCGCACAGCACGGCAAAATCGCCGGCCTCGATATCCAGCGACACATCGTTCACCGCATGCACGTCCACCTTGCCCTGCCGGTAGGTTTTGACGACATGCTGCATGCGCACGATCTGCTTCACACTTGCCATGCTGACCTCCATCAAATCGTCTTCAGGCTTTCCACCGGCGGTATCCGGCCGGCCCGCCATGCCGGATAAACTCCCGCCAGCAGGGCCAGCATAAACACACCGCCCAGAATCGCCATGGCGCTTTCCTTGAACAGCCTCGCCTTGAACACCGGATCGACGAGCACGCCGCCGTAGCTGAAATCGGTGCCGAAGGCCCCGGAGAAATCGATGCCGGTGTTGTAGAGGAAGTAAAACCACGGCGCGGTGATGATGATGCCCAGCAGCAGGCCGACGATGGCCAGCCAGAACGATTCCACCATGACCAGCCGGAACAGGGCCTGCGGCGACATGCCGACCGCCATCATCACGCCGAATTCGCGCGTGCGCTCCAGCACGCTCATCAGCATGGTGTTGAGGATGCCCACGGCAATCAGCAGGCCGACGAGGAACTGGCTGATGTAATTGCCGGCCTTGTCGAAGGCGATCACGCCGGCCAGGTCGGGCTGCGCCTTCTTCCAGGTCAGTACGTCAGTCCCCGCGGCTTCAGGAAGGGCGGCGATGCGATGGCGCATGGCCTCCGCATACCGCTGGTCGCGGATAATCACGGCAATCAGCGTGGCCTCGTCCTTCTGATAGTTCAGGGCCTTCTGCACGCTGGCAATGGGCAACAGTGCCATGATGCCGTCCACCATATCGATGCCGGTGGTGAAGATGCCGGTAACGCGGGCGATATCGCTGACGATCTCGCCATGGGCATCGGTGGTGGTGTAAACAACCTTCTTGCCGATCTTCACCTGCAGTTTTTGGGCCAGCTTGCTGCCGATCACGATGCCGCGGCCGCCCTTGTCGTCGAACATCGACCCTTCCACCAGGGATTTGAGTAACAGGTTGTTGTCCGGCCGCTCGAAGGCCGGATCCACGGCGATGAAGCCGCCACCCACGCTCTTGCGCGCACTGGCGAACATCGCCTGCCCGGTGATGCGCACCGCCGCATCGGACACCCCATCCAGTGCAACGATGCGTTGGCGCAGCCCGTCCGCCCCGCGCAGTCGCTTGTCGAGTGTCGGCTTCAGGTTGTAGCCGGGGGGCTGCACCGTGACATGGCCCATGCCCATGCTCGCACCCATGTCGATCATCTTGGTGTAGGTGTAATCCCCGGAGCCGGTGAAGGTCACCGACAACATGACCCCGAAGCCGATGGAGAAGGCGGTAATCAGCGTGCGCCGCTTTCTGCGCCAGATATTGCGCCAGGCAAGCCGGTTGACGTTCATAGGCAGGGGCTCATCGGAAGTAGATCGCCTGTACCGGGCGCAGGGCCGCGGCCTTGATGGCCGGGTAGATCACCGCAAGCGCGGCAACAATCAGCAGGAACAGCACGGGCTGGACCAGCGCGTCGGTCGTGATGGCCGCATACCACACCGGATCGAAGGCGATGCCGCCGTAGGAGATGGAGCCGGCCAGGGCAGACATATCAATGCCGTGCAACTGGTAATAGTTCGAGACCCACCAGCCCCCGGCGAGGCCGACAAGCGCGGCCAGCACCGCCATAATCATGGTTTCGGCAAGCACCAGTCCCATCAGCTGCCACGGGGTGACGCCGAGGGCCTTCATGATGCCGAATTCGTGGATGCGCTCGAACACATTCATCAGCATCGCATTGAGCACCACCGTGGCCACGGCGATATAGAAGATCACCATCATGATGATGATCTGCACGCCGGCGGTGTCGATCATGCGCGCGACCACCGGCATCAGCTGTTTCCAGTTTTTCACTTCAAGGCCCGGGGCCAATGCCTGGACTTTGGCGGTTTCGGCTTCCAGATCGTCGGTTCGGTTGGCGCGGATCAGCACGACCTCGTGCGCGCCGTCGGGGATCACCAGCAAATCCCTCAGGGTCTGCATCGGCATGAACACGCCCATGCGGTCGATGCCGTCGGAGACCGATTTGAGGATGCCGCGCACCCGGAACAGTTCGTTGGCCATGTAGCCGTCGGAGCTCTGGCCGACGAATACCAGTTCATCGCCGAGTTCCACCCCGAGGGTGCCGGCCAGCTTCTTGCCCAGCACTACGCCAAGCGGATCGGCATCATCCAGCCACCGGCCGCTACTGACATGGCGATTGAGCTCGGTGACCTGCGCCTCGTGCGTCAGGTCGACGCCGCGCAGGTGTGCGCCGCTGGAGGCCATATTGGCGGCCAACAGGCCATAGCCGAAAATGCGGCTGGTAGCGCGATAGCCCCTGGTCTGCAGGGTGGCGACCAGTTGGTCGGGGTGTTCGATACGGGTGTAGAGATCCGGATCGTCGCGGTAGCCGTAGGCATGAATCTGGATATCGCCCATGTTCATCGCCACGACGCTGTGCTCGCTGCCCTGCATCATGCCCTCCATCAGGGAGGAGAAGAAGATCATGATCAGGCAGGCAAAGGCCATGGCCAGCATGGTCACCAGCGAGCGATGCCAGTTCCGCCATACATTGCGCGAGGCCAGGGTCAGGATGCGCATCAGCGCTGCTTCAGTCTCGAGAGGGAAAACATCGCGTCGCTGACCGGGATGTTCAGTTCAAGCGTTTCGTAGACGAATTCGGTGAATTCGCCCGGCTTGTCGGCCGGCACAACGCGCAGCACGGCAGGCCGTTCACGGCCACCGAGCATTTTCATGTCGCTGAAGGTGAAGGTGCGGGCCAGCGCCATATCCTCATCGTAGTAGCGCTCGGTGAGCGGCGTGTAGTCGCGGGCCAGGATGGTCAGCAGCAGCCTGCCCCACACCACGGGCGCATCCGGCTTCGGGATCAGCGTGAATTCGATGATATCGCGACCGTCGCGCATGCCCTCGAAGCTGATCGTGGCATCGTAGTCCTCTTCCAGCCGCGCTTCCTTGACGAGGTCGTCGTTGGTCAGGTGGCTGCCCATCCAGGAGCCCATCATCATGCCGCTGGTCAGGCGGATGGTGCGGTCGGTCTTGGGCAGGTAGGTGTAGATATTGTTGCCGGATTTCAGTGTCATCGTGCCCTTTTCGCGCAGCGGTTCGAGCACGCGGAACAGGGTTTTCTCCTTGCCCTTGGACCAGCCCTCCATGCGCATGGTACGCGTGTAATGCTCGGTTTTTACCTGCATGGTGACGACGGCATAGGAGGAGTTACCGCGCCACAGGTCGTCCACCTCGTTCAGAATCTGTTTGGTTCGGTCCTGTTCAGCGGGCTGTTCGACCGCGAAGCAGGGGGATGCGGTGAGCAGCAATAAAAAGCAGCAGGCAAATCTCATGTTACGAGTATACAGGATTGGCGCGACCGGTGCCGCAGCTAGATCGCGATGGGTGCCCGGATGCCGGGGTGGCACTGGTAGTCGCGCAGCTCGAAATCCTCGAAGGTGAAATCCAGAATAGAGCTGATGTCCGGGTTGATGTGCATGGTGGGCAGCGGGTAGGGCTCGCGGGCCAGCTGGGCCTCGACCTGTTCGGCATGGTTGGAGTACAGGTGTGCATCGCCGAAGGTGTGCACGAAATCGCCCGGCTTCAGGTCGCAGACCTGCGCCAGCATCATGGTGAGCAGGGCGTAGGAGGCGATGTTGAACGGTACGCCGAGGAAGATGTCGGCGCTGCGTTGGTAGAGCTGGCAGGAGAGCTTGCCATCGGCCACATAGAACTGGAAAAAGGCATGGCAGGGGGCCAGCGCCATCTTGCCCTGCTGCACATTGGCCTGAGGGCTGATGGATTCATCGGGCAGGTCGGCCACATTCCATGCCGAGATAATCAGGCGGCGTGAATTCGGGCGGGCCTTGATCTGCTCGACCAGTTGGCTGATCTGATCCACGTGTTCACCACTCGGGGTCGGCCAGTTGCGCCACTGGTAGCCGTAGACAGGGCCCAGATCACCGCTTTCGCTGGCCCATTCATCCCAGATTTTCACGCCGTTGTCGCGTAGATAAGCGGTGTTGGTGTCGCCCTTGATGAACCACAACAGCTCGTAAATGATGGATTTCAGGTGGCATTTCTTGGTGGTAACCAGCGGGAAGCCCTGCGACAGGTCGAACCTCATCTGGTAACCGAATACCGACTTCGTACCGGTGCCGGTGCGATCACCCTTTAACGTGCCGTGGTCGCGCACATGGCGCATCAGATCAAGGTATGGTTTCACTGGTTTCCTCCGGCTAAGAACTCGTGGCCCATGATGCCCTTGCCGTCCCCTGCGCTCAACCGCCCGTAGCCGATTGCCGGCGCCGGACTGCCCGTGTCCAAACAAAGCAGTTGGCAAACGGCGCGCGGCGTGCAACATATGGCTTCACTTTCCGCCGGGAGATGGCTGATGCATGCATGCAAACATTCAATACTGATTCTTGTCGCGCTGTTGTTCGGCATGGCGGGTTCCGCCGTGGCGGCCGATATGCCGGTTGGTTCAATGCAGTCGGGCACGATGCAGTCAGACTCAATGCAGCCGATGGAGCAGCCTGCCGCTGATCCGGACGCGCAGCCGCTGGCCTTTCCGACCATCACCGCGCCCGGCCAGCCGATCGAGCCTGTGACGCCGGATGTGGATGCGATGGCTACCGAGGACGAGGAAGCGCCCGCGCCGGATGCGCAGGCGGCAGAGCCTTATGATGTGCCGGCTCCGGCGGAGACGGGCGGGCCGAAGAGCCCGACGGACAAGATCGTGGATAAGTTCATGACGCTCGATACAGATGAGTCGAAGAGCGTGTCGGTGATGGAATACCTGGTGATGGTGCAGCAGCGCGTCGAGGCCCGCTTCAAGGCGATGGATGCCAATGGCGATGGCGAGGTGACCGAGGAAGAATACCGTGACTTCTGGAAGTCGCGCATGGCGAAGTGGTACCGCTTGCAGCGCTAGCAACAATCCGGTTTCACGCCCAATCATCCGGGTTTCGGACCTTCCTTTCGGGCCGGTACCACTGCAGGTGGGGAACGGCAGCTAACAACAAAATCAGACAGGGTTAAAAGACAATGCCGCAGGCTGGGCGGGTTACATTCCCGCCTTGGTGACGGTGAGCGTCATGGTCAGTTCGCGCTGCTTGTTGAAGGCATCGGTGCCGAGCAGGACGTTGGAGAATTCGGCGGCGGCGCTGCCTGTGGAGGCGAGGGTGACGCTTTCACCGAGGCGCAGGGTGAGCTCGGTATCCGCTTCGGCGATGCTGAAGCGCTGTCCGTTGGCAGCCTGCCCGACGCGCGGTTGGGCATTGATGCGGATCGGGGGATTGCCTGCCGGCGGCTTGCCGGTGGAGAGGGTGCTGCCGGCATCAATCAGCATCTCGGTTTTTGCATCCATGCCGGAATCCGCCGCGTTGTTACGCAGCCAGGGGTGAATTGCCACGCGCACCTGGTCGCCGGGCAGCAGCGTGGCGCGCACATCGAAGCCGCCGGTGATATCGAGCAGTTCGACGTTGTTTTCAGTCACGATGCCATGCGCGGTGAGATACCGCAGGGTGCCGCTGTCCACGGCGCGTACCTCGCCGGCCTCGATATGGCCGGGGCTGCCGGACGAGGTGCGCAGCATGAAGTCGCGGCGGCCCTCGCCATGCCGCGAGGCAGCGGCGGCATCGATGCGTACCCAGCCACCGGGCAGGGCCGCCGATGCAGCGATCGAACCGGCGCTGTTGGCATATTGCTCGGCGACGGCCACCTGCACGGAAAGCTGGGCGGGGGCGGCATCGAGCGACTTCAAAAGCTCGCGGGCCCTGGCGATATGGGCTGCATCGTCGGTGATAATCAGCAGCCGGCGCGATGGCAGCTGCGCTGTTTTCCCGTTCGCCGACAGCTGGCTCTGCGCGGCGGCCTCGGCCTCGGCCAGCGGCAGGTGCATCACCTCGATGGTGGCAGTTTCGGCGCGCGCCGCGCCCGCGTTCATGGTCAGGAAGACCAGTATTGCCAGCATGCCCGGGCGCATCGTCATCACCCCTTGTCCACGAACACCGGCTTCGGTTCGATCAGGCTGGCCGGATCCTCATGGATGATCACCTCGGCCTCGGGGAAGGCGGCCATGATGTTTGCCTCTACCTCGTCGGAGATGCGATGTGCCTGCATCAGGGTCAGGTGGTCGTCTATTTCCAGGTGCAGCTGGATGAACAGCGTGGTGCCGGATTTGCGCGTGCGCAAGTCGTGCATACCGCGCGTTTCGGGATGTGCATGCACGATTTCCTTGACCCGTTCGCGGTCCTCGACGGGCAGTTCCTTGTCCATCAGGTGATCGAGCGATTCGCGCATGATCTCGATGGCGCTGTAGAAGATGTAGGCGGCGATGCCGAGTGCGAACAGCGGGTCGAAGCCGCTCCATCCGTAAGCCGCCAGCAGCAGGGCCACGATGACGCTGCCATTGATCAGCAGATCCGTCTTGTAGTGCAGGTGGTCGGCCTTGATGGCCGTGGAACCGCTTTTTTTGATTACATGACTCTGGAAGATAACCAGGCCGATGGTAGCCACGATGGAGAACACCATCACCGCTACGCCGATGCCGACGGCAGGCACGGGCTGCGGGTTGAGTATGCGGTGCACGGTTTCAAGTACCAGGAACAGCGCCGAGCCGCAGATGAAGGTGGCCTGGCCGAGACCGGCGAGCGATTCCGCCTTGCCGTGACCGAAACGGTGGGCCTTGTCGGCCGGCTCCAGCGCGTGGCGTACGGCAAACAGGTTGATGATCGAGGCCAGCGCATCGAGGCAGGAATCAATCAGCGTGGCGAACAGGCTGACCGAGTCGGTCATCAGCCATGCGCCGAGCTTGGCGACGATCAGCGTGCAGGCCACGCCGGTGGAGGCATAGGTGGCCATGCGCATCAGATCGCCTGATTCGCTGGCAGTTCTGGCGGCGGCGTTGGGCGGTGTCGGGGGTGTGCTGCTCATGGCGCTTATTGTGCAGTACCCGGTGGGCGGAATAAACGCATGCGCGGTACAAAAGCCGGTACACGACGACGGTATTCGGCATAGGCGGGGTGCCGGCCAAGCATGCGGCGTTCCTCAAAGTAACTGCCGATGATGAAATAGGCACTTACGGCAAGGCAGAAATGCAGGCTGTTCACGCTGTGCACGGGGCTGGCCAGCAGCAGGAGCATGAAACCGGTATACATCGGGTGGCGCATATACCGGTAGATGCTGTGTTCCACAAACGGTTCGCCGCCCTTCGGCATTGCCTTGAGGCCGAGAAAGATGCCGGCGTCAAAGATGCGCAGGCTGAGCAGAATGATGACCAGTCCAGTCGCCTGCAGGGCATAGAACGGCAAGCATGCCGGGCAGGAGAATGCATAAAGAGGTGCATCCGGAAGGGTCTGCGTCAGCCACAGCCACAACCCGGTGAACAGGGTGGCGAGCAGGGAATATATCAGTCGGTAGTTGGTGCGGCCGATGCCCCAGGCGGCAGCCCGTGCACGGCAGGCATGCCCGGCGAGCAGGGTGTGGGATACGCCGAACAACAGCCCCGCGCCCCAGATGCAGGGGGCGGACTGGCCCAGAAATACATTTGTTATATCGCTCGCCATGGTGAGCGGATTATAGGCACAACACGGGACAAAGGGACGTCACCACGGCGGAATATTGTCACGGATGCCGGGTTTAAGCCCCTCCGTCCGGCGTGCGAGCCCCCTCATTGCCCGGTTGCGGCCCGGGCCTGCTTGGAGACGGTCACCTCGAAGGAGGCCGATTTCACATCCCTCTGTTCACCGCTTTGGACGATGCGCGACACCCTGATGGTGACCTTGTTTACCCCGAATGGAGCGCGGTCGCGGTGGATGATGACCCTGCCGGTGGCCGGGTCGATCTCGATGTAGTCGGGCAGCTCTCCACCGTCGGGCTGGGTGGCCGTGTAGGTGATGTCACCAACAGTCAGGGCGCTGGCCGGCAGCAGGATCTCGAAGCTGTCGGGCGAGAGCTGGATAATCTGGCCGGCCAGAGAGGGGTGCACGTTCAGCACATCGTTCATACCCTGGCTGCTGGGCAGGGTCGGGCCGCCAGCCTGTTCCTGTTGTTCCCTGCCGGCTGCGCTCGGCGTGGCCAGGGCGGATGCCAGTCGACCCTCGGGGGTCTGTGTTGCTGCCGGAGCGTCGGGTTGCATCGCAGGGCTTTCCACGCCGGCCGGTGCCTCGGGTGGCGTATCCGGACTTGTCGGCACATCTGCCTGGGAAGTGGATTGCTGAACAGTATCGAGCACCGGTGTACCGCTGGTTGCCGTAGGGATGCTGCCGGATGTCGCAGCGCCGGTGGCGGCTGCAGCCGTTCCGGCCGGGCTCAAGCCGGAAATATCCAGCGAGGTGGTGACCGGGTGCACAATCGGTGGCGTGGTTGCGATGGGCTGAGCAGCAGACTCTTCCGTATCGACCGCAGGAGCAACAGGCGCTTCATCACCCGTGACCGTATCATCCGTATCCGTGGCTGGTTCACCGGACGCCTCATCACCCGTGTTCGTATCATCGGTATCGATAACAAGCTCGCCGGTCGTGGCATCGCTCGCGGCATTGCCGGCCGCATCGGTGACGGTCGCCACCACCTGGTAGGTGCCATCGGAGGGCAGGCTGAGTGTGCCGCTGGCCGGTGTGGCGGTGGCCAGATCGAGGCTCCATGTCCCGCCTGAAGGCGTCACATCGTAGGTCGCACCGCCCACGGTCACGGTCATTGCCTCTCCAGTACCAAGGGTTGCGGTTCCGCTGATCGTCGGGGTCGAGCTGTTGGTGGACAGTGCTGTAACCGTCGGGGCTGCCGGAGCTGTGGTATCAATCACCAGTTCCCCGGTCGTTGTGTCGCTCGTGGCATTGCCGGCCGCATCGGTGACGGTGGCCACGACCTGGTAGGTGCCATCACTTGGCAGGCTGAGCGTGCCGCTGGCCGGGGTCGCGGTGGCCAGGTCGAGGCTCCAGCTGCCGTCACTCGGGGTCACGTCGTAGGTTGCGCCGCCCACGCTGATGCTCAGTGATTCGCCGGCTCCCAGGGTGGCGGTGCCGTAAATGGTCGGGGTGGTGCTGTTGGTGGTGAGTGCTGCAATCGTCGGAGTTGCAGGGGCGTCCGTATCCAGCACATAGGCCTGCGAGAAAACCGTGCCATCCTTGCCGTCGCCATCGGTGACCTTCACCTGCAGGGTATTGCTTTCGGTCAGCGTCTGGCCGGCCAGGCTCCAAGTGTTTTCACCGACCGAGGCAGTGGCCGCAGTCCAGGTTGAGCCGTTGTCCAGCGAGACCTGCACCGTTTCGCCGCTCGCCAGGTTTGCGCTCAATGTGCCGGAGATGGTCTGCGATGCTGTATTGGTAATAAAGTCGCCGGCGGTTCCCGTATCGGCGGAGAAGGTTGCCGTTGCGATTGTGGTCGTCGGGCCGGTGGTATCGATGATCAGTTCGCCGGTCGTTGTATCGGTAGTCGCATTGCCTGCTGCATCGGTGACGGTGGCGACCACCTGGTAGGTGCCGTCGCCCGGCAGGCTTAAAGTGCCACTGGCCGGCGTCGCAGTGGCGAGATCGAGGCTCCAGCTGCCACCGGATGGCATGACATCGTAGGTCGCGCCGCCGACCGTGACGGTCATTGCCTCTCCTGCAGCAAGGGCCGCAGTGCCGCTAATGGTCGGGGTCGTGCTATTGGTGGTCAGTGCTGCCACGGTCGGAGCCGTCGGGGCGGTGGTGTCGATGGTCAGTTCACCGGTGCTCGTGTCGCTCGTGGCATTGCCTGCCGCATCGGTGACGGTGGCGACTACCTGGTAGGTCCCGTCGCTTGGCAGGCTGAGCGTGCCGCTGGCCGGGGTCGCGCTGGCCAGGTCGAGGCTCCATGTCCCGTCACTCGGGATGACGTTATAGGTCGCTCCGCCCACGGTGACGGTCATCGTTTCGCCGGCTCCCAGGGTGGCCGTGCCGGTAATGGTCGGGGTGGTGCTGTTGGTGGCCTGAGCGATAACCGTCGCGGCTGCCGGGGCAATTGTATCAACCGTAACATCGGTTGTACCACCGTCCTGGCTGGTATTGCCTGCCGAATCCGTGGCTGTTGCTACGACATTATAGGTGCCGTCAGGCAGGGTCTGGCCTGCTGTAGCAAGGTTCAGGGTCCATGTGTTATCACCATTGTCTGACAGTGCCGCATCTGTTCCCAGGGTGTAGGTGATTCCGTTGACCTGAACCGTGAATCCGCCGGCATGATCGGCCGAAGCAAAGGCGCCGGTAATCGAGGGCTGATTCACGTTGGTTATTAATGTATTCACCGTTGTTGCAGGCGAAGGTGCTGCGGTATCAATCACCAGTTCCCCGGTACTTGTATCTGAAGTGGCATTGCCGGCCGCATCGGTGACGGTCGCCACCACCTGGTAGGTGCCATCACTTGGCAGGCTTAATGTTCCGCTGGCCGGTGTCGCGGTGGCGAGGTCGAGGCTCCAGCTGCCGTCGATCGGGATGACGTCATAGGTCGCACCACCCACGGTTACGGTCATCGTTTCGCCGCTTCCCAGGGTGGCGGTGCCACTAATGGTCGGTGTTGTGCTGTTGGTGGTGAGTGCTGCAACCGTTGGGGCCGCCGGAGCTGTGGTATCAATCACCAGTTCCCCGGTCGTTGTATCGCTCGTGGCATTGCCGGCCGCATCGGTGACGGTGGCCACGACCTGGTAGGTGCCATCACTTGGCAGGCTGAGCGTGCCGCTGGCCGGGGTCGCGGTGGCCAGATCGAGACTCCAACTGCCACCGGATGGCGATACATCGTAGGTCGCGCCGCCGACAGCGACGGTCATTGCCTCTCCTGCAGCAAGGGTCGCAGTGCCGCTAATCGTCGGTGTCGTGCTATTGGTGGTCAGTGCCGCAACCGTTGGGACTGCCGGGGCAATGGTGTCGATGATCAACTCACCGGTGCTGGTATCGCTGGTGGCATTGCCTGCCGCGTCGGTGACGGTAGCTACCACCTGGTAGGTGCCGTCACTTGGCAGGCTTAACGTGCCGCTGGTCGGTATCGCGGTGGCGAGATCGAGGCTCCAAGCCCCGTCGCTCGGGGTGACGTTATAGGTTGCACCGCCGACCATGACGCTCAGTGATTCGCCGGCTCCCGGCGATGCCGAACCGGATATGGTCGGGGTGGTGCTGTTCGTGGTCAGTGCTGTCACCACCGGGGCTGACGGAGCTGTCGTATCGATGACCAGTTCCCCTGTGCTGGTATCGCTCGTGGCATTGCCGGCCGCATCGGTGACGGTGGCCACGACCTGGTAGGTATCGTCGCCCGGCAGGCTCAGTGTACCGCTGGCCGGGGTCGCGGTGGCGAGATCGAGGCTCCATGTCCCGTCGCTCGGGGTGACGTCATAGGTCGCGCCGCCCACGCTGACGCTCAATGATTCGCCGGCCCCCGGCGATGCCGTACCGGTTATGGTAGGCGCCGTGCTGTTGGTGGTGAGTGCTGCAACCGTTGGGGCCGCGGGGGCGGTGGTGTCGATGATCAGCTCACCGGTTGTTGCATCGGAGGTACTATGTCCGGCGTCATCGGTAACGGTCGCCACCACCTGGTAGGTGCCGTCGGACGGCAGGCTTAACGTGCCGCTGGCCGGCGCTTCCGTGGCCAGGTTGAGACTCCATGTCCCACTACTCGGTGTTACCTCGTAAGTCGCGCCTCCGACTGTGACGGTCAGGGTTTCGCCGTCGCCCAGGGCTGCGGTTCCGCTGATCGTCGGCGTCGTGCTGCTGGTGGTCAGGGCGGTCACGGTCGGGGCATCCGGTGCAACATTATCCACCGTGATCATGGCCGTATCGGTGCTCGCGCTATAAGGCGTCAGGCCTCCACCGGCGCTGGCATCCACCGTGTCACCCGCCGCCCCCGTTGTTTTGTCCCATGCGCGGAAGGTGAGGGTGGCATCGATGCCGTTTAGTCCCGCATCCGGTACGAAACGAATGGCATCGTTGCTGTCCAGCAGAATGGCCGTCGCGGAGATATCCACGGGGGCGCCCGTGGTAGCACTGAAGTTCGTCCACTCGTCCGCGCCGACCCTGTATTGCCAGACACCATGCGTGTTATCCACGGCGGTGACGGCAATCGCCTCGGGTGGCGTTGCCGTGTCGACATCGCTGATGGAGGCATTGACCACCATGGAAGCCACTGTATCGCCGCTGGCGCCGTCGTTGTCGGCGTTGATGGCGGTGAATACCGGGTTTTGTCCGGCATCCAGCACCGGCGCATCGTTCACCGCCGAGATGGAGGTGGCGATGGTGTTGGTGGCGGCGGCAATCGCTGTTGTGCCGCCGTTGACTGTCGTATCCACGTTGATGCGTGCCTCGGCGCCATCGGTCGTGCTGAAGCCGGAGGCATAGGTGTTATCCAGTGCGCGCACCGTCAGGGAAGGAGGGGCACCATTGTAGTTGGCTGCCGGCAGGAAGCGCATCAGCGATGAAGAGGAGAGCGCGAGCGCTGTCGCATCATCGCCCACCGTGCCGATATCAAACCAGTTCGCGCCGCTATTGGTCGAGTACTGCCAGACCCCCTGACTACCCGCATCGGCCGGGTTGCCGACCACGGCGATGCCTCCAAGGCTGGCTCCGCTGTCCGCATCCTGAAAATTCAGGCCCGACAGATCGATAATTGCTGCTCCGTCCGGCGCCGAACTGTCTTCGGGCACCGCTGTCAGGGTCACATCGCCCATGCCTGTCGGCGCCGCGTTAGCAGACGTGATATTGACCGTGATGCTGTCCATGGTCGGCGTGGTGGTGCCGTCGGACAGGGACAGGTTAAGCGTGACGCTGTCCGGCGGGCTGTCACTCGGGTTGCTGTAGGCGATATTGTCCAGGGTCTGGTTGACAAGCGATGCGTCTGCACTGGCGTTGAAGGTGATATTCAGCTTGCCGGCTGCAAAATCGCCGGTGTCGTAGCTGCCGACAATGGTGCCACCGACATCCACGTTGCCATCGCTGAAGGTCACCGTGTCGTGGCCGCTGAACACATCATCGGCACTGGCACCGCCATCGCGCTCGATGCTCAGGTTCAGGCCGTCGTAGCTGCCGCCGCTCAGGTCGAGGTCGGTGATGGTGGCATCGGCATCGAGCACCAGCGGTGAGCCGTTCTCCACATAGCTGCTGCTCGGACTGTTCAGGCTGTCGAACAGGGGCGGGTTGATCCAGTCGGATGTGGAGCCGGCATTGTCGTATATGCCGGTGTGGGCGGTAATATTACTCTGGCTGTCGGAGATACTCGTACCGTCGTGGTCGTCCATCTTCCAGTAGCCCACCAGCCCAGTCTCGTTGCCGCTCAGTGCCTCGGTACTGATGGCCGGGACAGAGCCCTGCCAGACGCTCACCTCGTCGATTTCGCCGACAAAGCCCTCGCCGGCCGCGCTGTCGCTGCGGTTGCCGATGGTGATGGTATCGCTGGCATCGCCCGCATTCACCTTGTTTCCCTGGCCAACCCCATAGGTGGTTTCGGATAACACCCCGTTGATATAAAACGCCACCGATCTGCTGTTTGCATCCCAGCAGGCCGCTACATGGGTCCATGTCTGGCCGTCGGCGGTGATGGCCTCGGTTGAGCGGGCGTACTGCAGGCCCTTCTTGGCGCCCACGGTGGAGAATTCCAGCAGCCCGTTGTTGATGGTCAGCGTGCCGACTGCCTCGGTGGCGGAATCGGCAGCCGCACCGGTAACAACCGTGCCGACGCTGCTTGCCATGCTTGCATCCGGCTTGACCCATGCCTGGATGGTGATGTCCTGGGTGCTGTCCATGATGGTGGCACCGGTATTGTCGATGGTGATGCGCGAGGAGTCCGCTGTGCCGTCGAACAGGATGCGTGAATCGAATGCCTGATTACTGAATGCCAGCGTGCCTGCATACTGCTCGCGGGCCTCCGCGGGGATGGCCATGCCGGCCTCGATCGGGCCGGTGGCGTCTTCCAGGTCCCAGTCGCCACCCTGATCGCTTGCACCGGTTATATCGGTGGATGCGGCTACATCTGCCTGCGTCAGGTCGGAAAACGCCTGCACGAAGTCCGCACCCCTCTGCCCTGCGGCCACATCGCAACCGTAGATCAGGATGTCGGCATCGCTGGTGGTATGTGCCGCCCAGCTTTGCAGTTGCCGTTGGTATTCATGGATGTTGTCCATCGATAGCTCGCCACTGCCGATCTCGAGCTTGCCGGAATCGCCGTGCGAGAAGATGTGAATTGCCTCCACCTGCTGCATGCGGGAGAGGGCGCGTGTCATCTGTATCACGGCATCGCGATTGGGGTGCAGCACTACCACCTGGCGGTTGGGCGTGGCCTCGCCAAGCAGTCGCGGCAGGTTCTCCACGCGGGCATCGACAAATACCACCTCGTGGCGAGCCTGATCGCGCGATACCGGGGCCAGCGCCTCGAAGATGGCCTGATCGACCTGTACCCCCCCGTCGTCCGCTGCTTCACCACCATCCTGGCCTGCATCACCGGCATCAACCATGCCCATCGCGCCGGCATCGCCATCTGCGTCGCTGTCGCCGGCATGGTCGCTTTGCTTATCGGCTACACCGGCCGCGGTAGCGCCGATGGCGGCATCGAGCAGGACACGCGGCTCAAGGGCCAGCATCGTGCCGCCGCGGGCTGTCTTCAACGGCCCCTTGTAGAGGTGGCGACGTTGCTTCTCGTCGTGTTCGCCCATTGCCGGATTCTCGGGCTTGTCCATGCTGCCTTCCTCCGTTCACGTTTTGATAGCCGCGCTAGCCGAAGAGCCGGTTGGCTGTTCATGGCAGCAAACCAATCATCTGCAATTATTTCATAGTGTAGACGGTTTATGGCAACACAACGGCTGCAAGGTGTGCGGGGGCGATAAGGGCAGCACGCATGGCGGTAATCTCAATGGTCTTTCGATGAACGTCAGGGGGTGCAAGCAGGCAATAGCAGTGCTAGAAGGCCTGTGAGGTGCCGAAGTAGAAGCGCCAGCGGCTGGTGGCCAGGCCGTAGGCGACATCGCTGCGGAAGGTGCCGTTGACCAGCCAGCGCAGGGTCAGACGCGCGCCGGCACCGACACCGACAATCAGGTTCTTGCCAAGGGCCGGACGGCCGAGGTTCCATATCTGCCCGACATCGGTAAACCCCACGATGTGGAAGTTACTGTCCGGCTTGATCGGGATGCGGCTCTCCAGGTTGCCGAATACGTAATAGGTGCCCTGCAGTTCGCCGGGCAGGTAGCCGCGCAGGCCGCTGTTGTTGCCGATGTCGAACAGGCCGTCCTGCGCTACGCTGCCGGTGGCCCCGCCTCCACTGATGCGGAAGTCAAAGGTGGTGCCGTCGTCGTTCAGCGGGATATGGCTGGAGAGCGAGGTGGTTTGGCGGTAGACGTTCAGGTTCGAGCCCAGGCCCCGGTGGGCGATATCCCAGTTGTAATCGAAGGCGGTGCCGGTGAGCCAGGTGATACGGTCGTCAACAAAGCGGTAGGAAACACCGGCCTGGATGGCATTGCGATGCTTGGCGATGACGGTGTCCGACGGGGTGCCGGCAATCAATGTGAAGCTCGAAATGGAGCTGGAAAACCCGATCTTGCTGCTCCAGCCCTCGCCTGGAACCGGGCCGTGTGACATGGTGATGGCTGTGGCCCAGCCGACATTCTTTTCGCGGTACTGGCCGAGCAGGGTGGCATCCTGGAAGGTGTCGAATACCCGCCGACCGGCGTTGCCCGAGACGCTCAGGTCCGTGGAGCCGTTACCGATGCGTCGCCAGAGATAGCTGCCGGATACGGTCGTGCCCTTGAGGCCGCTGAAGTTTTTGCCGGTTTCCTCTCGCGATGCCAGCCGCACCATGTGATTCAGACCCCACATATTGTGTTCGGTGAGAGCGAAGCCGGCGCTGGTTTTGCCGATGTCGGAGCGCGAGGCCTCCGGAAGCAGGAACAGCGACCAGCGTTCGCGCGCCCAGATATGCACCACGCCATCGCTGTCGGGTGGGGTGACGATCACTTCGGAGAACAGTCCGGTATTGCGCAGGCGCCGCTCGGCGGTGGGTTTGAAATTGTCTTGCCAGTTGTCCCCGATGCCGAACGGCAACTCGCGCAGCAAGGTAATCGGTCGGGTTTTCTTGGTGCCTGTGATTGCGATGTCGCGCACCATGCCCGGTTTCGGTTGCGGGATGGTTACGGTGTGGGTGCGGGCATCGTAAACGTCGTAGGCGAGGAAGGTGTCGTAGGCGTGGACGGGGCCTGCTCCTGCCATCAGCAGGCTGGAAAAGACAATCATGAGTAAACCGATTCGCACCATCATCCCTCGCATCCCCTATCGGGTAAGTGAATATAGCGCAGCCTTCACCGGGATGCACTTTCCGTGTGCGGCGGTTAGCATCGCCCGGCGGAGCGGTTCGGATGGTCGCGGTGTTTGAATTCAGACATCGAGGAAAGTCCGGGCTGCAATGGGCAGGATGCCGGATAACGTCCGGCGGGGGCGACCCCGGGAAAGTGCCACAGAGAGCAGACCGCCCTGCATCGCAGGGTAAGGGTGAAAGGGTGCGGTAAGAGCGCACCGCCTGGGCCGGCAACGGAACAGGGCATGGTAAACCCCATCCGCAGCAAGGCCAAATAGGGAAGCAACAGGCGTGGCCCGCGCTGCTTCCGGGTAGGCTGCTTGAGGGCGTCGGCAACGGCGCTCCCAGATGAATGACCGTCACAGGCTTCGGCCTGAACAGAACCCGGCTTACAGGACCGCTCCGCATTTTATTTCCTGTATCTTCACGGTTTCACTGCTTTGTTTTGTCCGCTCCGCGTGGCTAAGATACGGCAAACGGAGGTGTTTATGAGCATCGAATTTGCCGGGGCCGCGAAGGCGCGTGAATTGCGCGAGTATTTTTCGCGGCATGGGCGGATTTACATTGTGGTGAACTCGACCGCCGAGGATGTGCAGGTGCCGGATCATCTGGGCGGCGACCCGGCGCTCCGGCTGGTGCTCAATGTGCGCATGCCGCAGCACATTCGTATCGACGATGATTGCCTCGAATCCGACTTCACCTTTTCAGGCACCCCGTTTCATTGCGTGATTCCGATGCATGCCATCTGGGCAGCCTATATACCCGAGCAACAGCTGGAGAACGGCATCCTGTGGGAAGATGATGTACCGGAAACCATCCGGGCTGTGGTCAATGCTGTGCGTAGCCTGCGAGACGACGGCATGCCCGACAGGGATGAACTCAAAGAGGCAATGGCGCAGCAGGGCGCACTGCAGCCCCCCCAGGTGCAGGAAAGGGAGGGGGATGACAAACCAGCTCCGCAGGGCCGCCGCGTGGGGCATTTGAGGGTGGTCAAATAATCAATTTCAGGGTTTTCCATGCAGTTCTGACGCCAGCCATGATGCGATTGGCGCTCATGCTTTTATTGCTTGTGCCGTTTCCGGCTACGGCTCAGCAGGCGGATGCGAGGCTGAATGTCGAGCTTGGTGAAGAGACCGTCATGCAGGGTGCTCCTGACACCAATGCCTTGCTCGACGAGGCCCTGCCGGTCCTGTGGGATCGCATCGTGCCGGTGGCAAACAGGGCCAGTGCCGACGGGCTGGGTCGTGACTCTCGCATGGTGGCCCGCATCATTCCCGGGCGGGCCACCACGCTGGTCGAGTTTCATGGCGAGCGCGTGTTCGAGGTGCTGCGCGAGGCGCATATTCCGGCGATTGTCACGGCGCCGCGTTTTCATCTGTTGATCAGCGTGCGTAATGTTCCCGGCCAGGAAATGCAGCAGACCGGCCAGTTGCTGGTGCAGGAGGCGGAGCATTTCGCAAGGCTGCACGGCATTGAACTGAGCGATGGCGGCGCCGGTCTGGTGCTCTCCTGGCACTGGCTGGATGCCACGCATGCCGAGCTTTCCGTGCGCGGCCAGACAAGGCTGGCAGAGTTTGTCGAAACCCGTGAGATCACCGATGCCGATTCGCTGCCCGCGTTGCAGGCCTGGCTGGACGAGGTGCTGCTCAGAGCGAGAGATGCCTATGCCTTTGTGCCCGGCACACCTGTCGATGATGGAATGACGGGCATGACCGCGGATGATTTCAGGGTGCACATCACCGTGCGGCGTAGCGGTAGCCTGCTCGAGCAGGTGGCGCTGGAGGATTCGCTGGCACGCGATCCGCGCGTGCGCCGACTGCTGCCGGAAACCCTGAGCATTACCATGCAGCGCTACGCCCTGAAGCTTGAGGGCGGCGATACCAGTTGGCTCGGAGAATGGTTCGCGCGCCGCGGCTATCGACTGGACCGGCTTGCCGACGGCAGCTGGGTGGCGCAGTAAGGCTCCAGTTGAGCAGGCCTCGCTAATGGGACAGGTGATCAACATACCCAACCTGCTGACCCTGGGGCGCATTCTGCTCACCCCGGTGATCGTGTATTTCATCCTTCAGGGGCAACCGATCCAGGCACTGGTGTTTATGGCCGTGGCCGGGCTGACGGACATGCTCGATGGCGCCATCGCCAAGCACTGGAACATGCAGACCACGGTGGGTGCCTACCTTGATCCGCTGGCCGACAAATTGATGTTGGTCAGCACTATCGTTTGTCTTTTTTATGTCGATGAGGTGCCGTTGTTCGTATTCCTGGCAGTGGTGTTCCGCGATGCGATTATCATTGGCGGGGCGGCGCTGTATGAGTTGGTGACGCGCCGGTTGCGCATGGAACCGACCTTTCTGTCCAAGGCCACCACGACAGTGCAGATTTTCTATGTACTGTTTGCCCTGTTGCATATGGCTTACGGCATTGATGAAGGCCTGATGCAGATTGTCATCCGGCTGACCTTTGCCATCACGGTGGTGTCGGGGGTGCAATACATGGTGCTTTGGACGCTCAAGGCCATGCATATGGAGGAAGACACATGATGCTGGCAAATCGACCCTGGCAGTGGTGGTTGACGGTCGGGCTGTTCCTGCTCGCCGTGGCGGGCATTCTGTGGCTGCTTTCGGGCGTGGCCGGGCCATTGCTGGTAGCCTGGCTGATGGCCTATCTGCTGGTGCCCCTGGTTAACTGGCTGAACGGGCGCGGTATTCCGCGCAACGTGGCCACGCCGCTGGTGTTCGTGTTCGGCTTGAGTGTGTTCGTACTGATCGTGGCGCTGCTGTTGCCGCCGTTAATCCAGCAGACCATTCACGTGGTGCAGGCGCTGCCCGATATCGTGCTGCGCCTGAAGGATCAGTGGGCGCCGTGGGTGCTGACCAATCTGGGCGTGGACATCAGCGGTGACCTGGAACGATGGAGCAACTGGCTATACGAAGAGGTGCGCGACCTGAAGATGGAGAAGCTCTCGCCCTGGGCGCACTGGGGCCTGACGGCGGTCTCCAGCATGCTCGGCACGGTGCTGAACCTGTTCAAGGTGATCCTTGTTCCCCTGTTCGCTTTCTACCTGCTGTACGACTGGGAAAAGATCGGTGCCATGGTGCGTGACCGCCTGCCGCAGGGCAGCCGCGAGTTGATCCTGCGCCTGACCGGCGAGATCGACACCATGATCAGCGCCTTCCTGCGCGGTCAGTTTTCGGTCTGCCTGATCCTGTCGGTGCTATATAGCATCGGCCTGAGTTTCGCCGGCATTCCGTTCGCTCTGGCTATCGGCCTGCTGTCCGGCCTGCTGGCCTTCATCCCGTATGTCGGGCTGATTGGCGGCTTCTGTGCGGCCATCCTGATGTCGCTGTGGACCTTCGGCGGCGACCACCACCTGCTCAGCGTGCTGCTGGTGTTCACCGTGGTGCATATCATCGAGGCTTTCTTTCTCGCCCCCAAGGTGCTTGGCGACCGCCTCGGCCTGCATCCGCTGGTTATTCTGCTGGCCCTGACCATCGCCGCCGAGCGTTTCGGTTTTGCCGGCCTGCTCATCGCCGTGCCGGTGACCGCCGCAGCCACCGTGTTGTTGCGCGAGATCGACCGCCGCTACAGGGAAAGCCAGCAGGCCGATTCCGTTTCGTGACGCGGCATGCCTGATAAGACAACCGGCCTGATGCGACAACAACTCCTCGATATCGGGCTTCCGCCCGGCTATGCATGGGCCGAGTGGGTGCGTCATGCCGGGGTGGAGGCCGCCAACAATCGCCTTGCCCTTTGGCTGGTGCACGGCGGGCGCCTGTGGCTGACCTCTGACGTTCCGGCAGGTAAAACGCATCTTTCGCATATGCTGGCCGGAGAGCATCCGCAACTGGGTTTGCTGCGCGTGCAGACCGCCTCATCGGAATCGTCGACCCGGCTGGTTGCGGCATGGCTGGAGGAGTTGGGAAATGCGGCATGGTGGCTGATCGATGTGCCGGCGGGACCGATCCGGCGTGCCACGGCCATTGCCCTGTTCCACCTGCTCGAGCGAGGCCGTGAGATGCAGCGGCCAATAGCACTGGCCTGGCGTATCGAGGATGCCGGCGAACTTCCTCCGGAGCTGGTGACCCGACTGGCCACGCTTGAGCGGGTGGAGATGCGTCCGCCGCACAGTGATGCGGAACTCACCGTAGTGCTGCATGCGGTGGCGGCCTCGCGCCAGTGGCATGTGGATGATGCGGTCATCCGGCTGATGCTTACCTACCTGCCGCGCGACCTGGATGGCCTGATTGCGGCCATGGGGCAGATGGAGAAGGCATCGCTCGCCGAGCGCAAGCGCCTGACTGCCCGCTGGGCCAGCCGTCAGATCCGCGACCTGGGGGACGATCTGGCTGCGTCCCGACAATCTTCATTGTTTTCCGGGGACTGATTCTTCGCTTTTCCCCGGACCATCGGTTTTGCTTATCGGCCCCTTGCCCAGAGAAGAAGCAAGAAAGGGCTCCCGTGACAAATCTTTGAATTTCCGGGCAAAAAAAAGCGGCCTCCGGATGGAGGCCGCTTCTCATTTTGCCCGGGTGGGGGCTGATTACATCATGCCGCCCATGCCACCCATACCGCCCATGTCACCGCCGCCGGCTGCCGGGGCTTCCGGCTTCGGAAGGTCGGCCACCATGGCTTCGGTGGTGATCAGCAGGCCAGCGATGGAGGCCGCGTTCTGCAGAGCCGAACGCACCACCTTGGTCGGATCGATGACGCCCTGCTCAACCAGGTTGCCGTAGGTCTCGGTGGCAGCGTTGTAACCGAAATCGGCGTCCTTGCTGGTGGCCACTTCGTTGACCACAACCGAGGCTTCGTCACCGCAGTTGACCACGATCTGGCGAAGCGGGGATTCCACGGCCCGACGCACGGTTGCGATACCGACATCCTGGTCGTGGTTGCCGCCCTTCAGGCCGTCCAGCGCCTTGCGGGCACGGATCAGGGCGACACCGCCGCCTGCCACGACGCCTTCTTCAACAGCGGCGCGGGTGGCGTGCAGTGCATCGTCCACGCGATCCTTCTTCTCCTTCATGGCCACTTCGGTAGCGGCACCGACCTTGATCACGGCAACACCGCCGGCCAGCTTGGCGAGACGCTCCTGCAGCTTCTCCTTGTCGTAGTCGGAAGTGCTTTCCTCGATCTGCTTGCGGATCTGGGATACGCGACCTTCGATGTCGGCCTTGGTGCCGGCACCGTCGACGACGGTGGTCGTGTCCTTGGTGATCTTGATGTTGGCGGCAGTGCCCAGGTCTTCCAGGGTTACGTTCTCCAGCTTCAGACCGAGGTCCTCGGAAATGACCTTGCCACCGGTCAGGATGGCCATGTCTTCCAGCATGGCCTTGCGACGGTCACCGAAGCCCGGTGCCTTCACGGCAGCCACGTTCACCACGCCACGCACCTTGTTCACCACCAGCGTGGCCAGGGCCTCGCCTTCGATGTCTTCTGCAATGATCATCAGCGGCTTGCCGGAACGGGCCACGGCCTCGAGTACCGGCAGCATGTCACGCATGTTGGAGATCTTCTTCTCGACCAGCAGGATGTACGGGGACTCGATGTTGGCTTCCATGCGCTCGGCATCGGTCACGAAGTACGGGGACAGGTAGCCGCGGTCGAACTGCATGCCCTCGACGACGTCCAGTTCGGTCTCCAGGCCCTTGGCCTCTTCCACGGTGATCACGCCTTCCTTGCCGACCTTTTCCATGGCATCGGCGATAATCTGGCCGATCTCTTCATCGCCGTTGGCCGAGATGGTGCCGACCTGCGCGATTTCAGACTGGTTCTTCACCGGCTTGGACAGCTTGCCCAGCTCACTGACGACAGCCTCAACGGCCTTGTCGATGCCGCGCTTGAGATCCATCGGGTTCATGCCGGCGGCCACGGACTTGATACCTTCCCTGGCGATGGCCTGAGCCAGCACGGTGGCGGTGGTGGTGCCGTCACCGGCGATGTCGGCGGTCTTGGAAGAGACTTCCTTCACCATCTGTGCGCCCATGTTCTGGAACTTGTCTTCCAGTTCGATTTCCTTGGCGACGGACACACCGTCCTTGGTGACGTTCGGGGCGCCCCAGGACTTCTCAATCACCACATTACGGCCCTTCGGGCCCAGTGTTACCTTCACGGCATCGGCCAGCTGGTTCACGCCGTGCATCATCTGCGTGCGGGCATCTTCGCCGAAACGGATTTCTTTTGCTGCCATTCTAAGTCTCCTTTATCTGTGTTGGGTTGGTTGCGGAATTTCGGTTCAGGATTCGACTACGCCGAGGATGTCATCCTCGCGCATCATCAGGAATTCCTGGCCGTCGAGCTTGATCTCGGTACCGGCATATTTGGAGAAGATCACCTTGTCGCCGGCCTTCACGTCCAGCTGGCGCACATCGCCATTCTCCAGAATTTTACCCTTGCCCACGGCAATGACTTCACCTTCAACCGGCTTTTCCTTGGCGGTATCCGGGATGATGATGCCTCCGGCGGACTTTTCGATTTCGTCCAGGCGGCGGACAATGACACGATCATGTAAAGGGCGAACCTTTGTAGACATCGTTGTTGCTCCTTCGTTTCAGTAAATGATGGGTGGCGGTGCCACCGTGACTATCTGTATAGGAATCGGCATGCGCCGATTCAACCCCTGCGGGAAAAGTTTTTTAGCACTCCCTCCGAGGGAGTGCCAATAATGGGAGGGGGCGGGCGACTGTCAACCGCCATTGTGCCCACAGGCTTGTTGCTGCAAGCGATTCGGTTAGCCTGACTGGATGAAGTCGTCCAATGTGTTCGACAATGTTCCCTCAGGTCTGCCGGAAGAGGTGAGCGATAGCCTGCTGACTGCAAACGGCGTGCGCATCGAGCGCATTGTTTCCGGCGGACAGGCCTCACCGGAAGGCTTCTGGTATGACCAGGGTGAGCATGAATGGGTATTGCTTCTGAAAGGCTCCGCCGGGATCCAGATTGAGGGCGAGGATTCGGTCAGGGAACTGACCGAGGGTGACTACCTGCTGTTACCGGCGCATCGGAGGCATCGCGTTGCATGGACCGATGCCTCCGGGGAAACGATCTGGCTGGCGGTGTTTTACCGCTGACCGTGTTCAACCGCGGGCCAGGGCTGTCCTCAGGGTTGGATCAAACCACCGCCGCCACCACCGGTTACCTTGGATACATCGCCGGCACCCGGCATCACGATGCCCGAGGCTGCCTCGCGGCGCATTTCCTCGAGCTCTTTCATGGTGTCCTCGATGGCCTTCTCCGCTGCCGCGCCGAAGCCGGCCGCGGCCTCTCCGACATCCTTTGCCTCAATCTCGAAGCTGATCGGCAGGCCGCCGCTCGGGGTCATGATACGGGCCTGGCCTGAGAAACGCACCTCACGGGAATCGTCATCCGTACCGTCGGCCTTCACCGGCACAAGCTTGCGGATGGTGCCCATGCGCAGGTCGGTGAACATCTCCTCGCGGTAGAGGTCCTCTGCGTGCATTGTCATATCCGGTTTGTTGTCTGCCATGGCTTGCATCCCCTTGTTTGATGCGCGGCAGTCTATCAGCCAGGCGGGATGACGTCTTGTCCCCTCCGCCGGCATGCCTGCTCGCCTGCCTCGGCGAGCATTTGCAACCGTGCCCGCATACGCTCTACATGTCCGCCATGCCAGTAAGCGCGGCGGCAGGCCGGGCAATGCCAAACCGGTTCGCGCTGCATCGTTACCCAGGGGGCCACGGCAAAGCCGCCGCTGCCTTCACGCAGCGGCCTGTTGCATGACAGGCAGCGCGAGAAGGGGTTCAGCAGCCAATCGATACCGGGATTCACTGCCAACTCGGCTGCCCATTCCGGCAGGTCGTTACCGTTCAGCAGGATCAGCACCTCGCCGGCATGCCGAATCTGCGGCATGCGCGTATCGCGGGTGAGCAATAATCGCTGCTCGCTGCGTGCCTGCTCGACGAGCTGGCGGTCGCTCTGGCCCACTGCGGGCAGGGCCGTGTCGTAGCCGGCGGCGCGCAGCCAGCGACCCAGTCCGAGTAGCATTTCGTCGCATAATAATGCGGGTGCCTTAAGCGGTATGCCTGTTTCCACCCCTCCGATCATAGGCATACAGCGCCCCCCTTGAAAGCCGTGCAGGGTATCCATACACATTTTTTATCGGGGGGATTTCCCCGGAACAGAACTTAAGGAGGTATGTTGATTATGGCACTGATGCGTTGGACTCCGTGGCAGGAGCTGGAATCGATGAACCGGCATTTAAGCCGCCTGCTTGAGGACGGCGGCAGCTTTGAAGCCGGCGAGGGCTCGGCCCGCTGGGCGCCGACCGTGGACATCCGCGAAACCGAGGATGCACTGCTGGTGCAGGCCGAGTTGCCGGGCATCGACAAGAAGGATGTGAAGGTGGAGGTGCACGAGGGCGTGCTGACCATCTCCGGCGAGCGTCGCTACGAGAAGGACGTGAAGGAAAAGAACGTGCACCGCGTGGAGCGTTCCTACGGCAGTTTTGCGAGGAGCTTCACCCTGTGCCGGGCAATATCGACCATGAGCATGTCGAGGCCAACATGAAGGACGGTGTGCTCGAGATACACTTGCACAAGCGGGAAAGCGCCAGGCCGAAATCCATCGAGGTTCATTGAGACCGGCATCCAGTCGTGAAGACAAACCGGGCGAACCGCCCGATTAAGGGGCCGCAGCCGCGGCCCCGTTTTTATGCCATGATGCTTCATGCGGAGGTGAGCAATGACAGCAAAGAAACGAATCGGCCTCGCACTGGGTAGCGGCGCGGCGCGCGGCTGGGGGCATATCGGCGTGATTCGCGCACTGGTAAGGAGCGGTATCCGGCCGGACATCGTTTGCGGCTCTTCGATGGGGGCGCTGATCGGCGCGGCTTATGCCGCCGGCACGATGGACGGACTGGCGGGCTGGGCCGGCAGGCTTAGCAATAGGCAGGTGCTGCGCCTGATGGATTTCTCGCTGACCAGCGGCGGCCTGATCGAAGGCGGCCGGTTGATGGAGGAACTGGACGGCTTCGTGGCCGACACCTCTATCGAATCGCTGCCGATGGCCTATGCGGCGGTGGCCGCCGACCTGGACAGCGGCGAAGAGGTGTGGCTGCAGGATGGGTCATTGTCGCAGGCGGTGCGTGCCTCGATGGCCCTGCCGGGCCTGTTTGCCCCGGTTCGCCGACAAGAACGCTGGTTGATGGACGGGGGACTGGTCAATCCGGTGCCGGTTTCGTTGTGCCGCGAGCTCGGCGCGGATGTGGTGATCGGGGTGAACCTGAATTGCGGCGTGGCCGGTCGTCGGGCGCGCTTTGCCGGGCGGGAAACACGGTTGTCATTGAGTTTGCCGGAGAATGAATTCTTCCAGCGTATCTCGGAAGGCATGGCTCCGCTCAGGGAGCGCATGCTGGAATGGTTTCCGGACGACGGTGACGAGGGGGGCAAGGCGCGCAGCCCGAGCCTGTTCGAGGTTATGGCCGGCTCCATCGACATCATGCAGGACCGCATCACTCGCCAACGCTTGCGCGATGATTCGCCGGAGTTGCTGATTGAACCGCACCTCGGGCATATGGGGTTGATGGAATTCGACCGCGCAAACGAGGCGATGGAGGAGGGCGAGGCCGCAGTCGAGGAAGCGTTGAAGGGCACCGATTTAAAAGAAATCACAGGTTGAGCGTGCGTTAGGCCGGCTGGCATGGATGCCTGCTGGTGCAGGCATCCATGTTCGCTACCCCTCCGGGGGAATCGTGCGGCTACTCGGTCGGCTGGAAGGCCGAAGGCTCCTGTGTGGACATGTGCTCGTAGGTGTTCCAGCGCCGCTCCAGCGTGTTCTGCGCCTGTTGCATCAGGCGTTCGGCTTCTTCGGGGTTGGTGCGCTGAATCATCTTGTAGCGCATTTCGTTGTAGGCGTATTCTTTCAGCTTGATGCGCGGACGCGGCGAATCGAGCACGAACGGTTTCTTGCCGGCGCGCCTGAGCGCCGGATTGTAGCGGATCAGCGGCCAGTAGCCGCTGGCCACGGCCAGATCCTGCTGGGTGAGGCCCTGAGTCATGTCGATACCGTGCGCGATGCAGTGGCTGTAGGCGAGGATCAGCGACGGACCGTCGTATTCCTCGGCCTCGCGCATGGCCAGCAGGGTTTGCTGCGGGTTGGCGCCCATGGCAACCCTGGCCACGTACACATTGCCGTAGGAGATGGCCTGCAGGGCCAGGTCCTTCTTGCCGACGCGCTTGCCGGCGGCGGCGAACTTGGCCGTGGCAGCGGTCGGTGTGGACTTCGAGGCCTGCCCGCCGGTGTTCGAATACACCTCGGTATCAAGCACCAGCACATTGATGTTGCGACCGGTCGCCAGCGCATGGTCCAGGCCCGACGAGCCGATGTCGTAGGCCCAGCCGTCGCCGCCGACCAGCCACACGCTACGCCGCAGCAGTTGATCTGCGATGGTCAGCAACTCCCGTGATTCCGGGGTATCCATGTCCGCCAGCATCTGTTTCAGCACCTTGACGCGCTGCGCCTGCTTGTGCATTTCCGAGCCGATGTGCTGATCGGTGTTGCATAGCGCCTCGATGAACTCCAGATCGAGATAGTCCGCACCCATCTCCTGCAGCCGTTGCTTGGCCATGTGCAACTGGTGGTCGGCGGAGATGCGCATGCCCAGGCCGAATTCGGCATTGTCCTCAAACAGCGAATTCGACCATGCCGGTCCCTTGCCCTCGGCATTCTTGCTCCACGGCGTGGCCGGCAGGTTGCCGCCGAAAATCGACGAACAGCCGGTGGCATTGGCCACCAGCAGGCGAGGCCCGAACAGCTGGGAAAGCAGTTTGATGTAGGGCGTTTCTCCGCAACCGGCGCAGGCACCGGAGAATTCGAACAGCGGCTCGAGGAACTGCGCGCCGCGCACCGAGGAGAAGTCGATATTGGCGCGCTCGTTGAAAGGCAGGGTTTCGAAGAACGCGATATTCTGCTTTTCCTGCTCCAGCAGCGGTGCCTTGTCGGTCATGTTGATGGCCTTGCGGCTGGCATCGAGCGGATCATGAGCCGGGCAGGCATGCACGCACAGCTCGCAGCCGGTGCAGTCTTCGACATAGATTTGCAGCGTGTAGCGTGTTTCCGGGAAGCCGCGCGCGCTGATCGGCGCGGACGGGAAGTCCTCCCCCGCGCTCTCAAGATGATCCTCGTGGTAGAACTTGGCGCGGATCACGCTGTGCGGGCACACATAGCTGCAATTGCCGCACTGGATGCAGATATCCGATTCCCATTTCGGCACGAAATCGGAGATATTGCGTTTCTCCCACTTGGCCGTGCCGGAGGGGTAGGTGCCATCCACCGGCAGCATGCTTACCGGCAGCGCATCGCCATGCCCGGCCAGCATCGGGCCGGTGACCTGCTGCACGAAATCGGGCGCAGCCGCAGGCACAGCCTGGTGCATCGGCTGCGTGCTGCCGGCTGTTTCCGGCACCGCCACCTGGTACAGGTGGTCGAGCGCCGCATCCACGGCGAGGAAGTTCTGTTTGATGACCTCGGCGCCTTTCTTCGCATAGGTCTTCTCGATGGCGGCCTTGATTTTGGCAATGGCCTCATCGCGAGGCAGCACGCCGGAAAGCGCGAAGAAGCAGGTCTGCATGATGGTGTTGATGCGTCCGCGCATGCCCGTGTCGCGGGCCACGCTCGATGCATCGATCACATGGAAGCATACATGTCGTTCGATGATCTGCCGCTGCACCTGCTCCGGCAGCGTAGCCCACACATCTTCGGCTCCGTGCGGCGTGTTGAGCAGGAATACCGCGCCGTCAGCGGCCTTGTCGAGCATGTCCACCTCGTTGATAAAAGAGGCCTTGTGGCAGGCGATGAAGTTGGCCGATTCGATCAGGTAGGGCGCATGGATCGGGTGCGGACCGAAGCGCAGATGGGAAATGGTATGCGAGCCGGCCTTCTTCGAATCGTAGACAAAATACCCCTGGCAATAAAGATCGGTGGACTCGCCGATGATCTTGATGCTGTTCTTGTTGGCCGACACCGTGCCGTCCGAGCCGAGGCCGAAGAACAGCGCACGCGTCACATCCTGCGGCTCGATGCTGAATGACGGGTCCACATCGAGGCTGGTATGCGTGACATCGTCGGTGATGCCGACAGTGAAATGGTTCTTCGGCGCTTCTGCGGAAAGGTTGGTATACACAGACCTGACCATCGCCGGGGTGAATTCCTTGGACGAAAGACCGTAACGCCCGCCGATAATTTTTGGCATGAGCGGGAAGCTGCCATCGGCCACGCATTCGACCATGCCCGTGACCACATCCAGGTATAACGGTTCGCCGCCGGCGCCCGGCTCCTTGGTGCGGTCGAGCACGGCGATGCGCTTGCAGGAGGCTGGCACGGCTGCGGCCAGATGACGGGCGCTGAACGGGCGGTACAGGCGTACGATGACTACGCCGAACCTGGCACCGCCCGCATTGAGTACGTCGATGGTTTCGCGCACCGTTTCCGCGCCCGAGCCCATGATGACGATGATATCCTCGGCATCCGGCGCGCCATGGTAATCGAACAGTTGATACTGCCGGCCGGTCAGTTCTGCAAACCTGTCCATGCAGCCCTGCACGATCTCCGGGGTCTTGAGGTAGAACGGGTTGGCGCTTTCGCGCCCCTGGAAATACACATCCGGATTCTGCGCGGTGCCGCGGATGAACGGATTGCTCGGGTTCAGCGCCCGGCGGCGATGCTCGAACACCAGTTCGTCGTCCACCATGGTGCGGATAACCGCATCGGGGATCAGGCTGATCTTGTTGATTTCGTGCGAGGTTCGGAAGCCGTCGAAGAAGTTGATGAACGGTACGCGAGCCTCAAGCGTTGCCGCATGGGCGATGAGCGCCGAGTCGTGCGCCTCCTGCACCGAGGCGGATGCCAGCATGGCAAAGCCCGTGGTGCGCGCGGCCATCACATCCTGATGATCGCCGAAGATGGACAGCGCCTGTGCTGCCAGTGAGCGCGCCGCGACATGGAATACGGCGGCGGTCAGCTCGCCTGCGATCTTGTACATATTGGGCAGCATCAGCATCAGGCCCTGCGAGGCGGTGAAGGTGGTGGTCAGTGCGCCGGTCTGCAATGCGCCGTGCGCGGTGCCGGCCGCTCCCCCCTCGCTCTGCATTTCGATGACGTCCGGCACCTGCCCCCACAGGTTTGGCTGGTGCTGCGAGGCCCAGGTATCGGATAGCTCGGCCATGTCGGATGACGGGGTGATCGGGTAGATGGAAATGACTTCGGACAGGCGGTAGGCGATGTGCGCCACCGCCGTGCCGCCATCCATGGCGACCTGTTTGGCGACGTCGTTCGATGCAGTACTGGCGGGCTTGTTCTTCTCGCTCATGCCTTACCCCCTGCCTTTTTCGGTTCTGTGGGGTCTTGCGCCGAGTTGTCCGCGACCATCTCGATGGCGTGACACGGGCACTGCTCGAAGCAGGTGGCGCAGCCGGTACATTTGTCGTAGTCGTATTGATAGCGGTTGCCCTTGCCGAGCTTGATGATGGCGTCCTCCGGGCAGGAGCCGTAGCAGCCGTCGCACTCGAAGCAGTTGCCGCACGACAGGCAGCGGCGCGCCTCGAACTGCGCCTCCTGTTCGTTGAGGCCCTGCATGATTTCCTCGAAGCCGCCGAGGCGATCTTCCGGAGCCAGTTCTCCCTGTCGCTTCTTCGGCGCCTCGGTGCGGTACCACAGGTGCAGGTTTTCATGGCCGATGATGGGGTGCTTCTCGGCTGTATGGTACTCCGTGCCGCACAGCCACGCGTCAATATGCCGGGCGGCCTTCTTGCCGTGGCCTGTGGCGATGGTTACCGAGCGTTCGGATGGCACCATGTCGCCGCCCGCGAAAATGCCTTCTGCACCGGTCATCATGCCGGGGTTGACCTCCACCGTTCCGTCACGGTTGAACTCGATGCCTTTGACCTGCCTGAGGAAGCCGGTGTCGGTGTCCTGCCCGACAGCCATGATCAGCGAGTCGGCCTCTAGGGTTTCGAAGCGCCCGGTCGGTTGCGGCCGGCCCTCGTCGTCCAGCTTCATGACCTCGACCTTGAAGGTGGTGGCGTCGATCTCCTTGATGGTGCGCAGCCAGTTGATCTTCACGCCTTCCTCAATGGCCTCGTCGGCCTCGAAGTCGTGCGCCGGCATGCTGGCGCGGTCGCGGCGGTAGATGATCACCGCCTCGGTGGCGCCCAGCCGCTTGGCGGTGCGCGCCGCATCCATGGCCGTATTGCCGCCGCCGTAGATGGCCACGCGACGGCCCAGTTGCAGATCCTCGCCATTTTCCACGCTTTTCAGGAAGCTCACGGCATCGAGGATCTTGGCCGCGTCGCGGCCGGGGATGTCGATGTTCTTGCTCAGATGAGCGCCGACGGCGATGAATACGGCATCGAAGCTGCCGGCCTTCTTCTCCTCCAGCACATCCTCGACGCGGTGATTGAGAACGATGTTCACGCCCATGTCCTCGACACGCTTGATTTCGGCGTTCAGTTCCTTGCGCGGCATGCGGTAGGCAGGAATGCCGAAATGGATCATGCCGCCGGCCACGGGCCCGGCCTCGCGGATTTCCACATCATGGCCGAGTCGCCTGAGATGGTAGGCGCAGGACAGCCCGCTCGGGCCGGCGCCGACTATCAGCACGCGCTTGCCGCTGTCCGCTGCCGTGATGTTCGGTGTCCACCCCTTTTCCAGCGCCAGGTCGCCGAGAAAGCGCTCCACTGCATGGATGCTCACCTCCTGGTCGGTAAGGGCCCGGTTGCAGGCCGACTCGCAGGGGTGGTAGCAGACGCGGCCGTGGATAGCGGGGAAAGGGTTGTTTTCGATCAGTGTCTGCCAGGCTGCCTCGAAGTTCCCCTCCTGGGCCATCGCCAGCCAGGCCTGGATGTCTTCGCCGGCCGGACAGGCGTGGTTGCAGGGGGGGAGAAAATCCATGTACACCGGTATCCGGCTTCGCCTGGCACCGGTTCCGGCGTCGTGCTTGGTGAGGTCGAGTTGGGCAGTCAGGTCCATCTTGGGCATCGGCAGGGCTCCGTTCGAAGGGGTTTCATGCGCCAGAAGCACTGTGATGATACAACGCTGCCCGCCCTATTGCCATCCCTGTTTCAGGGTTATCTCCATCCTTTTTCAGCCGCCGGCGGCCTTGGCCCTGATGCCCTCGGCCTCGAGCAGAGACAGCAGCTTGTCACGGTGATCTCCCTGGATTTCAATGCATCCGTCCTTCACCGCGCCACCGGTGCCAAGCTTTGCCTTCAATTTTTTGTGCATGGCCTTGAGTTGTTCGGAGGGCAGATTCAGGCCGCTGATCACGCACACCACCTTGCCGCCACGACCCTTGCTTTCGCGGCTGATACGCACACCCTGCTTGGCGGGGTTCTTGATGGCAGATGCTGCCGGCGATGCCTTGGTGTTTTTTTTCTTTCCCCGCTTGTCCATGGGTTTGGCTATCTGTCCGTGTTCGGTGGAATAAACCAGTCGTCCCCTGTCCGTCATGTGTGTCCTCCATCATGTTTTTCGGATGCCGGGCAGGGGATGTTGGGACTGCCCGTGGCCGCACAATAACAGCTGGCGGACACAGTGTGCAGGAGGTGCGATATGTTTCATCTGGTGTGGTGCTACGTCATGGAATTGATGGGTGAGGTGGTGCGTCTGGTGTTTGCATGCCTGTCGGCAGCACTGTTCAATCTGCTGTTGTTCGGTAGTGGCCTGCTGGTCTGGGGGCTGCTCTCACAGACCGGCATGGACGGCAACTTTTCCGACTCGCACGCCCTTGCATACGAACTGCTGGGAATCACCGTGACATTGACGCCGTATTGGCAGAATGCGCTGCTGCTGGCTGCGGCGGCGGTATGCGGCACGCTGGTCATGGCCGTACCGCTGCAGGTTCTCGGCCTGCGCCGTTTCCTGTTCGATCCGCTTGCATGGCCGTTGAAGGTGATCTGGGCGGCGGCGCTGACCCTGTTGCTGGCCATTCCCGTTTCCCATTATGACGGGCGGTTTGCTTACATGGAGTATGTCTATCTGCTGTTCCCCGGGATGCTGGTCGTGTTGTTGCCGGTTGTCCGCGCAGCCAGTCACCTGCTGCCGGATATCAGTCGCCTGTTTGATTCCTCTTCAGTTGCGGGGCGTTAAGGAAGCGGTCCTTGCCTGTGTTGGCAGGGCACCTGCCGGAATCCGGACCAGGTGTTCAGTTGCTGTTCTCAGTCCTCGGGAACCTCGATGGCAAAGATGAAGGGCTCGCCCATCTGGCCGAAGGTGATCTCGTGACGACCGGGGGTGAGGCGGACGGTGCCGGGTGTGCTGCCGTAGCCGATGCGTTCCTCGTCGAGCACGCAGTAATCGCCGTGGTCAACCACGCGTAATTGCAGGCCGCCCTCTTCGCATGCCTCGATTACCAGATGCTTCTCACGCAGCTTGCGCCCTTCGTCGGGCAGGCGGACATCCGGCATCGTGTGGTGGCTGAACAGCTCGGTGACGCTCACCGGGTTGATGTATGCGCCGAACACCCAGGGTAGCCGGCTCACTGTGACCGGAGCATTGCAAAGGGCACGCTCTGCCTTGTCGTTGATGCCGTGCAGCACGGCATGGCTGGCCGTGTGTTCGTGCGTTTCGGGGACGGCATCGACCAGCGTGGTTTGCAGGCGGGAGAACAGCGCGCCGAGCAATGGCATCAGGCGATTGCCGGGGCCGTTGACCAGTCGGATCAGGCTGCCGCGGTCAATGACCTCGGCACTGCCATCGGTGAGGGCGCTCACGGTAGCAGTACGCTTGTTTTCGGCACCGGTCAGGGCCAGTTCACCGGCGATCTCGCCCGGCCCGAGGTGCGAGGTGAGCTGACGCTTGCCCGGCTGCTTGCGGGATACCTGCAGCCAGCCCTCCTGGATCAGGTAGGCGGCCTCGCCGATATCGCCCTGCTCAATCAGGACATCGCCTTTGTGGAATCGCAGTGTGCGCGCCATGTCTGTATCTCCTGTCTCGCGAAGCTTGTCTGTGAAGATGAATGAATATACCACCCGGCGGTCTGCCGAAGGAAGGGGATGGCAGAGGGACCGCCGGGTGGGAGCGTGTATATAGCCAAAATGTGCCGCTTATAACTGTGATCCACGTCGCAATTAGGGGTATTCACATGTTTTGGCTCAGGTTGCCGCTGCGCGGCCGCTCAGGCATGATGCGCCTCCAAAGTTTACAGGGAGTGTTCATGTCCGCGAAACAAAGCAAGACATCCGGCAAGACTCCGGGCCTGACGCATGAAGGCCGCGAGTACAGCGCCGAAACCCTGCACGCCATGCACGATTCCATGCTGTTCATCCGCCGCTTCGAGGAGAAGGCAGGACAGCTTTACGGCCTGAAAAAGATCGGTGGCTTTTGCCATCTCTGCAACGGTCAGGAAGCCGTGTGCGTGGGCGCGCAGCATGCCGCAAGGCCCGAGGATTACATGATGACCGGTTACCGCGACCACGGTCATATCCTGGCGCGCGGCGCAGATCCAACAGCCATCATGGCCGAGTTGCTCGGTCGTGCGGGCGGCATCGTGAAGGGCAAGGGCGGCTCGATGCATATGTTCGATTCCAGCCTGAACTTCGCCGGCGGCAACGGTATTGTCGGCGAGCAGGTGCCGATCGGCATCGGCTTCGGCTTCGCCTCCAAGTACCGCGACGATGGCCGCGTGACGCTCTGCTACATGGGCGACGGTGCAGTGAACCAGGGCGCGGTGTACGAATCGCTGAATATTGCTTCGCTGTGGAAGCTGCCGGTCGTGTTCGTGGTGGAGAACAACCAGTACGCCATGGGCACATCGTTGTCCCGGGCATCTGCGGAAACCCACCTGTTCAAGCGCGGTATCTCATTCAAGGTTCCGGGCATGCATATCGACGGCATGGATGTGCTGGAGGTCGAGCGCAAGATGAGCGAGGCCATCGAGCATGCACGCTCCGGCGAGGGCCCGATCATTGTCGAGGCGATTACCTATCGCTATCGCGGCCATTCGATGTCCGATCCGGCGACCTACCGTTCGCGCGAGGAAGTGGACGAATGGCGCACCGGGCGTGACCCGATTGCCCGTCTGCAGCTGCAGATGGTCGAGGCGGGATTTGCCAGCGAAGCCGATTTCAAGGACAAGGACCGCGATATCAAGAAGCAGGTTGCCGAAATCGCCAAGGCCGCCGAGGCGCAACCGGAGCCGGATGCCGCCGAGGTGTGGACCGATGTTTACAACGACCCGATCGAGGGCGCATACCCCTATCCAGGGAAGGTGGGCTGATGAGCAAGATTACGTATCGTGAAGCACTGAATCAGGCCATGTGCGAGGAAATGACGCGCGATGATCGCGTCTTCCTGATGGGTGAAGAGGTGGCCGAATACAACGGTGCCTACAAGGTTTCGCAGGGCATGCTGGAGAAGTTCGGCGAGCGCCGCGTGATCGACACCCCGATTACCGAGCTGGGCTTTGCCGGTCTCGGCGTGGGCGCCGCGATGGCCGGCCTCAGGCCGATCATCGAGTTCATGACCTGGAACTTCGCCATCCTGGCGCTGGATCAGATCGTCAATGCCGCTGCCAAGATGAAATACATGTCGGCAGGCCAGTACAGCGCGCCGATGGTGTTCCGCGGCGCCGGTGGCTCTGCCGCTCGCGTGGGCTCGCAGCATTCGCAGTCGCTGGAGAACTGGCTGGCCAATGTGCCGGGCCTGAAGGTCGTGATGCCGTCCAACCCGGCCGATGCCAAGGGGCTGCTCAAGGCCTCCATCCGCGACAACGACACCGTGATCTTCATCGAGAACGAGATCAATTACGGTGATGTCGCCGAGGTGCCGGACGATGAATATATCATCCCGCTCGGCAAGGCCGACGTGAAGCGCGCCGGCAACGATGTGACCATCGTGGCGCATTCGCGTATGACCGGTTTTGCCCTGCAGGCAGCCGAGGAGCTGGCCAAGCAGGGGATTGATGCCGAAGTGATCGATCCGCGCACCATCAAGCCGCTCGACGAGGCCACCATCCTGGCTTCGGTAGCCAAGACCAACCGCTGCCTGGTCGCCGAAGAAGGCTGGCGCTTTGCCGGTATCGGTGCCGAGATTTCCGCGCGCATCATGGAGAAAGGCTTCGATGATCTCGATGCTCCGGTCGCACGCGTGACCGGCAAGGATGTGCCGATGGCCTATGCCGCGAATCTCGAGCGTATGACGCTGCCGAGCGTGGCCGATATCGTGGAAGCCGCACGCGTGGTCTGTAACCGCGCCTGATGCATATTATTCACCGCGAGGATGCACAGCAGGGGGAAACATGCTTGCCGTATCTTCGCAGTCAGTCTTAATTTGAGGTAAGCCATGCCGATTGATGTATTTATGACCCAGCTGTCGCCGACCATGACCGAGGGCAAGATCGCCCGCTGGCTGAAGAAGGAGGGCGATACGCTGTCCTCCGGCGATGTGATGGCCGAGGTTGAAACCGATAAGGCGACCATGGAAATGGAAGTGGTCGATGAGGGCGTGCTGCACAGCATTCTTGCGCCGGAGGGTTCGCTTGTTCCGGTCGGTACCCCGATCGCGGTGATCGCCGAGGATGGCGAGGAAGTACCGGCGGACTACAAGCCGGAAGCTCCCGTGCAGGATGAGGCTCCGGCCGAAGCGTCTGCCGAGGCACCGGCTGCGACACCGGATCCGGCACCAACCCCGGCGACACCTGCCGCTCCGGCTGCTGCACCTGCACCCGCAGTTGCTCCTGCCCCAGTGGGCCGTGGCGGACGCATCAAGGCCAGCCCGCTGGCCCGCAGGCTTGCCAGGCAGAAGGGCATCAATCTCGCAGCCATTCAGGGTACAGGTCCGAAGGGCCGCATTACCAAGAGCGATGTGGAAAAGGCTTCCAGGCGCGGTATCAGCCTGGGCGGCGCCGCAGCAGGCTTCACGGCCCCGCCGGTTCGTCCGTTGCCGGCCGGCCCCATGCCGTATCACGAGGACGAGTACGAGCGTGTCGAGAATTCCATGATGCGCAAGGCCATCGCCCGTCGTCTGACAGAATCCAAGCAGCAGGTGCCGCATTTCTACCTGACCGTGGATGTCGCCATGGATCGCCTGATGGACCTGCGTGCGCAGCTCAATGAAGCCGCCGACGGTGCATTCAAGCTGTCGGTCAACGACTTCATCATCAAGGCGGTATCCAAGGCGCTGGTGGATGTGCCGGCTGCCAATGCCTCGTGGGCCGATTCGCATACCCTGGTGCACAAGCATGCGCATATCTCGGTGGCAGTGGCCATCGAGGGCGGCCTGATCACCCCGGTGGTGCGTTTCTCCGAGCAGAAGGGCATCGTGGATATCTCCAACGAGGTGAAGGAACTGGCCGGTAAGGCCAGGGAAGGCGCACTCAAGCCGGAGGAATACACCGGCGGCACCTTCTCGATCTCCAATCTCGGCATGTACGGCATCAAGCAGTTTTCCGCCATCGTGAATCCGCCGGAGGGCGCGATTCTGGCCGTGGGCGGCACCGATGAGCGTGCCGTGGTGGAGAATGGCGAGGTTGTCGTGAAGAAGATGATGAGCCTGACGCTGTCCTGCGATCACCGCGTGGTGGACGGGGCCGTGGGCGCTGAATTCATGGCCGCGCTGAAGAAGCACATCGAAACCCCGGCCAGCGTGCTGATCTAATTCATTCCGCCGCCTAGTGCAGCGGGGAAGCCTGCCTGCATGCCGCGGCCAAGGTATTGAGGATTCATTATGCCGATTGACGTTTATATGACCCAGCTTTCCCCGACCATGACCGAGGGCAAGATTGTCCGCTGGCTGAAGAAGGAAGGCGAGGAACTGACCTCCGGCGAGGTGATGGCCGAGGTGGAGACCGACAAGGCGACCATGGAAATGGAAGTCGTGGACGAGGGCGTGCTGCACAAGATTCTGCAGCCCGAGGGCTCGCTGGTGACGGTCGGCGCGCCGATTGCCGTCATCGCCGAAGAGGGTGAGGAAGTACCGGGCGACTACATGCCGGATGGGGCTGCCATGGAGTCTGCTTCTGAAGCGGCGCCCGCGGAGGAGGCCCCGGCTGCCGAACCTGCAGTCAGTCCTCAGCAGGTGGTAGAGACGCTTGCAGAAGCGGCTGCTGCGCCGTCCCACGCGGATGAAGACGAAGAAGAACTGAATCTGAAGCCGGCCGGCGTGTTCAATGCCGACGGCGAATACGATGTGGTGGTGGTCGGCGCCGGTCCCGGCGGTTATGTGGCCGCCATCCGTGCCGCACAGCTCGGCCTGAAGGTTGCCTGCGTGGAGTCCACACACCTGGGCGGCATCTGCCTGAACTGGGGCTGCATCCCGACCAAGGCCCTGCTGCGCACCGCCGAGATCATTAACGTCATCGAGCATCATGGCGACGAGCTGGGCATCGGCGTGAACAAGGCCAAGCCGAACCTGGAAGCGGCCATCGGGCGCTCGCGCAAGATTGCCGACAAGCTGTCCGGCGGCATCGGCTTCCTTTTCAAGAAGAACAAGATCACCCATATCGAAGGCCATGCCTCGTTTGCCGAGGGCAACAAGCTGATGGTGAAGGATGCCGACGGAAAAGAGCAGCAGGTTACGGCCAAGCACGTGATCGTCGCCACCGGGGCCAGAGCCCGTGCCTTCCCGGGCATGGATGTGGACGGCGAGACCGTCATCACCTACAAGAAGGCGCTGTCCATGGAGAAGCTGCCGAAGAAGCTGGTGGTCATCGGCTCCGGCGCCATCGGTATGGAGTTCGCCTACTTCTACAATGCCATGGGCTCCGAGGTGACGGTGATCGAGGCCGCGCCGCAGATCCTGCCGCTGGAGGATCACGAGATTTCCAGGGTGGTGGACCGCTCCTTCAAGAAGAACGGCATCAAGATCGTCACCGGCGCGATGGTGAAGTCCGCCAGGAAGGTGAAGACCAAGGGCGTTGTCGAGTATGAACTGAAGGGCAAGACCGAGACCATCGAGGGCGATTGCGTGCTGGTGGCTGTCGGCGTGCTCGGTAATACCGAGAACATCGGTGCCGAGAACACCTCCATGCAGATCGATCGCAACACCATTGCCGTGGACGACTGGTTCCGCACCGATCATCCGGGCGTGTATGCCATCGGCGACGTAATCGGCGCGCCTGCGCTGGCGCACGTAGCCTCGCATGAAGGCATCGTGTGCGTGGAAGCCATTGCCGGCGGCCATCCGCACAAGGTGGATTATGGAAACGTGCCGGGCTGCACCTATTGCCAGCCGCAGGTGGGTTCCTGCGGCAAGACCGAGAACCAGTGCAAGGAAGAGGGTATCCCGGTGAAGATCGGCCGCATGGGCTATGCCCCGAACGGCAAGGCCATGGGCCTGGCCGAGACCGAGGGCATGGTCAAAACCATCTTCCACGCCGAGACCGGTGAGCTTTTGGGCGCGCACATCGTGGGCGCCGAGGCCACCGAGCTGATTGTCTCGCTGCAGCTGGCCCGCACGCTGGAAACTACCGAGTCGGAACTGATGCATCACATGTTCCCGCATCCGACCCTCTCGGAAATGATCCACGAGTCGGTGCTCGATTCCGAAGGCCGCGCGATTCACATCTGATTGATGTTTACATATCTAAACGAAAAGGCGCCCTTGGGCGCCTTTTTTGTTGTTTCTCAGTGACTTATTTCAACCAATTCGGCCTGCGAAACGGAAATGGGGTCGGTTCCCTTTTGTTCATTATTCGGAGGCCGCCTGTTTTGCTGAGCGGATGATGGAGATGCCGCCGTGCATGACCATGGCGGCGATGGCCGCGCCGATCAGCAGGTCGGGGAGGGGGGAATGGAAGGCGGCAACCAGTGCGCCGCCGATCATTACACCGAGGTTTGCCAGCACGTCATTGCGTGAAAAGACCCAGCTCGCCCGCATATGAACCTCTCCCTTGCGGTGACGCGCCAGTAGTGCCAGGCAGGCCAGGTTGGCAAGAAGGGCCGCGAAGCCCATCAGCAGCATCAGCGTGGAGTGTGGCTCACTGCCGAGCAGGAAGCGGCGTACAACATCCACGATCACCCCGAAGGCGAGTAGCACCTGGATCACGCCGCTGATGTGTGCGGCGCGGGCCTTGGCCAGCGTCCCTTGCCCGACGGCTAGAATCGCGATGCCGTACACCGAGGCATCGGCCAGCATGTCCACCGAATCGGCGATCAGGCCGGTGGACTGGGCGTAAAGTCCCACACCGAATTCGATAACGAACATCACGCCGTTGATGAGCAGCAGGGTGAACAGCACCTTGCGCTGGGCGATGGCCTTCGTCTGGTTGTGGCAATCGCAGGGGCTCAAGCTCTAGCCGTTCCCGGACAGCAGTAAGCGGTGCATCACCGCGATGCACAGGTCCATCACACAGGTCAGGCCGGCATCGGTGGCGATGCGGCAGGCCTCCTCGTTTGCAATCCCCTGTTGCAGCCACAGGGCCTTCGCGCCGATGCCGACGGCCTGCTCGGCGATGGGCGGGGTGAACTCAGGCCTGCGGAATACGTTCACGATGTCCACCGCCTCGGGAATGTCGGCGAGGGTCGCATAGACCTTCCGGTCCAGGATGCTATCGGCCTTCGGATGCACGGGGAGGACGTGGTATCCCTTGTCGATCAGGAAGGCGGCGATCTGGTGGCTGGTGCGATCCGGCTTCGGCGAGCAGCCGACCACGGCAATCGTCCTGGCCTGCGTCAACAAGCTCTTCAGTTCCGCATCGCCCGGGTTTTGCCAGTTCGGCTGTTTGCTCATCGCATGCTCCTGTTCCCCTTGGTCTCTTGCCGGGCGTTCGGGCTTACACCTACGTAGTGCCCAGATTAGCAGGTCGTGTCAGCCGGTGGTGATGGATTCGTCGAATGCGATGGTGTAGAAAGACTCTGTCGGGGACAATTTATCCAAGGGGGGAGTGATATGGATTCAGCTATCCGTTTCGAAGACTTCAAGGGCATGCTGCATGTGCAGCAAGACAGGAAAACCGTGATCAGCGAGGGCGACTCGTGGTTCGGTTACCCGGCCAGCATGGTGCCTGTCAGTCATACCGGCACCAATATCATCGACCACATCGAAGCCACGCATCGCTACAATATCCTGCGCATGGAATGTAGCGGCGACGAGGCGGCTGCCATGATGTCGCAGGGTCAGCGGCACCGGTTCCACGATGTGTTGTCGAGGCTGCAGGTGATGGGCAAACAGCCGGACTACATCCTGTTTTCGGCCGGCGGCAACGACATCGTCGGCGAGCACGACATGATGCATTTCCTGAATCCGTGGCGGGATGGTATGACGGCGGAACAATGCATTCGGGAAGAACGATTCTCCCTCCGGCTGGAGCAGATCAGGCTGGCATACAGGGAGCTTATTCTGTTCCGCGACGAGTACTGTCCGGATGCGCACATCATTACGCACGGATACGACTATCCGATCCCCAGGGATGAGCCGGCCCGTTTTATTTTCGGGATGGTGAAGGTCAAGCCATGGATCAAGCCGTACATGGACCAGAAGGGTATCGTGGATCCGGCTGTTCAGCGGGAGGTGATCAAGATCATGATCTCCCGCCTGAACAACGAGCTGGATGCGCTGTGTGGCGCCACGCAGCGGATGGTCAAGGTCGAAACGCCGGGAACCCTGCAGGCAGAAGACTGGCGCGACGAGATTCATGCCAATGAGGCAGGATTCAAGAAGATTGCCGACGGGTTCCTGGCCGTGATGACATAATCGAGGGCCGCTACCGGAGACGTGACTGCCCGGGGTTCAGCGCCCCTTGACGTCCTCCAGCGATACCACAGTCTATGTTTCGACCATCTTGGTGCTGTGCACCGGGCCCCATTGGTGCGGCCGGCTGGTCGCTGGCTTCCAGGGCGCCATCACATCGCCAGAGCATGATACGCGTTGAAAGGGTGAAAATGGGAGAAGCCGTGTTGACTTTATTTAACAGAACGACTGCGCTTGGTCTGATCACCATCCTTATATCCGGCAACGCATTTGCTGCCGAATATTCACTAAGAAAGTATGAGCATGTTAAGACCTTCTACCAAAGCATTGCCCGGAGCACAGTTGATCTCGGTCTGGAATACAATGTTCCTCCGGCAGCGATCATGGCCATGGCCGGGCTTGAGTCCGGCTATGGCAGAGGCTATGTGTCGCGCATTACCGGCAATATCCTGAGTCTTGGTGCGCACGAGGGCGAGGCAGAGCTTCCGCCACTCAATCTGCCTACATATATCCCCACGAGCAGGGTGCTGGTCGACAAGGCCCGGATCGAATCGACACCCGCCGAAGAGCTGAAATGGAAGATGCGTCCGCCCAGCCTGAAAAAGGATTATCGGCCCGCAAAGTTTGCGGGCACAGAGAAGAGGCTCGCCTATCTCCAGCGCAATCAGGATAATCGAATCGAAGCACGAAGGGCGAATATATCGGACTTTGTCACCAACTGGATTAGCGACAAAAGCGCTGTTCCGGCATTTGTGGAGGCGCGAGCCTGGCTTGATCAGACTGTTGAGCATGAGGGTAAGGAGAGCCTGCTATCCTGCGAAACCGCCAAATCATTTATCAGCAGGGTTGGCGGTAAACCGCACTCATTCAATCATCGCAAATCATGGGTGAAAAAGGTTGACGATATCCTTGACCGCGCTGGTCTTTGTTCGCTGGCCGCAGCGATGGGCGAAGGCATGTCTTTTGATGAAGCCTGGAGCAGCCCGGATTCCAACGCATCAAATGCAAGCGATGCCGATGGGTGGCTGCAGCGCTTTTATGACTTCATCAGAAGTTGGTGGTGAGATGTGACGACGCCATCCTCGTCGGCATATAACCAATCGCCGGGGACGAAGGTGATGTCTGCGAAGTGCACGGGAATGTCCGGTACGCCCTGATTGCGTTTGACGGTTTTGCGAGGGATGGTGCCCAGCGCCTTGACGCCGATATCCACCTGGCCCACGTCGGCCGAATCGCGGATGCAGCCGTTGATGACGATGCCTTCCCACCCGTTGCTCGCGCCGAGCGCGGCCATCACATCACCGATCATGGCGGCGCGCATCGAGCCGGCTCCGTCCACCACCAGCACCTTGCCGCGGCCGTCGGTTTCAAAGGCCGCCTTGATGAAGGTGTTGTCTTCCAGTGCCTTGAGGGTGACAATTTCGCCGCAAAAACGAACGCGCCCGCCGAAGTCGCGGAAGATCGGGGCGGCGACTTGAAGGGCCTCAAGGTGATCGTCGTACAGGTCGGTGGTTTTGAAATCCATGTGTCCTCTCTTGTTTCAGGTGTTGAGGACAGTCTTGCGAATGCGGACGCGGATGGAAGCCCTTGATTGTTCCAATGCGACGCATGGAGGGGGTTATTCAGTTGGTTTTGTTGCCTGGGAGTGCTCGCGTTCCGGGTGGTGATGAATCTGGCTGCCATGCCTGTATAGATGGCCGCTTATCAGCCTCTCATCACTATGCGAACCCTGCGCAGATGGAGTCAGATCAGGCTGTTGCGCGGTGCCCTGCTGGCTTGCGCAGGCCAGCATGCCGAACAGGCCGATGAGCAGTGCTCCGAATATCAGGGAATGATTCATGCCGCCTCCTCGCGTGCAGCCTTGCGGTAAACAACTTCCAAATACCATTGTAGCCGATACGGAGAAGCGGGGTGGAATATCCGCCGGTCGCGCATCCATGCATGATGCAAAAGAAGGCGGTGCACCCTGGCCACGGTGCGCGCGTGCGGTGGGAAACAGGAGCCCGGCGTCTGAGCCTGCGACGCATGTCTCGTGCGACAGTGGCCCGGACTCAGGTCAACAGCACGGCGACGATGCCGGTGAAGAAGATGCCGTCGAAGGTGCCGGCGCCGCCGATCGCGGCGATGGGCGTGCCGAGCTTGGCAACATCCTTCAGGCGCAACAGGTCGGCGCCGATCAGTACGCCCAGCGTGCCGCAGATGTAGGCCAGCGGTGCAGCCAGTTCATGGTTCACCGTGATGGACACGATGGCGGCGGCCAGTGGCGCAACCAGCGGTGGCATACCGATGCCCAGGCCCGGCACCGGCCGGCTCAACCAGTAGCACACCGCGCTGACCAGGGCGATGGCCAGCAACAACTCCTGCCCGCTGAGTGGAAAGTGGTGGATCAGGCTGGCTGAAAAAACCACTGGCACCATGCAACCGCCGACATTAACGGCGATGATCGTGCGCCCGGTGAAGGGCGGCAGGGGGATCAAATGATCTGCTTCGATGTCCGTCCGCTGCGGTTGGGGTTGTGGTGGGTCGGCCGGGATGCTGCTCACCGGCAGGTTCAACGAGCTGCCGAACAGCGAAGCGAACAGCAGCAGCATGCCCTGGGATGTGGTTAGGCCGAGCTTGTCGAAGGCCAGTGATATCAGGCCCAACTGGATCACCAGCAGCAGGGCGATCAGCAGCAAGGTGAAGACGACCAGATGAAAGGGGGAAAGCGGACTGCGCATGCTGCCATTGTAGTTATCCTGCCGGGTAATGGGTCAAACCCGCTTGCGATTCCGTAGATACATGAATCTCCCCACCATAAATAATGAATATTTTCGTTTGCGTTCACTGTTCAGGTGTGTTCAACTGTCGTCATGCAGGAAGAGCAGGTCCGCCAAGAAATTCTCGATGCCGCTGCCAGGCGTTTTACGGATTACGGTTACGGCAAGACTACCATTGCCGAGATCGCCCGCGATTGCGGCATGAGCAGTGGCAATGTGTATCGCTATTACGACAGCAAGGAAGCCATTGCCATTGCCGGAGTGGCGCGCAAGCTTGAAGAGAAGTCGGTGGCCTGTGAGTCGGCGACAGAGCCTTCAGCACCGGCTATCGAGCAGTTGAGTCAGTACCTGCTGGCCAGGCTGCGATTCACCCATGCGTTCAGCTGCGGAGGTTCCCACCTGTATGAACTGGTGCAGTTAATCAGTGAGCGGCACCGCGATCTGATTGATCGCTTTGATGAGCGGGCCATCGACTGGCTAGAGACCATCGTGCAGCGGGGTATCGCACGCGGCGAGTTCCGCGATGCGCCGGCCAGGCGCTCGGCCGCATCGATCTTCATGGCCACGGTGATGTTCTGCATCCCGATCTTCATGCACGAGCCACTGGATGCCCTGGAGGAAAGATTGCAAGCCGTGATCGAATTGCTGCACGAGGGGCTCAAGGCATGATCCTGCTGCGAATCATCGGCCTGTTTGCGGTCATTTCCCTGTCTGCATGCGTGATGGGACCGGATTTCAAATCGCCGGATGCCCCGAAGGCGGAGCACTATTCGGACGTCTCTCTTGCTGTTGAGCAGGCGGCGGGCGATAACGGTCAGAAGGTGGTGGCCGGCAAGGCAGTGTCCGCCGAATGGTGGACGATGTTCGGTTCGGACAAGCTCGATACCCTGATCCGCCGCGGTCTGGACAACAGCCTGACCGTGAGCGCCGCGAAAGCGCGGCTCGTCGAGGTGCAGGAGAACCTGAACTCTCAGGTCGGGGCGGTACTGTTCCCGAAGGTGGATGCCAATGCCTCGTCCACGCGGCAAAAGATTTCCGGCACCTCGTTCGGCGGAACCTCGCGCATTTACACGCTGCACAATGCCTCGGTGAGCGCCAGCTACGGGCTCGACCTGTTCGGGGCGTCCACCCGATACCTCGAAACCCTGGAAGCACAGGTCGATTACGAAAAATACCAGCTGCAGGCTGCGCGTATGACACTGGCGGCGAATATCGTGACGGCTGCCGTGCAGGAGGCTTCGCTGCGCGAGCAGATCGAGGCCACCGAGGGCGTGATTGCGGATAGCCGGGGTCAGTTGAAGATGATCGAGCAGCAGTTCGAACTGGGCGCGGTGGCACAGTCGGCTGTGCTGTCCCAGCGCAGTGCGCTGGCGCAGGTGCGCACCGCGCTTCCCGCCCTGAAGAAGCAGTTGCAGCAGAACCGGCACCTGATGAATGTGCTGGTAGGCGACCTGCCTTCCGAGGCCAGCCTGCCCGAATTCAGCCTTGCCGAGTTGCAGCTTCCGCACGAGCTGCCGCTCAGCCTGCCTTCCGAACTGGTGCGTCAGCGCCCTGATATCCTTGCTTCCGAGGCCCTGCTGCATCAGGCCAATGCCAATGTCGGTCTGGCCACTGCCAATCTTTACCCGCGCATCACGCTGACCGGCAGTTTTGGCAGCGAGTCGCGCACCATGGGTAACCTGTTCAAGACCGGTAGCACCGTTTGGGATGCCGGGGCGGGCCTGGTGCAGCCGTTATTCCACGGCGGTGAGCTGCGAGCCAAGAAACGCGGCACCGAGGCCGCGCTCGAGCAGGCCGGGGCGAACTATCGCGGCGTGGTTCTGGGGGCCTTCCGCGATGTGGCCGACACCCTGCTGGCCCTGGAGATGGACGGGCAAAGCCTGAAGTTGCAACAGGAGTCCGAGGCAGCCTCCGAGGCAACGATGGCACTCGTGCGGCAGCAGTATGAAGCCGGCGCGGCGAGCTATCTCGAGTTGCTTAATGCCAGCCAGCAGTATCAGCAGGCCCGCATCGGACGGGCGCAGGCCGAGGCCGCGCGCTTCGCCGATTCGGCTGCGCTGATCCATGCGCTCGGCGGCGGCTGGTGGAATGCCGATGGCACTGACACGGACATGACCCAAAATGAGACAACGACGGAGAACAGACCATGAAAAAACGCATGACGATCATGCTGGCAATCGTCGGCACTGCCTTCGCGCTGTTGATCGGCTACAAGATGTTCGGCGCCTATATGATGAGCAAGTGGCTGGCAGGTAACGGTCTGCCTCCGGCTACCGTGACCACGATGGTGGCGGACTACCAGCAATGGCAACCGCAGATTCGATCGGTTGGCACGCTGCGCGCGAAGAACGGCGTGGAGATGGTCGGCGAGGTGGCGGGCATCGTGCAGGCGCTGCATTTCAAATCCGGTGACAAGGTAAAGGCCGGTGAATTGCTCATCGAGCTGGATGCCGACGAAGAGCAGGCGCAGCTTGATGCCGCGCTGGCCGCCGTGGCGCTGGCGCGCAGCAACTACGAACGCGACCGGGCGCAGTTCAAGGTGCTGGCCGTGAGCCAGGCGCAACTGGATGCGGATGAGGCCGACCTGAAGGTGAAGCAGGCCGAGGCGGCGCGCCTGCGCGCCGTGGTCGACAAGATGCATATCCGGGCACCGTTTACCGGCCGCCTTGGCGTATCCGCACTCAGCCCCGGCCAGTATATCCGGGTGGGAGAAGTGCTGGTCAGCCTGCAGGCCAGCGATCCGATCCTGGTCGATTTCAGCGTGCCGCAACGTCAGATCGCCGAGATGGCGGTCGGTCAGCGCGTGCTGTTGGGCAGCGATGCCTTCAAGGGCCGCGAGTTCGCCGGCGAGATCAGCGCCATCGACAGCCGTGTGGATGCGAACACGCGCAATGTGCGTATCGAGGCACGCGTGGACAACCCGAAGGGCGAATTGCTGCCCGGCATGTATGCCGAGGTGCGGGTGCAGGTTGGCGAGCCGATGAAGTTGCTGACCCTGCCGCAGACGGCCGTGACGTATAATGCCTATGGCTCCACCGTGTTTCTCGCCCGCCCGGCCAAGCCGGTTGCGGCAGGGGAGGCTGCGCAAGAGGGGGCTGAGCAAGGTGTGGCCAGCTCCGGCAAGCCGGCCATGCCGCTGGCCGAGCAGGTGTTTGTCAAAACCGGCATGAAACGCGGCGACCAGGTGGCCGTAATCAGCGGCGTTAACGAGGGTGATGTGGTGGTCACCAGCGGGCAGATGAAGCTGAAGAATGGCACGCCGCTGGTCGTGAACAACAGCCATCCGCCGGCCTTTGAGCCCGATCCGAAGCCTCAGGAACACTAAGGCCCCGCGATGAATTTCACCGATATCTTTATCCGCCGGCCTGTGCTGGCCACGACAATCAGCCTGCTGATTCTCGTGCTCGGCCTGCAGGCCATCAAGCTGCTGCCGATCCGCCAGTTTCCCGAAACCCAGAACGCGGTGATCACGGTCAGCACGGCTTATTACGGTGCCGATGCCAAGACCGTGGCCGGCTTTATCACCCAGCCGCTGGAGACTGCCATTGCGCAGGCCGGCGGTATCGATTACCTCTCATCGGTGAGCGTGAGCAGCGCCTCGACCATTACCGCCACCTTGCGCCTGAACTACGACTCCAACAAGGCGCTGACCGATATCAGCAGCAAGGTGAACGCGGTGCTCAACCAGTTGCCGCCCGAGGCGCAGCGACCGGTGATTACCGTGCAGGTTGGCGAGACCGTGGCCGCGATGTACATGGGCTTCTTCAGCAAGGATCTGCCCAATAACAACCTGACCGATTACATGGTGCGCGTGGTCAAGCCGCAGCTCGATGGTATTGACGGCGTGCAGCGCGCCGAGATTATCGGTGCGCGCCAGTTCGCGCTGCGCGCATGGCTCGATCCGGATCGTATGGCGGCGCTGAATGTGACCGCGGCCGATGTGCAGGCCGCACTGGCCGGCAACAACTACCTGACCGCGCTCGGCACCACCAAGGGACAGATGGTCAGCGTGGAGCTGACCGCAGCGACCAACCTGCATTCGGTGGACGAGTTCAAGCAACTGGTGATTCGCCAGCAGGGCGGCACCATCGTGCGCCTCGATGATGTGGCCAATGTGGTGCTCGGTGCCGAGGACTACAATCTGACCACGGCCTTCGGCGGACGCGATTCGGTATTCATCGGCGTGCATGTCACCCCCGATGCCAATGTGCTGGAGGTCATCGACCGGGTGCGGGAGCGTTTCCCCGAAATCCAGGCCCAGATGCCTTCCGGGCTGACCGGCGAGATCGTTTACGACGGGACCAAGTTCATCCACAGCTCGATCGATGAGGTGATGAAGACCCTGATCGAGGCGCTGCTGATCGTCACTGCCGTGGTGTTCCTGTTCCTTGGCAACTTCCGCGCCGTGGTGGTGCCGGTGATTGCTATTCCGCTGTCCATGATCGGCGCGTTCGAGATCATGCAGGCGCTGGATTACACCATCAACCTGCTGACCCTGCTCTCCCTGGTGCTGGCCATCGGCCTGGTGGTGGATGATGCGATTATCGTGGTCGAGAACGTCGACCGGCATATGAAGGAAGAGCACAAAACGCCGTTCGATTCCGCCCTGCTCGCAGCGCGCGAACTGGGCGGGCCGATTATCGCCATGACCATTGTGCTGATCGCCGTTTACGTGCCGATCGGATATCAGGGCGGCCTGACCGGCGCGCTGTTCGGCGAGTTTGCCTTTACGCTGGCCGGTGCTGTGACCATCTCCGGCATCATCGCCTTGACCCTGTCGCCGATGATGGCCTCAAGAATCTTCCGCAAGGAGCAGGAAGACACCTGGCTGGTACACAGGATCGACGCGGTTTTCGATCGTCTGCACAAGAGTTACCAGCGTCGCCTGCACGGCTCGCTGGATACCTGGCTGGTGCAGGTGGTGATGGGCGTGCTGCTGCTGGTCGGCGTGATTTATCTGTTTGCCACGGCGAAATCCGAGCTTGCTCCGCAAGAGGACCGGGGCCTGGTGGCGGCGCATATGTCCGGGGCGCCGAATGCCACCGCGCAGCAGATGCAGATGTATGCCAGGCAGGTGTTCGAGTCAGCCAGGGAGCTGCCGGAATATGACCAGATGTTCCAGTTGACCGGCATACCGACCATCAATCAGGGCATCGGCGGCGTGCTGTTCAAGCCGTGGGACCAGCGAGAGCGTTCGGCGGACGAGTTGATGCCGATCCTGCAGCAGAAGTGGAATTCGATTGCCGGTGCGCATATCGCCGCCTTCCAGTTTCCGTCGCTGCCGGGCGCCCGCGGTCTGCCGCTGCAGTTCGTGATCAAGACCACCGAGAGTTTCGAGAATCTGAACGAGGTGGCGCAACAGGTGGTGAGCAAGGCTCAGGCCTCGGGCATGTTCTTTTTCGTGGACTCCGATCTGAAGATCGATAAGCCGCAGGCGACCCTGCAGGTGGATCGTGACCTGGTCAGTACGCTTGGTCTGACACAGCGGGACGTCGGCAATGCGCTGGGTGCGGCGCTGGGCGGCGGCTATGTGAATTACTTCTCCATCGAGGGTCGCTCCTACCGGGTCATTCCGCAGGTGTTGCAGGCGCATCGTCAGAATCCGGAACAGGTGCTGGACTACTACATCCGCGCCGCCGACGGCACGGTGATTCCGGCCTCCACGGTGGCCAGCCTGAGTCATGAGGTGGTGCCGGAATCAATCAACCGCTTTCAGCAGCTCAACTCGGCAACCATTCAGGGCGTGTTTACCCCCGGGGTGTCGCAGGAGCAGGTGCTGGCGTTCATGGACAAGGCGCTGAAAGAGGTCGCGCCGTCCGGCTATTCTTCGGACTACTCCGGGCAGTCGCGCCAGTTCAAGACCGAATCCGGCGGCTTTGTATTCACCATGCTGTTTGCCATCGTCATCGTGTTCCTGGCGCTGTCCATCCAGTTCAACAGTTTCCGCGACCCGGTGGTGATTTTGGTTTCGGTGCCGATGGCGCTGCTCGGCGCACTGCTGCTGATCAACCTCGGCGCGACCACCATCAATATCTATACGCAGGTTGGCCTGGTGACGCTGATGGGCCTGATCAGCAAACACGGCATCCTGATCGTGCAATTCGCCAACGATCTGCAGGCCGCCGGCAAGAGCAAGCGCGAGGCGATCGAGGAGGCCGCTGCCATTCGTCTGCGTCCGATTCTGATGACCACCGCGGCCATGGTGCTCGGCGTGTTGCCGCTGGTGATGGCCAGCGGGGCGGGCGCGGCCGGCCGACAGGCGATGGGTATCGTGATTTTTTCGGGTCTGTCCATCGGCACGCTGTTCACGTTGTTCGTTGTGCCTGCGGTGTACATGCTGCTGGCCACCGACCGCTCCAGGGCACAGCAAGTCGCCTGAACCGGATCGAAGGGCTAATGGCTGGTCGAGGTGCGCTTATGCGCCCCGCACGTCTTTGGTCGGATTGCTAGAGATATTCCGGAAAGTGCCCACGCACCTCGTTGGCGCCGAGTGAAACAAGATTGTTGTTCACCTCCAGTGCCAGTGCCTGCTCTACCGGGGTGCTGTAGTGCTCGCGCAGGATGCCCAGGAAAGCGGGTGGGGCAGCGATATACAGCTTGTTGCATGTGCCCGTGGTGCAGGCGTGATGCAGATATTCAGACAGTTGTTTGGCAAAGATGATGGCCTCGTGCTTCTTGGGATCGACCGACTGTTCCATCGCGTGGCGACCCTTGCCGGAAGAATCATAGGCCCGTCCCGGCAGGTCCGAGGTTAGTTCACGGTCATGCATCCGGCCCCGCGGGTGTTCGAAGCGCTTGTGCTCGGAGAGGTCGCTTTTGCCGCCGCGGCTTGCATAAATCACCGCGTCGGCATTGCCGGCAGTCAGAATCCAGGTGGTTTGCATATCTTCCTCCCGTTGATGGTGGTCTTACGGTATTTATAGATGATGTGTGAGCCGGCTTCCAGTTTTCTACCCTCAGTCCGTTATTTCCCCGGTTGAGTCCTCTCGGGGGCGGGCATAGCGTGACGAAAAGAAATTATCAGGAGGTCGTATGAGTAATCTTGACCAATGGAACGAGCAATTCGGTATCAAGGGACAGGTGGTGTTCGTGGAGGGCCCCGGCGGTTTGCCGGTTGTCGAGATTCACAATGACCTGGGTGAGGCAAGCGTGGCCCTGCAGGGCGCGCATGTGCTCGGCTTCCGGGCGCGCGGCCAGCAGCCGCTGATCTGGATGTCGGATGCTGCCAGGTATGCGCCTGGCAAATCACTGCGCGGCGGCGTGCCGATCTGCTGGCCGTGGTTCGGGCCGCATCTATCCGAACCCTCGCTGCCCGGACATGGTCCCGCGCGCACCGAGGACTGGAAGCCGGCCGGTTCCGAAGCCCTGGCCGACGGCCGCACGCGGGTGAGTTTCGAATTCGTGGACAGTGACAGGACCCGCCAGATGATCGGGCACAAGCTTGCCGCGCAGTTGCATGTCACCGTTGGCTGCAATCTTCAGCTGGAACTCGAAACTACCAACCTGGATGATCGCCCCTACACGTTGAGCGATGCCCTGCATACCTATTTCCTTGTCGGCGATGTACGCGAGGTGCACATCGAGGGTCTGCATGACTGCCAGTACGTCGATAAAATGGATGCGGGGAACTGCAAACGGCAGTTCGGTAATCTGTCCATTACCGAACAGACGGACCGCATCTATCTCGGCACCGGCAGCCGTTGCGAGATTGCCGACCCTGTCATGGGGCGCAAAATCGCGATCGAGTCGGCTGGCAGTGCATCGACGGTGGTCTGGAACCCCTGGACGGAAACCGCCGAAAAGATGGGCGACCTTGGTCCTTCCGGGCACCTGAGGATGTTGTGCGTCGAAACCGCCAACGCAGGGGAAGATGCCGTTCAGCTGGCGCCGGGCGCAAGCCATCGTCTGTCGGCGGAATACAGCAGCCGGAGCCTGTAATCATCCGGATGCGGATGTGATGAATGCAGCCTGCCCCTGTGGCTCGGGTCGTCTGCTGGACGCCTGCTGCGGGGCTTTTCTGGAAGGTGCGCCGGCGGCCGATGTCGAATCGCTGATGCGCTCGCGCTACGCCGCCTATGTGCTGGGCCGGTATGATTACCTGTATGCCACATGGCATGACTCGACCCGGCCTGCCGAGGGGGCACTCGGCGGCACGGGGCTGCACTGGATCAGTCTGGAGGTCGTGCGCGCGGCATCGGCCGGGGATGTCGGTGAGGTGGAGTTCATCGCCAGCTATGTGGATCGCGGCAAGGGTCGGTGCCTGCATGAAACCAGCCGTTTCGTGCGCGAGGACGGGCGCTGGCTGTATGTCGATGGCGACTGCAGGATGGGCGATATCGGTCGCAACGATGCCTGTCCCTGTGGCAGTGGCCGCAAATTCAAGCAATGCTGCATGTCGGCTGTATAATGATTGAGGTATGAGGGCTACGGGATGAGGAGGTTGAGGATGCTGTTAACGGGTATGGGTATCGTGGTCCTGGTCGTCGTGCTGATGCTGGGCTTTCGCGGCTGGCAGTCGCAAACGCCGCCCGAACTTGGCCCGGTTGACGGACATTTGCGTGCCTGTCCGGACAAGCCGAACTGCGTATGCAGCGAGAAAGCTGTTGATTCAGCGCATGCCGTGGCGGTTCTGGCCACGTCAGACTGGCAAGCCGCCGGGCGGGCGGTGCGCGATGCCGGTGGTTTCATCACGCAGGACAATGGCTCTTATCTGCACGCCACATTTACCTCAAGGCTGTTCCGATTTGTTGATGATGTTGAGTTGCGACTGGACCCGGATCGCGGGGTGATTCACATTCGCTCCGCATCGCGCGTCGGCCATTCCGATTTCGGGGTGAACCGCAAGCGCGTGCAGGCGATTCGCGAGAGGCTTGGGGAGTCCTCCTAGCCGAGCAGCACCGCGGTGCCGCAGGCGCTGACCATCATCATGCTGCCGTCCTTGCCGACCACCTCGTAGTCGATATCGATGCCGACCACGGCATTGGCCCCCAGTTCGGCGGCGCGCTGCTCGAGCTCGCTGAAGGCTATCTCGCGGGCCCTGGCCAATTCCTTTTCGTAAGCACCGGAGCGGCCGCCGACGATATCGCGGATGCCGGCGAACATATCGCGGAAGATGTTGGTCCCGAGGATGGCTTCGCCGACAACAATGCCTTTGTATTGCTTGATGGCTTGCCCTTCGATGGCAGGCGTGGTGCTAAAAATCATGGCGAACTCCCTGTTGAATAAGGCGCCCCCGCGCCGCTTCAGGGCAGCCTGTCAGTCGGCGCGGTAATCGTAAAGTCCGCTTGCCGTTCCCATGTCCGCGCCTGCGCCGACAAGATTGTCTTCGCTCAGATCCAGCATGAATGCCAGCTCGGAAAGCGGCACATGCATATTGCGTTCACTCACCCATTTCAGCATTTCCATTCGTTCATTTTGCAGCAGGTCCTGTAAAGCCATTTCAATCCTCCTTGCTGACGCCGAAGGCCTTCCGTCCCCCGGCAGGTGGCGAACCATAGGGGGTACTTGTGACAGAGGAATGACACAGAATCGGACGCCGATTATCGCTTGTTCACCCACCGGTGAGTCAATAACCCACAATCCACCACCGAGCACTCAGCCCAATGGCAGCAAGGAAAAAACCATATATTTTGCTCGGTTTAACGGTGCATCTGGTTGAAATTATGGGTGAATGCGGTTGACAAGAAACAATATATGGGCAATATTGGCGCGGAGTGGGTAATAGTGGGTTAATGCCCCACAAGCTTCAAAACACATCCCGTGACGGTTTCCGATTGCGGGGGAGGGCGACAGCCAGATGTTTCAGGGTGAGTTCAAAAATGCGATGGATGCCAAGGGTCGGGTCAATATCCCGGCAGCCTTCCGCGACACCCTGCGCACCCGCTACGGCAGCGAGGAGGTCATTGTCACCCGTGACTTCGATGGTTGCCTGCATGCCTATCCGCCAAAGGAGTGGGAGCGCGATGTGTTGAGCGTTGTGCGCGGCAAGCCCTCAACCGATGCGTGGCGACGCTCCTTTGAGCGCTTCGTGGTCAGCCCGGCCGTTACCTGCGTGCCCGACAAGCAGGGGCGTATCCTGCTGCCGCCGACCCTCAGGGAATATGCCGATCTGGACAAAACCGTGTTGTTCGCCGGTGGCGCCGGCCATTTCGAGATATGGGATGTCACGCGCCGTGATGCGCAACTGGAGAAGGATCTGGCCATGTTGAGAAATGGCCAGCCACAGCCCTGATGTGGGCCGCCATGCGCCGGTTCTGCTGCGGTCCTTCATTGATGCAGTTTGTGTCGACCCCGATGGGTGCTATGTCGATGCCACATTCGGCCGAGGCGGTCATGCCCGCGCCCTTCTTGAGCGTTTGTCGCCGGCAGGGCGTCTGCTGGGGCTTGATCGCGATCCCGAGGCGGTTCGCGAAGGTGAGCGGCTGGCTGCGCAGGATGGCCGATTTTGTATCCGTCACGCCGCGTTTGCCGATTTGGATGCGGCGCTGGATGCACAGGGTTGGCAGCAGGTTCACGGCATCGGTTTCGATCTCGGTGTTTCCTCCCCGCAGCTGGATGATGCCGGGCGTGGATTCTCCTTCTCTCAGGATGGTCCGCTGGACATGCGCATGGACACGAGTTGTGGCCAGTCGGTTGCGGAAAGGCTCAAGCGGGTCGGTGAGCGCCAACTGGTCGACATCCTTCGCCGCTACGGCAATGAACGCTATGCCGGGCGTATTGCCCGCGCCATCCTCAAGGCGACAGCGGAGGGTGCCATGACGCGCACCGCCCAGCTCGAGCATGTGGTGTTTCACGCCATGCCGCGCCAGGCCCGTTTCGGTGGTGCCCACCCTGCAACGCGCACCTTTCAGGCCCTGCGCATGTGGGTGAACGACGAGATGGACCAGATTGAGTCGGGTATCAATGCCGCCATGCAGCGCCTGCTGCCGGGTGGTCGCCTGACCGTAATTTCCTTTCATTCCGGAGAGGATCGCAAGGTGCGCGACCTGATCGAGGCCGAGGTGCATCCCTGCACCTGTCCGCCGGACTTTCCCATGTGCGTATGCGGCCGCGTGGCCTCGATGCGCTGGGTGCAGAAAAAACCGATCCGTGCAACAGAGGACGAGGTGGCCGAAAACCCCCGCAGTCGATCTGCCCTGCTGCGCATTGCCGAGCGCCTGTCATGAGTGCCCTGAGCTTCTCGGTCCGCCCCTGGTTGTTGCTGTGCCTGGCCGTTGTGCTGCTTGCGACGGCGCAGGTGGCCCTGGCGCACCAGCGGCTGACCGTAGCTGCCGACAGCAACCGCCTGCAGCGCGAAGTACGTCAGGCCGGTGACGAGATCAACCGCCTGAATATCGAGCTGGCCATGCTGACGCGTCCGGAGCGCCTGCGTGCTGTGGCGCTCGATGAGCTAGGCATGCGCCCGCCGACCGCCGCCCAGGTGGTGAATCCGTGAACAAGAGCGATATTTTCCTGCGCCGGCGCATTGATGCGCTAACCGGCATGCTCGTGCTCGGCCTGGTGTTGCTGATGGTGCGCGTTGTGGATCTGCAGTGGGTGCAGGCGGGCAGGTTGCAGGATCTGGCCGACAAGCAGCGCGAACGACAGTACACGGTGCAGGCGCCGCGCGGCCCTGTGCTGGATGTGAACGGCAGGGTGCTGGCTGAAAGCATCCAGGTGCCGTCGATTGCCGCGGTTGGCCGCGCTGTGCCGAAGGAAAAGATTGCCGAGCTGGCCAAGGCACTTGGTGAGAGCGAGTCGAGTGTTGCAGCCCGACTCAAGCGTCCGGGTTTTGTCTGGCTGGCGCGCCAGATCGATCCGGCCAGGGCGCGCAGCGTGGAGGCCTTGGATATTCCGGGTGTGCGCGAAGAAACCGAATGGCGCCGCTTCAATCCGCTGGGGCCGGCTACCGGTCACCTGCTTGGTTTCGTCGGTATCGATGGGCACGGCCTTGAAGGGCTGGAGCACAGCCTGGACGACCGTCTGGTCGGCCAGCCGGGCCGCAAACATGTGCAGCGTGATGCGCGCGGTCACTACCTGCCCGGCGCCCGCTGGCTGAATGAGCCGAAGATGGGCGGCAAGGTGCAGCTATATCTCGATGCCACGCTGCAAAGCATGGCCTTTGCCGCGCTGGCCGAGGGAGTAGGTGCTCAGCATGCCAAGGGGGGCTCGGTGGTGGTGATGCGTCCCTCCGATGGTGCGGTGTTCGCCATGGCCAGTTGGCCGGGCTTCAATCCGAACAACTATCGTCGTTTCCGTCCGCAGGAATGGCGCAACCGTGCGGTGACCGATGTGTTCGAGCCGGGCTCGGTGCTCAAGCCGTTTGCCGCAGCCGCGGCCCTGCAAACCGACCACTGGAAGCGCGACTCGTTGATCTACTGCGAGAACGGCAGCTATCGGGTAGCCGATTATGTGATTCATGATGTGCATCCCGAGGGCTGGCTGGACATGACCGGTGTGCTGGTCAAGTCCAGTAACATCTGCGCGGCCAAGATAGCGTTGGATATCGGCTCCCAGAAACTCGGCGAGATGTTGGAGTCGGTCGGCTTCGGCAGACGGCCCGGCATCGGATTAAGCGGCGAGTCGCCGGGGATCATGCCACCCTTTGACGGCTGGGGGCCGGTAGAAACCGCCACCATTGCCTTCGGTCAGGGAATCGCCGTGACGCCGTTGCAACTTGCAACGGCATTTTCCGTTCTGGCCAATGGTGGAACCTACATGCCGCCGAAGCTGATCAAGGGCGAGCAGACTGAGCGGCCGTACCGGGTGATGAGTGAGCAGGTGGCGCGCACCGTCATGCGCATGATGGAGCATGCCACCGGTCCGGATGGCACGGGCGCCAAGGCCGTGCCGGTCGGTTACCGTGTGGCCGGCAAGACCGGTACGGCGCAGAAGCCTTCGAAGAGGGGCGGTTATGCCAAGGGCAAGTTCACTGCGGTGTTTGCCGGCGCGGTGCCGGCCGACAATCCGCAACTGGTGATTGCCGTGATGGTGGATGAGCCGCAGGGCAGTATCTACGGCGGCACTGTGGCCGCGCCAATTTTCCGCCGCATCGCTTCGGCAGCCCTGCCTTACCTCGGTGTAGCGCCTGAGCGGCAAACACAGTGGCACGGCATGCTGGCTTCCACGGATGTCGCTGCCGGCCGGCATGCAATCGCCGGCGAGGTGCCTTCACTGTACGGCAAGTCGCTGCGGGAAGTGCGTCGCCTGGCTGTGCAGAACGGCTATCAGTTGCAGGTGCATGGCCGCGGTTGGGTGGTTCGCCAGAAACCGGTTGCCCTGACCCACCTTGAGGAAAGCGGCGCGCTGGAGGTGTGGCTCGATGAGTGATGCCATGTCCTCCCCGTTGCAGGAGCTGCAGTCCATGATCGGCCCGCGGTCGGCGCGCAGGCTCGGCGAACTGGGCGATGGCCTGGGTGAATTGCAGGCGACTGCGCACGCTGATGCCGAAGTGACCGGCATCCGTGACGATTCCCGCCGGATTCAGAAGGGCGAGGCCTGGCTATGCCTGCCGAGGGCATCCGGAGAGTATGCCGAACTGGCCCGCAAGCAGGGCGCGAGCTGTGTGCTGAGTGTTGGTACGCAGCCAGTGGATTGTGACTTGCCGCAGCTCTTGCTGCCGGACATGCAGGCGCTGGGCATGTTGCTGCGCCGCTGGTTCGGCACCGAGAACACCGCCGTTCACCTGTTCGGCGTGACCGGTACCGATGGCAAGACAAGTGTGACCTGGATGCTGCGTGAGGCCGCGCAGCGCTATTTCGGCAAGAGCTGGTCGCTGGGTACGCTGGGCTGGGTGCGCGAGGACGGCGACGCTGACGATATCGGCAATACCACTCCGTCGCTACTGACCATGCACGGCATGCTGGCAGCAGCCGGCAGGCAGGGTGTTAAGGTGCTTTGTTGCGAGGTTTCCTCGCACGGCATCGCGCAGGGGCGCATCGCAGGCCTGCCGTTTGCGGCAGCCGCCTGGACCACGCTCGGCCACGATCACCTGCAGGATCACGGCGGTTTCGAGGCCTATGCTGCGATCAAGCAGTCCTTTATTGCGGATGTCTTGCAGGGTGGTGCCCTTGCAGCCGGTAATGCCGATCAGCCCGAGGTGGCGAAGCGCCTGCCGCAGGGCGCGGCGCGCTTCGGTCACGGCCTGTACCGTGAGGATGTAGAGCTGGCCTGGGAGCAGGAATTGCCGGGTATGTTACGTATTGCCTACAAGCAGCAGGAAGTGCTGATTGATGAAGTGCCGCTGGGCGAGTTCCATGCCGTAAATATGGCCTGCGTGGCACTGCTGATGTTGCAGGCTGGCGCGCCGCTTGCCGAGCTGCCGGGGCTGTTGACCGGGATCAGTACGCCGCCGGGGCGCATGCAGGCGCTGAATGTCGGTCGCTGGCAGGTGTATGTGGATTATGCGCATACCCCGGAGGCGCTGGAGGCCTGCCTTGGTGCAGCGCGGGAGCTATGCGAGGGCCGGCTGATGGTGGTGTTCGGATGTGGCGGCGAGCGTGATCGCGAGAAGCGTCCGCAGATGGGGCGCATCGCCGTTGATCTGGCTGATGTGGTGTGGCTGACCTCGGACAATCCGCGCAGCGAATTGCCCGAGGTAATCGCCTCGGAGGTGGAGTCCGGCATGCCGCGTCCGTATCCGGCCGAGGTGCACCTGGAGCTGGACCGACGCAAGGCGATCGAGGCCGCGGTACGGGCCATGAATCACGACGATGTGCTGGTGATAGCCGGCAAGGGGCATGAAGACTACATGGATATCGGCGGCAAGCGCCTGGCATGGAGCGATGCCGGTATCGCCACCGATGCCCTGCACGACAAGGCCGGACTGGACCAATCCAATACACTGTTGGAGCCATCGGGACCGGTGGGGCTCAGGGTATGCGCATGAGCGGCCTCGATCTGCAAGCCATCACGGCCGGAAGCTGGCACGGTGCCCCGCCGGCGATGATCGGCGGGATCTGCACCGATACGCGCAAACTCGCCGAGGGCGATGCCTTCGTGGCGCTGCGCGGCCCGAATTTCGATGGCCATGCATTTGCCGAGGAGGCAGCACGCGGCGGCGCGGCGGCACTGGTTGGAGATTCGGCGGGTATGCGCGCATGGCTGGGTATAGAACTGCCGCAGCTGGAGGTCGCCGACTCGATGCTGGCGCTGGGCAATATCGCCGCAGGATGGCGCTCAAGGCTGGGTTTTCCAGTGGTGGGTATTACCGGTTCGTTCGGTAAAACCACACTGCGCTCGATGCTGGAGCACATCCTGACCGACAAGGGCTTGCGCCTGACGGCCACGCGCAGCAATGACAACAACCTGATCGGTGTGCCGCAGACCCTGCTGCGCGTAGCCGAGGACGACGATGCCGCGCTGATCGAATGCGGTATCAGTGAGCCGGGCGAGATGCAGCGCCTGGCTGCCATGCTGCGCCCGGATGTGGCTGTCATCACCGGTGTCGCCGCAGCGCATGCTGAAGGCCTGGGCAGTCTGGCCGGCGTGGCCTCGGAAAAGGCACTGCTGCTCGATGCCGTGCCTGAAGGCGGATGCGCCGTGCTCGGGCACGGGGTGGCCGAACTGCTCGGCGAACGCGCCCTGTCGCAGGGCGTGACCATGATTGATATGGATGGCGACAGCGAGTCCGTGGTTCGCTGGGAGATGCAGGGTTGCACGGTGCATCTGGCACGGGGCGCGGAAGTTGCAGAATTCGAGCAGAGTCTGCCCGCCCGCCATTGGGCGGCGGATGCCGCGCTGGCCGCCACGGTGGTCGGCAGTCTCGGCCTGGCATCGCTCGCCGATGTAGCGAGCGCCATGGGCAACTGGCAGGCGGTCGGCGGACGCATGCAAAGCCTGACGGGAAGCGGTGGCTGCAGCGTGCTGGACGACAGCTACAACGCCAACCCCGCCTCCATGCAGGCAGCTATCGATACGCTGCGCAGCCTGAATGGCCGACGCATCGCCGTGCTCGGCGACATGGCCGAGTTGGGCAGCGATTCAGCCGTTCTGCACGCGGGGCTGAACGTGCGTGACCTGGATACCGTGTTGCTGCTGGGCGATCAGATGCGTCATCTGGCAGAGGCAAACCCCGAGACCGTGCATGCCGATGGTATCGGTCAGGTTCTGGAGGCTCTGCGCCTGATGCGGTTGGGCGACAACGACAGTGTGCTGGTCAAGGGCAGCCGCTGCATGCGCATGGAACAGATCGTTCGCGCGCTGACCCATGACGCCGGAATCCCGGAGGCCACCGATGCTGTATAATCTGCTCTATCCGCTGGCCGACCAGTACCCGATGTTCAATCTTTTCCAGTACATCACCTTCCGCACGGTGTATGCACTGATCACCGCGCTGGTGCTGTGCTGGATTCTCGGCCCCGGCTTTATCAGGCGCATGAAGACCTACCAGGTGAAGGGCCAGCCGATTCGCACTGACGGTCCCTCCACACACCTGGCCAAGGCCGGCACGCCAACCATGGGCGGTGCCCTGATTTTGCTGGTGCTGACCATCTCCACGCTGCTGTGGGCGGATCTTGGTAACGCATTCGTCTGGCTGGCGCTGTTCGTCACGCTCGGCTATGGCCTGATCGGCTGGTATGACGACTACCTGAAAATCATCCGCGCCAACCCAAAGGGGCTGGCCGGTCGCTGGAAGTTGATCATGCAGGTACTGATCGGCTCGGTGGCTGCCTACGGCCTGATGCAGCTGACTGAGCCGATGGTGGATATCCCGTTCTTCAAGACGCAGTGGGATATGGGGCTGTGGTACATCCCGTTTGTCGTGCTGGTGCTGGTGGGCTCGTCCAATGCCGTGAACCTGACCGATGGACTGGACGGCCTGGCCGTGGCGCCGACCTTCATGGTGGCCATCGCGCTGGCGGTGATCGTATACGTCACCGGGCATGTGAACTTCGCCGCTTACCTGCTGATTCCTCACGTGCCGGGTGCCGGCGAGTTGACCATTTTCTGCGGCGCGATGGTGGGCGCCTGCCTCGGCTTTCTGTGGTTCAACACCTATCCGGCGCAGGTGTTTATGGGCGATGTCGGTGCGCTGGCACTGGGCGGAGCGCTTGGATTCGTGGCATCTGCCGTGCACCAGCAATTGCTGTTGGCCATCGCCGGCGGGCTGTTCGTGCTCGAGGCGGTCAGCGTGATGGTGCAGGTGGCCTCGTTCAAGCTGACCGGCCGTCGGGTATTCCGTATGGCGCCGATTCATCATCATTTTGAACTCAAGGGCTGGGCCGAGCCCAAGGTGATTGTCCGCTTCTGGATTATTTCACTGCTCCTGGCGCTCGTGGCCCTGTCCACGTTGAAGTTGCGATGAACGGCGCAGCGAAGCCCACCCCGGACGTGGCGATCATCGGCATGGGGCGCACCGGTTGCTCGGTGGCGCGTTTCCTGCAGGTGCGCCATATCCCGTACATCGCGTTCGATGAGAAGATGAAGGAGTTGCCCGATGACCTGACCGGCGAGCTGCACAGGGGCATGCTCAGCGGCGATAAGTTGAAGGCCTTCAAACGCCTGGTCGTCAGTCCCGGCATTCCCTGGCATCACCCGGCGCTTGAGGCGGCTCGTGTGGCCGGCGTCGAGCTGATTGGCGATCTGGATTTCTTCCACGAGTACTACCACGGCGAGTTGTTCGCAGTGACCGGCACCAACGGCAAGAGCACCGTGGTGCACTTGCTCGGACAGATATTGGAGGTGCTGGCCGGCGGTGTGGAGATCGGCGGCAATATCGGCACGCCGATGTTGGATATGCTGGCCAGGCCCGACCATTCCCCGCGTGCGGTTCTTGAGTTGTCGAGCTTTCAGCTGGAGCGCTGCCAGGGGATTCACCCGCGTTGGGCAGCCCTGCTCAATATCCAGCCGGATCATGCCGATATGCATGTTGATATGGCCGAATACGAGGCGGCCAAGCTGCGCCTGTTCGGTAAACAGGGCTATGGCGATATCGCCGTGCTTCCAGCCGATGAGCACTGGAACGATGCTGCATGGAACCTGGGTGAGCGCGGCGTGCATGTGCGTCGCTTCGGAACAGTGGCGCATAGCGGCGAGGCCGATGCGGGACTGATGGGCGAGCCTGGCGCGCGTCGTATCTTTTGGCACGCCGCGGATAAGGTGCACGAAATCCCATCCGATCAGGTGCGCGTGCGTGGAGAACATCAGCATATCAACCTGGCGATTGTCGCGCAGGGCGCTGCCGATGCCGGTGTGTCACCGACGGTGATTGTCGAGGCGCTGAGTGCATTCCCGGGCCTTGACCACCGCCTGTTTTACGTCGGACAGGTGGCCGGCAAGGCCTGGTACGACGATTCCAAGGCCACCAACCCGGATGCCGCGCTCGCCGCGATGAATTCCTTCGACAAGGTGATCTGGGTGTGCGGCGGGCTGACCAAGGGGCTGAGCCCGATGTCGATGCTGCCCGCCGTGCAACAGCACGTGCAGCTGGCGTTGGTGATCGGTGTGGATGCCAAGCCGTTCGTCGCCATGCTGGAAGAATCAGGCGTGAATTACCGCGTGGCCACGCATCTCGAAGAAGCCGTGATGCAGGCGGCGCACAGCAGCCTCGACCTGCCTGTGCTGCTTAGTCCGGCGGCTGCCAGTCAGGACCAGTTCAGGGACTACGCCGAGCGCGGTCGTCATTTCTGCACTGCCGTGGCTGCGTTGGAGAAGAAGCCATGAAGCGTCTGGCGCCCTTCGATCCGGTGTTGTTGACCTGTGTGCTATCCATGCTGGCCGCCAGCCTGCTGATGGTGGCCAGCTCGAGCATGAGCATATCCGCCGTGCGTTACGGCGACGCGTGGCGCATCATCGGTCATTGGGCGGTGTATGTGCCGATCGGCCTGCTATTGATGTGGTGGGTGTCGCGAATCGAAACCGACTGGTGGCGGGCGATGGTCATGCCGCTGCTCGGCCTGTCCCTGCTGCTGATGGCGCTGGTGCTGATTCCGGGCATCGGCATGGAGATCAACGGTGCGCGGCGCTGGTATTCGCTGCTCGGCCTGACCCTGCAGCCGGTGGAGCTTCTCAAGCCGGTGGTGGTGATCTACATGGCCTACTACATGGCTGCCTTTCCGGAGCGCATGAAATATTTCTCCAGCGGGCTTGCGCCGATGCTGGTGGTGCTCGGCGTGGCCGTGGTACTGCTGCTGTTGCAGCCGGACTTCGGCAGTTCCGCGTTGCTGGTTGCACTGTGCGTGAGTATGTGGTTTGTCGGCGGCGTGCCGCTGCGTCACCTGATGTTGATGGTGGGCAGCGTGTTGCCGGTCGGCATGGTGATCATGCTGGCCGAGCCGTACCGCGTGAAACGATTCCTGAGTTTTATCGATCCGTGGGCCGATCCACTGGGCAGCGGTTACCAGTTGCTGCAGTCGATGGTGGCCTTCGGAGTGGGCGGGGTGAACGGAGCGGGTCTCGGACAGGGCGTGCAGAAGCTGTTCTACCTGCCGGAGCCGTTTACCGATTTTATCTCCGCCGTGATTGGTGAGGAGCTGGGCATGCCTGGCATGTTTGCGCTGATTTTGCTGTTCGGTGTACTGCTGATGCGCGGCATGCAGCTGGCCCGCCGTTCAGGTGAGGTGTTCCAGCGTTTGGTGGTGGTCGGTTGCGTGACCCTGCTGGGCACGACCTTCTTCATTAATCTCGGAGCCGCGATGGGGGTGATGCCGACCAAGGGCATGCCAATGCCGCTGATGTCCTACGGCGGGTCCGCGCTGTTCGGTTCCTGCATCCTGCTCGGCCTGATCTTTTCGGTGCAGCGCCACCAGCCACAGAACATGCAGCGCAGCAGCCGAAAAGAACTGCGCGAGGCGAAGGCATGAGCGCGGCAGGCATGAGCGGAACCGGCTCCTATAACAGCCCGCGCAGGCTGTGCATAGCCGGTGGTGGCACCGGTGGACACGTGTTTCCGGCGCTGGCGCTGGCCGATGTGGTGCGCCGCCGCTGGCCGGAAATGAGCGTGTCATTCATCGGGGCGCAGCGTGGCCTGGAAGCCAGGCTGATGCCGGAACGCGGTGAGCAGGTATTCCTGCTGGGCATGCATAGCGTGCAGGGCGCCAGTCTGGTCCAGAAGCTGCGCGTGCTGGGCTGGGAATTGCCATGTGCGGTACTTTCCATCATGCGGCAATGGCGCGCCGGTAAGCCTCAATTGCTGGTCGGCGTGGGCGGCTACGCCAGTGTGGCCGGCGTGCTGGCTGCATTCGTGTCGCGGATTCCCGTGGTGTTGTATGAGCAGAATGCCGTGCCGGGCATGGTGAATCGCAAGCTGGTCCGTTTCTGCCAGCGTATCATGCTGGGTTTCTCCGATGCCGCTACACGCCTGCCGGACGACAAGGTGGTCTACACCGGCAACCTGGTGAGCGATGCTATCCGCAAGACGCGCCGCATGCCGGGCAAGCTTCCGCACCTGATTGTGCTCGGCGGCTCGCAGGGCGCTCAGGTGCTTAATGAAAACCTGCCGGCAGCCTGCCGCCTGCTGCGCGAAGCGGGCCATGAATTCCGGGTGACGCATGTGGCCGGGTCTGCCGAGCGCGTTCCTCAGTTGGTGGATGCGTATGCCGGGGCGGATGTGAATGCCGAGGTGCTGGACTTCTGCCGCGATATGCCGTCGCTCTATGCTTCGGCCGATCTGATGCTGGCGCGCTCGGGCGCGATGACGGTGTGTGAGGCGGCTGCCGTCGGCCTGCCGTCGATCTTCGTGCCGTTGCCGCATGCAGCCGATAATCATCAATACCTCAACGCCGCCTCGCTGGTGGCTGCCGGCGGTGCGATGATGCTGGAGCAGCGCTGCCTGAGCGCTGGCAGGCTGGCAGGCGTGATCGGCGAGATGCTGTTTGATCCGCGCAGGCTGGAAGCAATGGGAATAGCGGCGCGCTCCGCGCAGCCCGACGACAGCGAAGAACGCATGCTGGGCGTGCTCGGCGGCTGGCTGGAGGTGGCGGCATGAAGGGACGCGTGCAAACCATTCACTTCACGGGCATCGGCGGCATCGGTATGAGCGGCATTGCCGAGGTACTCCACAACCAGGGGTATAGCGTGCAGGGCTCGGATGCGGCGGAAAGTCCGAATGTCGAACGCATGCGCTCGCTGGGTATGAAGGTATTTGTCGGTCATGCCGCAGGGCAGTTGGGTGAGGCCCAGGTGGTGGTCACATCCTCGGCCATCAAGCCGGACAACCCCGAACTGGTGGAAGCCCAGGCGCGCGGCATCCCGGTGATTCCCAGAGCCGAGATGCTATCCGAGCTGATGCGAATGAAGCAGGGCATTGCAGTGGCCGGCAGTCACGGCAAGACCACCATCACTTCGTTGATTGCGCACGGCATGGAAGTCGCCGGCCTGGATCCAACCTATGTGATCGGTGGCCGCCTGATTGCCAGCGGACACAACTCAAGACTGGGTGAAAGCCCGTATCTGGTGGCCGAGGCCGATGAGAGCGACGGCTCTTTCCTGCGTCTTTCGCCGGTGATTGCCGTGGTCAGCAATATCGATCCTGAGCACCTTGATCATTACGGCGATTTCGATCACCTGCTGGCGGCCTTCCGTCAATTCGTCAATTCGGTGCCGTTTTACGGTCGCGCGGTGCTGCATCACGAGCACCCGAACGTTTCCCTGTTGCGCGATGATCTGCACAAATCGGTGGCGACCTACGGCTGCAGCCCGCAGGCCGATTACCACATCATCGACAGCAGGCCGATGCCCGGCGGGCAACATATCACCTTCGGCTATGCCGGCGGCAGCGAAGCTGTAAACTTCGACCTGCCGATGCCCGGCGCGCACAATGCCGAAAATGCCCTGGCCGCGGTAGCCGTGCTTCGTGAGCTGGGCATGGACATGCCGACCATCTGCCGCGGCATGGAATCGTTCTCCGGTATCCAGCGTCGTTTCCAGATATCAAACATCGGCGGTGGTACGTTGGTCGACGATTACGGCCACCACCCGGCCGAGGTGATGGCAACGCTTTCAACAGCAAGGCTCAGCTGGCCGGATGCCAAGTTGTTGGTGCTGTTCCAGCCGCACCGCTATTCCCGCAGTCGCGATCTGATGAATGAATTCATGGGAGCCTTCGACGAGGCCGCCGAGGTGGTGTTGCTACCGATCTATGCGGCCGGCGAGAAGCCTGTTGAGGGCGTGAGCAGCAAGGCGATGGCTCTCGGCATGATGCAGCGCGGTCACCGCAATGTACGCACCTGCGCGGACGTGAGCGAGGCCTACGACATTGCCACCGATGGCCTGAACGAGGGACGCGTGGTGCTGTTGATGGGGGCAGGTTCCATCGGAGGACTTGCTGCGCGGTTGCGGCAGGAGCTTGCCCAGCCTGGCGGGAGCACCCCATGAACGATTGGGTAACGATCCTTCAGGGCTGCGGCAGCGTCAGCGAGAACGAGCCGCTGGCCAATCACACCACGCTGGGCGTGGGCGGGCCGGCACGCTGGTTCTTCCGCCCGGACTCGCAGGAATCTCTGGCCACGGCCATGCAGTGCATCCCCACCGATGTGCCGCTGCTTCCATTGGGCAGGGGAAGCAACCTGTTGCCGCCGGATGCCGGCTTTGACGGCGTGGTGCTTGATTTGAGCCAGCTGAACCACATTCAGGTACACGACACGACGCTGTCAGCCGAATGCGGTGTGCGTATGAGCCGAGTGTCACGCATTTGCGCCGATCATGGCCTGACGGGCCTGGAGTTCATGGCCACGGTGCCGGGCGATGTGGGTGGCGGCGTGGTGATGAATGCCGGCGCCTTCGGGCAGCAGGTGGCCGATTGCCTGACACGCATTCACGTGGTGCGGCGCGACGGCGAGATTCAGCTGTTGCAGTCCGGGCAATTGGAGATGTCCTATCGTCATACCAGTTTACCGTTCGGCTCGCTGGTGGTATCCGCCGAGTTCGAGCTTGCACAGGACGAGGGCGAGGCGGTGCGCGAAAGGATCCGGCAAATGAGGAGCCGGCGCAGCCTGACCCAGCCGCTGGAGCTGCCCAACTGCGGCTCGGTGTTCAAAAACCCGCCAGGCGATCACGCGGCCCGCCTGATCGAGGCCGCCGGCCTGAAGGGGCATCGCATCGGCGGAGCATGTATTTCCGACAAACATGCCAATTTCATTGTCAACGATAATGAAGCCAGGAGCAGTGATGTGCTGGCACTGATCCGGTTGGCGCAGGAAAGTGTGAAGACAGAATTCGGGATAAGCCTTGAGCCCGAGGTGCGCATGCTGGGAGAGCAGTCATGAGCCGCATGGCACCTGATATGAAAGCCGGGCGCGTCGGTGTGCTGATGGGCGGCGTCTCCAGCGAGCGCGAGATCTCGCTGCGCTCGGGCAACGCCGTGCTGGCGGCGCTGAGGCGCGGCGGGCTGGATGCCGTCGGGCTGGACCTGCGCGAAGACTGGGTGCAACAGATTCGCGAGGCAGGTATCGATGCAGCATTCATCGCCTTGCACGGCACCTGGGGCGAGGACGGCTGTGTACAGGGTCTGCTTGAGATCATGCGCATTCCATATACCGGCTCGGGTGTGGCGGCTTCCGGACTGTGCATGGACAAGGAACTGACCAAGGCAGTGCTGCAGCGCGCCGGCATCAAGGTGCCGGTGGATATACGGATCGGGGAAAACGGGCCGCTGCGCTACCCGGTGTTCATCAAGCCGGTGGCCGAAGGCTCCAGTGTGGGCCTGCACAGGCTGGAAAACGAATCCGACTGGTACGCGCTCGGCATTGTCGATGCCGGCGGATGGATGGCCGAGATGCCGGTGACGGGCGTGGAAATCGCCGTTGCCGTACTCGACGGCATGGCCCTGCCACCGGTCGAGGTTGCGCCAGTGTCGGGCGTTTACGACTACGCCTCGAAATATACGTCGGGGGCGACAGAATACTTTTGCCCGGCCCGGTTGCCTGCCGAAACCCTGGGGCTTTGCATGCAGCGGGCCGAGGAGGCCGTGCAGGCTACCGGGTGCGAGGGCGCACCACGTGTGGACATCATCGTGGCCGATGGCGGCGAACCGGTGGTGCTGGAGGTTAATACGATTCCGGGCATGACAGAGACAAGCCTGTTGCCCAAATCGGCGGCCGCGGCCGGCATGGATTTCGATGCGCTTTGCATGCGAATGCTGCAGACAGCCGGTCTGAAATCGGCCGGCGGCAGGCTGCCGGAGGCGTGGGCATGAGCCGCGTGAATCGCCGCCGTGCGCCGGCCCGCAAGGCCGTGTCGAAGAAGTTCGTCACGGGTAAGGCCCTGATGCATGGCCTGCTGCGCACTGTTGCCATGAGTGGCATCGCGGCTGTGCTGCTGGCGGCCGGTTGGTGGCTGAATCAGGCATTAAGCGTGCAGTCGTGGCAGATACGCGGGGTTCCTGAGCCGCTGGAGGTTGCCATCGACAAGCAGCTTGGCGGCATGCAACCGCTGGATCTGGTGCATGCCTGGCCATCCGCTCTGCAGGGGCGCCTGCTGGACAGCCTGCCGGATCTGGCCGAGGTGAATATCGCCCGCAAGCTGCCGGACAGGCTGGTGATTTCGGCCAGCATGCGCATGCCGGTCGCTCTGTGGCGCGACAAGGACGGCGTGGTGCAACTGGTGGATGGCAAGGGCATCGCTTACCGGCCGCTCAGGCCCGGCGAAGGACAGGACCTGCCGCTGCTGCGTGTGGCTGCCGAGAATGTGGCCGAAAGCGTGATGCTGATGCTCAGGCTCAAGCAGATGGACGATGCGCGCTACGCAAGCCTGAGCGAATGGATCGGCGAACCGGATGGCTGGCGGCTGAACTTCGACCGCGGTCGTTGCTGGTTGCTACCCAGGGGAGAGCTGGCCGCCCCCCGCATGACCCGGGTGCTGGCCCTGATGCGGGACAGCCGCTGGAAAAATGGCAACTGGCGAGTGGATGTTCGCGCATCGACACGCTGGTTCATACGTAAATCAAAACCTGGAGGCATGGTCTAATGTCCAAGCACGATCAGATATTTGTCGGACTGGATATCGGCACCAGCAAGATTGCATGCGTGGTGGCCGAGGCTGGCCCCGACGGCAAGCTGGATGTGATTGGTATCGGAACGCATCCCTCGCACGGCCTGCGCAAGGGCGTGGTGGTTAACATCGAAAGCACGGTGGAGTCCATCCGGCTGGCGGTCGAGGAGGCCGAACTGATGGCCGGCATCGAGATCAAATCGGTGTTCACCGGCATCGCGGGGTCTCACATCAGGGGATATAACAGTCACGGCGTGGTGGCGACCAAGGGCGGCGAGGTAACCGCCGAGGATGTGGACCGTGTGGTGGACGCAGCGCGTGCCATGAAGATTCCGGCCGACCAGAAGATTCTGCACATCCTGCCTCAGGAATACATTATCGATGCCCAGGACGGCATTCGCGAGCCGATCGGCATGAGCGGCGTGCGTCTTGAGGTGAAGGTACACATCGTGACCGGTGCGGTGTCCTCGGCACAGAACATCATCAAGTGCTGCAACCGCTGTGGTCTGGATGTGGCCGATATGGTACTTGAGCAGGTGGCATCCAGCGAGGCAGTGCTGAATCAGGACGAGAAGGACATCGGTGTGGCACTGGTGGACATCGGAGGCGGCACATCCGATATCGCAGTGTTTCTCGATGGCGCCATCCGCCATACGGCGGTGATCCCGATCGGTGGCGATCATCTGACCAACGACCTGGTGGTTGGTCTGCGCACCAGTGCGCGCGAGGCGGATCAGCTCAAGCGAAAATACGGCGCCTGCATGGTGTCGATGGTGTCGCCCGAGGAGCAGATCGAAATCCCGAGCGTAGGCGGTCGTCCGCCAAGGCCGATGCCACGTCAGGTGATGGCACAGATCCTCGAGCCGCGCGTCGAGGAGTTGTACGAACTGGTGAAGGCCGAGCTGACGCGTTCCGGTTATCAGGAACTGCTGGCGGCGGGCCTGGTAATTACCGGTGGCAGCAGTCTGCTCGAAGGCATGGTGGAGCTGGCCGAGGAAATTTTTGACATGCCGGTGCGTATGGGCCGGCCGGATGGCGTGGGCGGGCTGGTGGATGTGGTGTCCAGCCCGATGTACGCGACCGGCGTGGGGCTGATTCGCTACGGGCATAACTATCGGCAGACGTCGGCGGGACCGGGAAGCAGGGGCGGACCGTCGGTGCTCAGCCGGTTTTGGGCGACGGTGAGGCAGTGGTTTGGTGATGAAGGGTGATGGTGGATAGCAGTGACAAGGGCGAGAGCGGGGTGAGCGGTGAGCAGGCGATGACAACAGAACAGGAAACGCAAAAGACAATATTAAACGAGGAATACAAGGAGGAGACTATGGATACTTTATTTACGCTGGATGACACACTGGGCCAATCGGCCCGCCTGAAGGTGGTCGGCGTCGGTGGCGGCGGCGGCAACGCTTTGAACAATATGATCAGCCAGAATCTGCGAGGTGTGGATTTCATTGTTGCCAATACCGATTCGCAGGCCATCGAGATGAGCCAGGCGGATATCAAGATCCAGCTTGGCACGGATATCACGCGTGGCCTGGGAGCCGGTGCCGATCCGCAGACAGGCAGGACGGCTGCGGAGGCGGAGAAGAATCGCCTGCGCGAGGTGCTGGCCGATACCGATATGGTGTTCATTACCGCCGGCATGGGTGGCGGCACGGGTACGGGCGGCGCTCCGGTGATCGCGGAGGTGGCCAAGGAGCTGGGTATCCTGACCGTGGCCGTGGTAACCAAGCCGTTCAATTTCGAGGGCAAGCGCCGGTTGCGTCAGGCAGAAGCGGGTATCGCCGATCTGGCGCGCAATGTGGATACGCTGATCATTATTCCGAATCAGAAGCTGATCGGCGCAGTGGGCAAGCACACCACGATGCTGGAGGCCTTCCGCAAGGCCGATGATGTGTTGCTGCAGGCAGTGCGCGGTATTGCCGAGCTGATTACGCATACTGGCTACATGAATGTCGACTTCGCCGATGTGAAGGCGGTGATGAGCGATACCGCAGGCATGGCGATGATGGGCAGCGGTGTGGCCAGCGGTGAAAGCCGGGCATGCGAGGCGGCCGAGCGGGCCATTTCCTCCCCCTTGCTGGAGGATGTCGATATCCATGGCGCACGCGGCATTCTGGTCAATGTGACCGGCAACGAGGATATGACGCTGGCCGAGTATGATGAGGCCGTCAGCATCATCCACAACATGGCCGATGAAGATGCCAATATCATCTGCGGCATGGTCTATGACCAGTCCGCCGGAGATGAAATGCGGGTGACGGTTGTGGCAACCGGGCTTGCCGGTGAGGTGGGTGCACGCCTGCACAATGTGAGTAGCAGCCAGCCGAAAGAGCCTGTGAAGGCGCCGGTTTCCAACATCATGGCCGGTGGTGGTTTCGAGGCTCCTCCGATGGGTGCGGCGCAGGAAAACGTGCCGATGGGCGGCCGCGGCGCGGTAGCAGCGGTGTCCGGCCAGAACCTGGCCTATGACGAGGAAACCCTGCAGGTGCCGACCTGGATTCGCCGTCAGGCTGATTAAGGGGGATGCTTCAGCATTCCACGGCAGGCTAAGCAAGGCTTTGCGGGCGGCGTGCAATATGGCACCATGCGCGGGGTTTGTGGTATACGTCACGTATTCCATCCCCGCAACGGGTAGCCTGAGCACGCCTGTAAAGCCGGATACGTAAAAAGACTCGGAGGTATCCATGATTCCGCAGAGAACCCTGAAGCATCCGATTCGATGCAGTGGCATTGGCCTGCACTCCGGGCACAAGGTCGGACTTTGGCTGCGCCCGGCACCGGAGGACTCCGGTATCGTGTTCCATCGTGTTGAAGGCGATTCCGTTACCGAGATTCCGGCCCGTTCGGAATTCGTCACCGATACACGCATGTGCACCACGCTGGGGCGTGATGGCAAGCAGATCGGCACCGTAGAGCATCTGCTTTCGGCGCTGGCCGGCTTGGGTATCGACAATGCCATCATCGAAGTGGACGGCCCGGAAGTGCCGATCATGGATGGTTCCTCGGCGCCCTTCGTCTTTCTGGTGCAGTGCGCCGGCATTCGCGAACAGTCCGCTGCCAAGAAGGTGCTGCGCGTGCTCAAGAAGGTGACGGTGCAGGATGGCAACCGTGAATGCAGCCTGCATCCGGCGCGTGGCTTCAAGGTCAGTTACCTGCTCGATTACGATCATCCGCTGCTTCGCCAGCGTGAGGCACATATCGATTTCTCCTCACAGGCCTATACCCGCGAAGTGGCCCGTGCACGCACCTTCGGTTTCCTGCATGAGATTGAAGCCCTGCAGAAGGCCGGTCTGGCGCTCGGTGGCTCGCTTGAGAACGCCATCGTGCTTGATGCCTTCCGTGTGGTGAACGAAGGCGGCCTGCGCTACGAGGACGAATGCGTACGCCACAAGATTCTGGATACCGTTGGTGACCTGGCCCTGGCCGGTTTTCCGGTCGTCGGCGCCTTTGAAGGCGAACGCACCGGCCACGATATGAATCACCGCCTTGTGACAGCCCTGCTGGCCGATGAGTCGGCATGGTGTATCGAAGAGCTCAAGGCCGAGGATTCGGCCGTCCAGGCCATGCAGGAGCAGACAGCCGCCCAGCCGGTCTGACCCCCTCACTCTTACCTTGTATTCCCTTTAACGGGCCGGTTTTCCGGCCCGTGTTTTTTTGTGCTGAGGGCATTAACCATTTGTCACACTAGGTTATTCTGGGCTATAGTGTTCAGCGAGGGTTTGAGGGAGGTGAGGGAGCATGAATTCAAACCACTTGCCGGTCTCGGGAGGACTGGCGGTTTTCATTGCAGTTGTCATCAGTTATTTCGTCATCGATCCAGCCGCGCTGGAGGGCATCCGTCCGGGTTCGGACAGTCAGAGGATTCCGCAGGTGCATGGCATCGAGGATGTACAGGCCCGCTTGTGGCAGGATCCGTTTGCGGCGGTTGCAGCGCATCGGGAGTCACCGGTGCAGGGCTTACAGCAGGCCCAGTTGTCCGGCAAGGTGAAAATTCCTGGGTCGAGTGGAAACGAACCCACTGTCGTAGAAATAAAACTCGAACCTTATGAATCAAAAAACCAGGTATCGGACGCAAGCCAACGGCATGGCTTCAATCGATTGACCGACGAAATTTCGGCACAGGCAAATCATGAGGTCTCCGATTTTCCCGGTGTCACAGTGCTGGCCGTGATGGTGTCCGCCGGCCCGTATGCCAAGCAGGCTGAAACCAGGAAACGAATGCGTTATGCCGTTTTGTCAGGGTTGGGCGCGTCTGATTTCTTCCCTCTGGATTCAGGCCATATCGGATATGTCGATGACCTCAACAGGGAGCGGAAGGAAAGTCGCCTGAAGCTCTCGGATGGTGCGGAACAGTTGCCGTTGGTCATGCCATATGAGTGGTTCTCCCAAACAAGGGAGCAGCATGATAAACGGCTGCTGCTTCTCTGGCTGGACGAAGACGCATTTGCTCATAAGCCGTTGACCAAGCTGGACGAGCTCTTTTCCTTGCTCGGCGGTGCTGATGAAGTCCCGGATATCAACCTGATCGGCCCCTGGAGTTCAGATACGCTGAAAAAAATGGTTCAGGAACTCGACAAGCTAAAAACTTCCGGACTGCTCAAAGAGCAATCCGGATATTTCCCGGCCCTGCAAAACAGGGTTTTCGCCTATTCGGCCACGGCGACCGCCGTGGACAGCGAAATCACCAGCCATGGCAGAGGCGTCGAGGGTGTGCTGGATAAGCAGGTGTTTAAGTCTTTCGAGCGGACCATCAAGACGGACGATGTGCTGGCCGGACTGCTGCACGATGAAATTGAAAAGCGCGTTCCCCCGCAATATGCGGAAGATGGCGATTACGATGTCGCCATTATCTCCGAATGGGATACCGATTACGGCAAGGCCCTCCCCAAGTTATTCGATGACCTGTTCGAGGGGCATGTGCGACGCTTCACCTATATGCGCGGGATTGACGGCGCGCTGGCGGAACATGCCGCAACACGGGGCAAGGATGGGGAAGCGGCTTTCGGTATAAAGCGAACAGAAAGGGTGGCCGTCGAACGCCCGGAAGGAGGGAGCCAGAAGGATTATTTGCGCCGGCTTGCCGATCATATCTACCATCTGAACCTGTCGCGTTTCAAAAGCGAAGGAAAAGGTATCCGGGCGGTCGGTGTGCTTGGTAGCGATGTATACGATAAACTGCTGATTCTTCGCGTGCTGCGCGAGCGCTTTCCCAAGGCCGTCTTCTTTACCACGGACCTTGATGCTGCCTTACTCCATCCGGACCAGTATCACTGGGTGCGGAACCTGGTGGTGGCTTCGGCATACGGCCTTAGCTTTGGCAAGTATTCGGAGAACTTCTCAGAGCTCAGCCTGCCCCCTTTTCGGGATAGCTATCAGACGTCCGTATACCTGAGTACCCGGCTGTCCCTTGCCTCGGAACCGTACCGCCACACCGAGGAAAGAGTCCAGAGGCCGGGGCCAATCAAGGAGGATGATAGGCAGCTGCTGAATATTCCCGAGCTGAGTGATTCCGAATGGCTTCCGACACCTGACAAGAAGAACAATATATTCGAAACAATCCGACGGGAGTCGGCAGCCAAGATATACGAGATCGGGCGCAACCAGGCTATTGATTTACTGCATTCCGATTCGATGAACCTCTATAGTCTTGCCAGGTATTTGACGGCCATGATGCTGATCGTGTTGCTGGCCATCCTTTTCTGGCGCGACAACTTGGCCGCTCGTTATGCCAGGCGCAAGACGGGTAAATGGTACCGCCGAGTGGTCAGGGGGCTGTGGATTGTCTACGTAGCGGTATCCATCGCAGCAATCACATGGATCAGTGTCACGGCCACCAGCGAGGACGAAGTGCTCAGCGGAATCCTGATGGCCATGATGTTTCTTACGGGCTTCTATATCTATTTCTATCTTGCTTCCTGGAGGATGTTGCGTCCCTGGCGAGAGTTTTCGCTCAGGTTGTTGGACCGGAAGCTCAGACCCTATCGGGGGAGGATGATCGGCAAATCGATCAGAGCGCTGTGGCAGGTGGTCCGGGCGATCCTTTCCCTTGCGTTCCGGCCGCTGTTCTACGGAAAGCTGATTCACCTGGCCGCTTTGTTAATGATGGGTTTACTGATTGCCGGCGCCTATGCGGATGACGAACCCTTCTCTTTCCTTGCGGGCGTCAGCATATGGCCTACCGAATTCCTCCGGCTTGTAGCGGTTTGGCTCGCCTTTTATCTGCTTTGTCATGGCTGGGAGAGCATGCGATATAATGGACGGCAGCTGGAGAAAAACCTTGGGATCGGAATCCATTCGGATGATGTAGACGAGATGCCCCATGACGATATCAGAAGAATCTGGTCGGAGCACATCAGCAAAGGTGGGGGGTGGCAGCGGGTCAAGCGTGTCTGGCTCCCCACGGCGCTATGGATGTTGACCTGCCTGCTGGTGTTTAGGGTGCAATCACCGAACATCCCCTTTCGAGGTCACGAGGCGTTCGAGGTGGATGTAGGAATCACTATCCTGGCCTACTTGGCATTTTTCATCCTTTTTGGTTTTGTACTGGACAGTGTATCGCATTTCGGGAATTTGATTCGCAAGCTGATCCGGGTGGATACCTTGTGGCCGCTCATGGCCGACCGGCAGAAGGGTGTGTCGGATATGGCCCATCAACTGACCTGCGGGACCAAGCGCGAATGGCGGGAGATCCAGCTGATTGCCGTGGGCAGCGAAGTGATCAGTCGAACCGTCTATTACCCTATCTATATCATCCTGCTGTTACTGGCAGCGCAAAGCGACTATTTCGACAACTGGGACATGCCTTATACCCTGATGCTGATTGCAACGCTGAACGTCGGCATTGTGCTCTGGTCGGCGATCTCGTTGCGCCGCTTTGCGTTGCTGGCGCGCAGGGTTTCCCTGGACAAGCTGAGGCATGTTTATGCGCAAGCGCTGGATATCGCCGAAGCGGACATGCGCGAACATGTGCTGGATAAGGTCGCCTTCTATCGGGAGGAAATTGAGAATATCAAGCAGGGTGCCTTCCTGCCGATTAGCGAGCAGCCATGGCTTCGTGCACTCACCCTGATGACCGGAGGTGGTAGTAGCATACTGCTGTTGCAGTACCTGGCCGGATAGGCTGGTTTCGAAGCTGACCAAAACAGAAGCGCCCGATCGGGCGCTTCTTTTTATGCGGTAAGAGTGCGTAGCTCAGTACTTGTTCAGGGAGCCGTCCACATCGTCGATCCAGCGGATGATGCCGCCGGCGAGATTTTTCGCGTTGCTGTAGCCCCTGGATTGCAGGAATTCCACTGCCTGTGCTGAGCGTCCGCCCAGTTTGCAGTGTACCACCACCGGCTGATCCTGCGGCACCTCGGCGTAGCGCGAAGCCACCTCGCCGAGCGGGATCTTCGTGGTTCCCTCGATGGCACAGATGGCAATCTCGTGCGGCTCGCGCACATCCAGCACGAACAGATCGGGGTTACTGTCCATCATGTCTTTCAGTTGCTTCGGGGTGATATCGTAGTCAGCCAAGACTTCCTCCTGGTTTTGGGTTTCGGTTGGCGGCAGGCCGCAGAATTGCTCATATTCGGTGACATCGCTGATGCTCGGATGCTCGCCGCAGGCGGGGCAGGCCGGATCGCGGCGCAGCTTAACCTCGCGGAACTTCATGTCCATCGCATCGTACAGCAGCAGGCGACCGGACAGGCTGCTGCCCTTGCCCAGGATAATCTTGATCGCCTCGGTGGCCTGGATCACGCCGATGACGCCGGGCAGTACGCCCAGCACGCCGCCCTCGGCGCATGAGGGCACCAGACCGGGCGGCGGAGGCTCGGGGTAGAGGCAGCGATAGCAGGGGCCTTCGGCATGGTTGAATACCGTGGCCTGCCCTTCGAACTGGAAGATCGAGGCATAGATCAGCGGTTTGCCTTCGAGCACGCAGGCATCGTTGACCAGATAGCGGGTCGGGAAGTTGTCGGTGCCGTCCACCACCAGGTCGTAACCGCTGACGATGTCGCGCACGTTATCGCGGCGGATGCCTTCACCGTGCAGGTTCACGCTAAGATGCGGGTTGATGCCGAGCAGCTTGTCGCGCGCGCTTTCCACCTTCGGACGGCCGATATCGGCCGTGGAATGGGCGATCTGGCGCTGCAGGTTCGAGTCATCCACCACATCGAAATCCACCAGGCCGAGCGTGCCGACGCCGGCAGCGGAGAGGTAGAGCGCGATCGGGCTGCCCAGCCCGCCGGTGCCGATGCACAGCACCCTGGCCTGCTTCAGCCTTTCCTGACCCTCAAGACCAACCTGCGGCAGGATGATGTGGCGGTTGAAGCGCGCCAGTTCTTCAGGGGAAAGAATATCGCTCATGGGCCGATTATGGCGATGGCAGCGGGCATTTCAATGCGACCATGGTCAATTCATTCGACCATGTTCATTGGCCGGGGCCGGGTGTATAAATGCGCCATGACGGTGGTGGATGAGTCGGTCCGGGGACATCGCGAGCGCTTGCGTTCGCGTTTTGCCAGGCACGGATTCGACGGGTTCCGCGACGATGAAGTGATCGAATTGCTGCTTACCTATGCGATTCCCAGAAGCGATGTGAAGCCTTTGGCCAAGCGGCTGCTAAACACCTTCGGCACGCTGGCCGGTGTGTTCGATGCGCCGGTGGTCGAACTGGCCCAGGTGCAGGGTGTGGGCGAAAAGGCGGCGGTGTTTCTCAGCATCATCAAGCAGGCCGAGCTGCGCTATCTGGCATCCGACCTGCCTGGCAAGAAGGTGTTCGACCGTCCGGAGAAGGTGAAGGCTCACCTGCGCTACCTGGTACAGGCCCGGGGCATGGAATGCTTCGGCGCGATATTCACCGACCAGCAGCATCGCCTGCTGGCCACGCAGATCATGTTTGAGGGCACGGTGGACCGCACGGCCGTTTACCCGCGCAACCTGATGAAGCGCGCACTGGAGCTTAATGCCAAGGGCCTGATTCTGTTTCACAATCATCCCGGAGGCACGCCGCGTGCCAGTGAGGAGGATATCGCGCTGACCCGCCGCATGATCGATGCCTGCGCTCCGCTTGATATCAAGCTGCTCGATCATTTTCTGGTGGCTGGTACGAAGGTTTTATCGTTTAAAGAAGAGGGATGGTTCTAGGCCCCGCGATTTGGTTAATGCTTTCAAGCAGGCTATGCTTATCGGGAATTTGCGTGCAAGCGTGTGTCACATAACGATGTCCGTTGTATTTTTGCAGTTTCTCGCCGTTATTGTTTGACGTTTTGGGGTTGGGGGATGTTATGAACAAGATAGAAAAATCGCATCGGGGAATATGGTCTTCCGCCCGGGTGCCCGGCCTTATACTTCCGGTCCTGTTTTGCCTGCTTTCTTTTCCTGTTTTCCAGGCCTCGGCGGATCAGCCGGACCACCATGGTCGTGGTTTCTTGGCGTCAGTCGACGATGGGCATCGGGATGATTATCGGAAGAGGGATGCCGGTAGCCGTGGAAAACATGAGGCTGAAGACGAACGCAAGCATGCCCGGCGGGGAGAAGATAGCGGGAAGGCGGATGAGGATGTTTTGCCTTTGGCAAGCATCAGCGACGTCAGTATCAACGAGGGCGATGCGGGTACGAAGTACATGGCGTTCACCGTAAATCTCAGCGGTTTGGCAGACGGCCATGCGACACTCCATTTTTCGACGGAAAACGGTACCTCTCGCGCCGGTGCCGATTATCTGGCAAGGCGTGGTCGGCTGTTTATCCCTGCCGGGAGCACAACGGCAAACATCAGGGTGAGCGTGATGGGCGATACGGTGTATGAACCGGATGAAACCCTGAATGTGATCCTTTCTTCCCCTTCTGCGAATCTGACCCTTGGCAAGGCATTGGCAACCGGCACGATCATCAACGATGATACTTCCCGCCAGAATGACACCGGTATTCTCTCCAGAAGTGGTGCCGGAGGCATATACGCGGCAGCTGCGTCATTCCCTCCCGGGCAGGATGCGGATGTCGGGCGCGATGCTAACCCGGCGACGAACAACGATGCCGACGGCAGGGCCGGCTTCTCCTTCACAAAGCTGGACAGCGCCGGGATTCCGTTGCACAACCAGACGGCAGCATACGATGTTACCCCATGGGACTGTGTGCAGGACAATGTCACCGGTCTGATGTGGGAGGTGAAAGCACCGGCCGGCTCGGGCGGATTGCGGGATTCCACCTACGAATACACCTGGTACAACTCCGACGCGACTTCGAACGGCGGGTATCCCGGGAGAGAAAACGGTGGAATCTGTGCGGATGCAGTGAATTGCGACACCGAAAAGTATGCCGCCGCGGTGAATGCGGTGCGGCTGTGCAGCTATAACGACTGGCGGATGCCGAAAAAGGAAGAGCTGAATTCGATCAAGGATTACGGGATCTCGTTGACCGGGTTTGCTATAGATATGAATTACTTTCCGAACACATTCCAGGCCTGGTACTGGTCGGCAACACCTTCTTATTTACCCAATCTGGTGTGGGGAGTCGGCTTTAGTTATCTCGATAATTCCGGACTGGGCATCAAGAGCTGGATGGATCATGTCCGTCTTGTACGTGGTAAGCCGTAATTCCTTTTTTGTCGGAACGGCGAATGGCCTGATTAAATGGGTTTGATTGGGAATGGCGCGTGAATCGCAGGGAGATGTCATGAACAAATATAGGTATATGAATCGAAGCATGTGGCGACGGTGCCGGACGCGCGTCTTCATATGCCCGGGCTTGTTGCTCGTTGCTCTATTGGTCATGGATCCGGCGATCGTGATATCCCAGACATGCCAGACATCAACGATTGTTGCTACGACGCCGACATCGGATTTCGTGGATCATGGCGATGGAACGGTAACTCATGGAAAAACCGGACTGATGTGGAAGCGTTGTTCGGAAGGGACGCTCTGGAACGGGACGTCATGTACGGGGGCAGCCACCCAGTACTCCTGGTTCGATGCACTTAGGCATGTTGGGGATGTGAATAGATTCGGCGGGTATGCCGGTCATGCCGACTGGCGGATGCCTGATGTCAAAGAGTTGAATTCGATCATGGAAGAACAGTGCAACTATCCAGCGGCAAATTTGGAGGTTTTTCCATCCACGTGGGGATGGTACTGGTCGTCTTCCCCTTACGTTGCTGATGTCACCAAGGCCTGGGCTACTAATTTTTATAACGTTGGCTTTATCGAAGTCAGGCCTAAGTTCCTGCTTGAAGGGGTTCGCCTTGTGCGCGGCCAATAGAGAATTGGTTTCAGTTTGGTTTGACGGATTTGCTGATATATGCCCGTGGTGGCAAGTGCAACGACTGCAGCAGAGATCAATGTTCTTTTCATATAACCCTTTCTGAAGTGATTTTGTTTGGCATATTTGGGAGGTTGGGGGATATGAAATTACTCCCTCCTGCATGCATTCGCGCAACAAACCTATACAGGGTTCTGCATGCGCGTCACGGACTCGATACAGGGGGAAGCTTAACGCTTTCGGGCTGAGGGGACTTGATAGACGGCAATGCCGCCGAGTTTGGGTTGGAGCAGATAATCGCCGACAAAACCTCCGATATTCCAGCCGAATAAATCATATCCGGGGTGATATTCCAGGGGTTCACTCCAGATATGGCGACCAATGGCGTGTCGGGTCTTCCACGTCGTCGCATCCAGGCCCAGTGCCTTGTGAAGATCATCCGAGCTTATTGCCCGGCGGTATTGCTCGCGGCTCCAATCGGGTGATAGCAACGACAGGTAGGGCTGGAACTCCCAATGGGTTAATTGTGGCCGGAATGGGTTGGAGCAATCGTAAATGCGTACCCCGCCCCAATAATCGCTGACAAAAAGCCGGTTCCCGCGAAACACCATATCGTTGAGCATGTCGCCCTGATGCAATATACGCTCATCGAACCAGTCGTCCTGAAAAGCTGGTGGGGTTTCGGGCGTGGTGTAAACCCGGCGCATATGGGCCGGGTTGGAGACATCAATAACGGCAATGCGCGGGGTATCCAGCTTTTCGCTACCCTGAATGACATACAGGGTATCACCGTTCAGCACGGCGCGACGCCCCGAACCCTGCCAACTGTAACGTGCTGATTTTCCGATATCCTGTTCATCCAGATTGCCGATGATGCGTATATTTGACAGGTCGGATACATCCAGCGCCAGAATGGCGTTGTCGGCCACAGCATACATGCGTCTGCCATCGGTAGCCGCAGCGCCAAAACGGGCTGCAAACCTGGGCGGAATATCCAGGCCTCCGGCCTCACGGGGATGCAATGGATCGGTCATGTCGTAAGCCGCCATGCGGATTTTTTCCTTTCCATATAGCCACTCGAAGAAGGTCCGGTTCCATGAGAGCGGCGGTATCAGCGGTTGTCCGGGTAGCTTCCATTCCCCCGCATCAAGAGGAGAAGAAGGGTTGCGCACATCGATGATGCGCCGTGTGGCATGCTTGCCGTAGTAGAAATAGGGGGCGCTGATACCCACTGCGTAATCATCAAAATGTCCCGGGCGGTAATAGCCCTTAACCCGGATGTGCCGCGGGTCGGAAACATCGTATATGCCTACGGTGCCGCCCCATTCCAGATTGAGCAGGGCCAGATTTCCATCGAGCAAGAGCTGCTGATTTTCCCCGGCGCTCATGAACAGTGCGCCGCGCTGCGGGTTGTCCGGCTTTCTTATATCAAGGCGCCAGACGCCGTAGAACCAGTCGGTGACATAGGCTGCTTCACCGGCAAGCGTGATGCGCTGCATATTGCTATTCGGCCAACGGGCATGCCTGAGGTGCAGTAGCTTCCCCCCATGCCAGCGAAATACATGCAGGCCTCTATCGTTCCCGCCGTAGCCGCGACCTGATTCAAGCACATAGGCCCATTCACCCTGGGCGGCCAGTGAAGCAGCCTGACGCATGCCGCCGTCGTTACTGCGCGCCAGAAGCCTTGGGGTATAGGTATCGTTTACATCCAGCAATTCGAGTGAGCTTCCGTCTACGCTCAGCCATGCATGGCCGTCATCGATGCTTATGCCGGTAATCCTTCCCGCAGCTTCATAACTGCTTATACGGCGCGGGCTGGCCGGTCGATCAAGGGCGTAAATATCAAGTTTCTTTCCATGCATTACATAGCCATAGCTATCGTAGATGCCATTGAACATGGGCTGTTGTCCAAGGTTTTTGATCTGCACATCAGGTGCGTTGCTCACATCCAGCAGGTACAGTCCCGCTTCCGGAAAGGAGGGATGTGCGGGCCAGTCCTTCCAGCTTCCTTCCGGTTTGATGTACAGATAAAGATACTGGTGACCGTCGATCTGCATACCGACCATCTGCCTGCCGTGATCCACAGGCGGTGGCAGGCGCCAGCGCCCGAGCCGGGTCAGTTTGTCGTTTTCTCCCATCTCGAACATCGTGATGCCGTGGTAATTGGCCAGCACATAGACGCGGTTGCCGAGCATGACCATTGCCGCATTGGTGTTGCCGGTGTCAAAGGATTGATCGAGGCCGGGCCTGTCCGGTTTACTCCAATCGATATTCTGCAGGCCGCGGAAGGTTTCGCCATTGCTTAGCAGGACATGGTTTCCTCTGGCTACGAGGTTTACGGGCCAGCCGTGCGGCGTTGGCAAAAAGGCGATTCGTTCGATGCCCAGATTATTTCTTGCAGCGCTTTCGGGTGTCGATTGGGTAGAGGGAATGAAAAGGCCGATGAGCAGGCCAAAGGCCAATAGAGCGAGCGTCAGGTATGCGCGGCAGACCGGTGAGGTAAGGCATTGCATGTGATGAGGCTACGGCAGGATAAAATGCCAGACCAGCACAAAAAAGAGGGGCGCGATATCGCGCCCCTCGGAGATTGTTGTTCGCTGAGAATCAGGCTGCGAAGCTTGTCTGCATCGGTTCGTTGTCCTGCCTGCGGCGCAGCCACCATGTGGCGAAACCCATCATGGCAAGCAGCAACGCCCAGGTTTGCGGTTCCGGAACACCCGGAGCCAGCGGCACAGCCGAGATCGGGGCCGTACCGGCACCCATGATAATCTGGCTGTCAAGGCCCAGGCCAGCGGTATAAGTCGGCGGAGTTGAACCCGGAACCGATACGCCCGTCAGGTTACCGGCAATCCAGGTATTAACAGGGCCAAGGGCACTCGTGTACCAGCCGGTTGTGGTTGCTGTCGGGCTGACAAAGTCGATGCCGCCATTGGTCGTATGCGTGTCGAAGAAAAGCGACGCTCCCTGATAGAAATCAGAATATGGCGAGGCAAGATTGGAAACAGTTGCTGTTGTTCCTCCCGCCGTGGCAAAGCCAAGACTGGTGGCAGAGCCGGGGGCCATGCCGATGTCGGAGAAGAATTGGCCGGTACCGCCGTTGGCCGTGCTAAATCCGCTCCAACCATGCAGGGTGTACTGGTAGGTGAATTCCGATGTGCTGCCGGAAAGCGAACCGGTATCAGCAGGAGCATACACTGCCCAGTCCAGGGTTGTGGATCCGCCTGTGGTGAAGTTCAGATTGACAGTGCCTGAGAATGACGGAGCAGCCTGTGCCAGATTGGACATACATAAAGCAGGCATTAACAGCATGGCTGCGAACAGAATAAGTTTTTTCATTTTTTGCTCCCCTTGATGCAACGGGCTGACTATTTATTTAACACATAAAGTGATTGCCATATTCTGTCTGGATACGTCTAAAAATTCAAGTCACCTAAGCAGGTGACAATGGTTTTCTGAGTTCGTGTCATGGAAAGAGGGGTGATGATGGAGTTAATTATTGCAAGGGCATGGTTTGCCACAGGGCTGCAAGGCGCTGTCGAGCCAGTGCGATTTCACGTTCCCTGTCGCCACTCCAGTTCATGGGCGTGGAGACATGTACAACTGCAATACTGTCGAGTTGACGCAAGGCCCGGGCCAGCATCTGGTGAAGACGAAACTCCAAATAGCTGTGTACCCATCGATCTTGGACCCGGTAGGCAAACCAGTCCAGGCGCAATGTCCTCAGCCGGGGAAGTTCTTCCATGATTTCATTCACTATCGGCGCTTGCTGTTCGTTTTCTGAAACAATGGTGTGCAATTGTTCGGCCAGCATTCGCCAGCCTTTACTGCGGTAACAGTACCGAGGATCGTCAACATCGCGTCCCGGTCCTCCCATGCTGATAATCATTTGCCCGTCAACGATGTCATCCGGATTGCTCTCAGATTGCACACGCAAGACCTGCACAATGGCACCGGCCTGCATGGCGTCCTGAATCTGTTTCAGCGAAGCGTCAATGCTCCCTGATTGCACATTGCGCCAGCCTTTCGGGGTTTCCCATTCCGGTAAAAATACACTCGATTTCTCGCCGGGAATGGCAAAAGACATGATGCCGACAAGCAGCAGAGAAAGTCCTGCGAGCGGCAGAAGTTCTGTGCGCGATGCGGCGAGACCGGCGGAGCTCTCCTGCCAATATTTTTTTATGATGCGTGGATAATCGGAAACCGGTGCGGTTTTTGACCTGCTAGTCGCATGCGCAGGTTTATTAAGCCAGGTCAACAGTAAAGCGGCCTCGAATACAATCAGCAGAAAGGGGGAGATGTCTTCCACCCAGATCATCGCCCATTTCTGGCTCCAGAAATGGCCGATACTCAGTGCTGTGACCAGTCTTATGCTATTGCCGCACAAGATAATGGCCAGTACGACCATCGGGTGCAACCAGCGCTGGATAATACTGCCCCAGCCCATGCCCATGAAATAAATCGCAACAGTCAGTACGGCAACAAAAGAGCGCATGCCCGAGCAGCCTTCCTCGACAACCAGTTTGAAACGGCCGGAATCAAGTGTCACGCCCTCCTGCCAGACAGGCAGTCCAAGGAAGTCAAGGATGGCGCGGGCCAGCGTGGAAGAAATTTCCTGCAGAGGTAGGGCCATGTATTGAACGATGCTCCATGGCCAGGGGATACACAGCAGGGTGAAATAGAGCGGAGCTGCAATAATTCCGAAGCGCTCCGGGCCTAGTCGCCAGTGCAGGATACCAAAGATCGACAGCATCCAGCCAATAGCCTTGAATGAGGCAATGTCGAGACTTAATCCCAGCAACAGGATAAAAGAGCCGACCGGGAGTAACCATCGCTCCATGTAGACTAGAAACGCAGGCCTTGAATTTTTACAATTGATTCTGGCTGTAGTCGAACCTAGCGTCGGTTCGGCAGAAATGAGCCGCCAGATTGCCAGCCCTGTACCCCATAGCAAGACCATCCAGCCATGACTGAAATAAGGGTCGGTGGCCCACGATTGAAGGAACCAGGGAAGTATGTAGTAGGCCGGCACGACAAGCAGACCGGCGCTGAACCACCAGGCACCGGTATTGAGGCGTTGAATTAAGGCAATATTCATGAGCGGGAGTTTACCAAAATGAAAAAGAAACGCATGTTGGTGGGGCTTAAATTACTTGTGCTGGCCTCTCTGGTTCTTGGCGTCGTTGCACTGCTGGGTTGGGGCGCTTGGCAGATGACGCCGGGCAAACGACAGCAGAACCTGGTTGATCATGCTCGCGAAATGATTGAGCAGAAGTCCTGGGGTGAGAGCGTGGTTGCTCTACGCAAGGCATTGGAAATCTACCCGGATGATAAGGGTGTGCGTTATATGCTGATGAGCAGCCTGTTTGCTGAGGGTAAGGTCGAACAGGGGATGGCTGAGATGGAGAGTGTTCTTCTGATGCCGCCTTATGGCGATGATACGCATAGACAACGTTTCTCAGAATATTATGGCTTGGTACGATCTGGCATGAAGCCTGAGCGACTGAGGGTGATGTCCGATCGAATCCGCAAGGCCATGCCGAAAGAAGAATACTGGATGGCAGATATTCTGGATGCGCGGGCTGCTTTCCTGGCAGGTGATTTTGACAAGTCCGCCAATATGTTTGGCAAGATCGTCGAATCAGGGAGGCAGGGTTATCAGGTTCGCCTTGATCAGGCGCAGAGCTTGCTTGCTGCAGGCCATGTAGAAAATGCGAGAGAGATATTGGCGGCCATGCTCAAGGATGATCCGAACGCTGTCGATGTGCTCAGCGGGTTGGCCGCCGTGCTTACATTGCAGGGCAAGGTGAATGATGCGCTGGATGTGTTTATCCGGGCGTCGCTGGTGGGAGAGCCGCCGAAACTTCAGACCTTGCTTACCGGTGGCTCGTTTGCCATGAATCAGGGGAAAGTCGGCGATGCGAAAAAGTATTTCATTGATCGCCTGGAGAAATACTATCCCGATAATCGTCAGGGCAAGTTGTTGCGCATGAATTATGATGTGCTGATTCAGGACAAGGAAGCCTTGTTTTCTCTGCTTGAAAGTATGCAACCTTCTATCGATAAAGATGAGTTCAATACACTTGTGCAGTGGTGTATTAGCCGGGGGCAGCCCGTATGGGGTCTTGAAATGCTGGACAAGTATATGCCAGCGGATATGGGGGTAGACGACGCCCGAAGTGATCGCATTATGGCCATGCTTGCTTTGCGCCGTTTCGACGAAGCTGTGAAGCTGGCGGATGGGATCGAGGATAAGGACAGGCAGGCTTTGATGCTGGCCGAACTGGATATGCGTGCCGGTCGGCTGGATGCAGCTGAGAAGCGGCTGGTGGCAATGGTTGAGGCTGGCAAGGAGCAACCAAGCTCGATGACCGCTATGGCAGAGCAGGGGTTGATACGGGTAAGGGCTATGCAGAAAGCGCTGGACAGTGCGGATATACTGCCGCGAGTTCGTGTGTTGCTGGGCCAGGGGCGCGGTGACGAGGCGCTAAAGCTGCTAGAGGGTGTGGAGCATCCGGATGTCGATCTGGAAATAGTCGGCGTCTTGGCCTTGTTGCAGTTGAATCGTAAGCAGGAGGCATTGTCACGCCTCTCTCTGTTGCTTGAATCCAACCCCGAACGCGGTGATATCTGGATGATTTGGGGCAGGGCGTTGGCGGAAAGCAACCCTGAGAAAGCCCTCTCCGGCTTGCTTGACGCAAGATTGACCAAGGCGGATGGGCCGGAGTTGGAGAGTCTGATCGGCGAGTTGCAGTACAAGCTTGGTCAGCATCAGGCGGCAATAAGATCTTGGGAAAAGGTTGCAAAGCGCTGGCCGAATACGCTGCAGGGCAATGTATCCAATGTGCTTCGTGCTCAGGCTTATATGGTGCTCAAGGATTGGGCGAAGGCGGTCGATGTGTGGAATCAGGTCTTGAAGATTGCGCCCAATGACCCGGTCACATTAAATAACCTGGCTTACAGCCTGTTACAAACCGGCGGCGATCTTCAGCAGGCCGAGCAACTGGCTGCGCATGCACTGACAATCAAGCCGGGCGATGCCGCGATTGCGGATACGCTGGCCGAGGTCAGGAAAGCCAGGCAGGCACATTCGGAAAAGACAGGCCGATAATTATGTATCAGTCGTTGTGTATCGGTATTCGGCAGACTCCGGGAGGTTTGTGTTGATACTGGCAGGTATTCATGCGGTGAAGCATGCGCTGGAGTCCGGCGAGCCGGTCAGCGAAATGATTATCGAACGCGGCAAGGGCGAGCGCGGCAAGGGGCATCCCCGGCTGAATGAATTGATTCACCTGGCCAAGACGCACGCCATCCGTATCTCCTTCCAGCCGAGGCAGGCGCTGGAGCGGCTGGCCGAGGGCGTACCGCATCAGGGCGTGGTGGCGCGCATGGCGAGTCGCAGCAGGATCGATTTTAAGCAATGGCTGGAAGGGTTGGATGATTCCGCATCGCTGCTGGTGTTGCTGCTCGACGGTGTGACTGACCCGCACAATCTCGGTGCCTGTGTACGCACTGCCGAGGCGGCGGGATGCGCTGCTGTGGTGATTCCGAAAGACCATGCGGCGGATATCGAATCGCCGGTGGCGGCGAAAGCGGCCTGCGGGGCCCTGTCGCGCCTGCCGGTGCTCAGTGTTACCAATCTGGTGCGCGCCATGCAGGCGTTGCAGGAAAAGGGTCTATGGTTGGTCGGACTGGCCGGCGAAGCCGAGGCTCAACTGTATCAGGCGGACCTGAACGGGCGACTCGGGGTGGTGATGGGTGCCGAGGGCAAGGGCATGCGCAGGCTGGTGCGTGAGCATTGCGATCAATTGCTCGGCATCCCGATGCCGGGCCATGTCGAGTCATTGAATGTGTCGGTGGCGACGGGGGTTACCCTGTTCGAGGTGGTGCGTCAGCGTATGCAGGCCGGCGGGAAGGCATGATCCGCCGTAAAGGATGGCAGCCTCAGGCTGCGTTCTTGTCGGCCTTGGCGTCGTCGTTCTCGACGCGCACGAAGTTCTTGCCGCAGTACTGGCAACGGCCACTGCCGTCTTTCAGATTGATGTAAACCAGCGGGTGCTGGCCGTTGTCGGAGCAGGAAACAATGGGTTCAGTTACCTTGACTGTCGCTGTCACTTATACCTCCCGAATATAATTGGCGGCTCGATTAAAGGCGGCGAATTGTGTCGGGTAGGGTGCTGATGTCAAGCTTCGGGCTCGGAAAAATACTTATTTGCAGAGAGGAGAGGCATGAATGAAACATGACCGGATATTGATCGAAGGCCTGGAGGTGCGCACCGTGATCGGTATCTATGACTGGGAGCGTGAAATTCGCCAGACGGTGCGGCTGGATATGGAAATGGCCTGGGATATCGGACCTGCCGGGGCCAGTGACGATATTGCCGACACGCTGGACTACAAGGCGGTGTCCAAGCGGCTGATTTCGTTTGTCGAGGCATCCAGCTTCGGCCTGATCGAGGCGCTTGCCGAGTCCTGCGCGCGCATCGTGCTCGATGAATTCAAGGTGCCGTGGATGCGCCTGAAGCTGTCCAAGCCGGGCGCCGTGCGCGGGAGCGAGAACGTCGCGGTGCTGATTGAGCGCGGCAACTGCGGTGTTGCGGGCTGAACGCGGGGTGAAGCACACCTACCTGATCGGCATGGGCTCGAACATCGAACCCGAACGACATCTGCGCGCGGCTGCAGATGCCATCCGACGGCGCTTTCCCGAGGTGCGTTTTTCGGCTGTTTACCGTTCGGCAGCCGTGGGTATGCAGGGGGCGGCGGATTTCCTTAATGCCTGCTGTAGCCTGCAAAGCGATCTGTCGTCACAGGATCTTGGCGTCTGGCTTAAGCTATTGGAGGACAAGCACGGACGCGACCGCTCGCACGGTTCGTGGAAGCCGCGCACCCTGGACCTGGACTTGCTGATGGCCGGAGATGAAGTACTGGATGACGAGTTGTTTCGCTATGCCCATGCCTATGTGCCGGCAAGCGAGCTATGCGATCTGCCCGGGTCGGATGTAGATGTTGATCTGGTGGTGCGTACACCCATCGGTCTGTGAAACGACCTGATTCGCAAGGTTGTAAATCGAACGCTGCTGTTTACACTTCCCCAACCCGTTTTTTCACCCATTAGGAGTCAACATGTTGCTGGTGGTGCCAGCCGAAATACGCGACAACGAGACTCGCGTTGCGGCAACTCCCGAAACCGTCAAAAAGTTTATCGCGCAGGGCTTCAGCGTCCAGGTGCAGGCCGGCGCGGGTAATGGTGCGCTGATAGCCGATGCCGATTACGAGGCTGTCGGGGCCACGATCGCCAAGGATGCAAAGAGCCTGCTCAAGTCAGCCGATGTCGTGCTCAAGGTTCGTCCGCCGGAGAAAAGCGAGCTGAAGCTGCTGCCGAAAAGTGCCGCGGTGGTCAGCCTGTTTGCACCGTTCACCAACCCGCTGCTGGCCGATTACGGCAAGCACGGGTTGACCTGTTTCGCGCTTGAGATGATACCGCGCATCTCGCGTGCTCAGAGCATGGATGTGCTGTCCTCGCAGGCCAATATCGCCGGCTACAAGGCCGTGCTGATGGCTTCAGCGCATTATCGCCGCTTCTTCCCGATGATGATGACCGCTGCCGGCACAGTGCAGCCGGCACGCGTGCTGGTGATGGGCGCCGGCGTGGCCGGTCTGCAGGCCATTGCCACCTCGCGCAGGCTTGGCGCGATGGTTGAGGCTTTCGATGTGCGCGCCGCGGCTCGTGAGCAGGTGGAGAGTCTTGGCGCGAAATTCGTCGAGGTGCCGGTCGAGGAAGATGCCGAGGATGCCGGCGGATATGCCAAGGAAGTCAGCGAGGAATACAAGCAGAAACAGGCGGAATTGATTGCCGAGCATGCCGCAAAGTCGGATATCGTGATCACCACCGCGCTGATTCCGGGCAAGCCTGCTCCGGTACTGGTCACCGAGGATGTGGTCAAGGCCATGAAGCCGGGTTCGGTGATTGTCGATATGGCCGCCGAGATGGGCGGGAACTGCCCGCTCACAGAACTGGATAAAACGGTTGAGAAGCACGGCGTCACGCTGATCGGCGAGAGCAATATTCCGTCGCTGGTAGCGGCCGATGCCAGTCAGCTCTATGCCCGCAACCTGCATAATTTCCTGATGCTGATGAGCGATGGCGAGGGTGGTCTGAATACCGAGCTCGAGGATGAGATTGTCGAGGCGGCCGTGCTGTGCCGTGGTGGTGAGTTTCTCAAGCAACAGTTTCTCAAGGGAGGCAAGGCATGAATGCTGAGATGAGCCAGGCTGCAAGCGCAGCTGCCGACGCCGGGGCGCATGGCGCTGCCGTCGATCCGTTCGTGTTCGGTTTCACGGTGTTCGTGATGGCCGTGTTTATCGGCTACCACGTGGTATGGAATGTGACTCCGGCCCTGCACACGCCGCTGATGAGTGTGACCAACGCCATCTCCGGCATCATTATCGTCGGCGCCATCCTGGCTGCCGGTCCTGCCGAGATGAATGCCGGTGGTATCCTCGGTCTGATTGCCGTGGCACTGGTGGCGGTGAATATCTTCGGTGGATTCCTGGTCACGCAGCGTATGCTGGCCATGTTTAAAAAGCGCAATTAAGCGCGAATCGGATTAGGGGCTTCTGATGTCTGCAAATATGGTGGCAATGGCCTATCTGGCGGCCGCGGTTCTGTTCATTCTCGCACTCAAGGGGCTGTCCAGCCCGGTATCCGCACGGCGTGGCAATCTGTTCGGCATGATCGGCATGGCGCTGGCTGTCGGCGTGACGCTGAACATGCCGGGCGTGCACAGCTACGGCTGGATCTTTCTGGCCATGCTGGTCGGCGGCGGAGCCGGCACGCTGATTGCGCGCAAGATTCCGATGACCCATATGCCGCAGCTGGTGGCCGCCATGCATTCGCTGGTCGGTCTGGCCGCCGTGATGATTGCCGCTTCCGCACTGTACAACCCCGGGGCCTACGGCATCGAGGCAGCCGACGGCAGCCTGCATGTTTCCAGCCGTATCGAGCTTTTCCTTGGCACCTTCATCGGTGCTATTACCTTCACCGCCTCGGTGGTGGCCTTCGCTAAATTGCAGGGGCTGGTGTCCGGTCGTCCGCTGGTCTTCGGCGGTCAGCACTGGGTGAACCTCGGGCTCGGCATCGTGATGATTGCTGCCGGTATTGTGTTCTGCTCGAACAGCGAGTGGGCGCCGTTCCTGATCATGACCGGTATCGCGCTGGTGCTTGGCGTACTGCTCATCGTGCCGATCGGCGGTGCTGATATGCCGGTGGTGGTGTCCATGCTGAACTCGTATTCAGGTTGGGCGGCGGCCGGTATCGGCTTCACGCTGGGCAATAATATGCTGATTATCGCCGGCGCACTGGTTGGTTCTTCCGGTGCAATTCTGTCCTACATCATGTGCAAGGCGATGAATCGCTCGCTGTTCAATGTGTTGCTCGGCGGCTTCGGCGCCGCTGGCGGGTCCGGTGCGGCGGCGGGTGAACGCGAGGAGCGTCCGTACAAGTCCGGCGCGGCCGAGGATGCCGCGTTCCTGATGCAGAATGCCGATTCGGTGATCATTGTTCCCGGCTATGGCCTGGCGGTGGCACGTGCCCAGCATGCCCTGAAAGAGGTGGTGGACGAATTGATCGCCAAGGGTGTGAAGGTGCGCTTCGCCATCCATCCGGTGGCCGGTCGCATGCCCGGTCATATGAACGTGCTGCTGGCCGAGGCTGATGTGTCTTATGACCTGGTGGAGGAGATGGATGAAATCAATCCGGAGTTCTCCGATACCGATGTGGCGCTGGTGATCGGAGCCAATGACGTGACCAACCCTTCCGCCAAGACCGATCCTGCCAGCCCGATCTACGGCATGCCGGTGCTCGATGTTGACAGGGCAAAGCATGTGATCTTTATCAAACGATCGATGGCTGCCGGTTATGCGGGCCTGGACAACGATCTGTTCTATATGGACAAGACGATGATGCTGTTCTCTGATGCCAAGAAGGCCTGTGAAGCCATTCTGCAGGCCCTGAAATAGGATCGGAACACGCCCCGCGCCCACAGGCCGCGGGTGCGGAGGGGGCGTCGGTGGAGAAATGCCGCATGCATGGCTATGCTTCGTACCCCCTGCGCTTAAACATCGAAACGAACAAACGAGGCTGGAATCATGGACATTGACGTACACAAGGTGGCGATGCTTTCGCGTATTCGCCTGACCGACGAGGAGGCTGCGCATCTCGGGCCGCAGCTCGCCAATATCATGGGTTATATCGAGCAGTTATCGCAGGTGAACACCGAGGGTGTCACACCGACCGCCCATCCGCACGATGTGGCCATGCCGCAGCGCCCCGATGTGGTGAGTAATGCCAATCGCCGAGATGCGCTGCAGAGGCCGGCCCCGAATACCGAATCCGGACTGTATGTGGTCCCGAAGGTGATCGAATAATGCCATTCTCGACACTCTCCGATCTGAAAGCCCGGCTCGATGCCGGCGAAACCACCGCCGTCGAGCTTGCGAAGCAGTACCTGGCCCGCATCGATGCGCACAACGGGAAGCTCAATGCGTTTGTTGATGTGGATCACCAGCACATCCTCGAGCAGGCGCAGGCCTCCGATGCACACCGTGCCAAGCACGGCCCGCGCGAACTCGAGGGCCTGCCGATCGCGATCAAGGATATATTCTGCACGCAGGACGGTCCGACCACCTGCTGCTCGAACATCCTGAAGGGCTACCACGCGCCGTACGATGCGCATGTCATCACCCGTCTGAAAAAGGCCGGCGCGGTGCTGCTCGGCAAAACGAACATGGACGAATTCGCCATGGGCTCGTCCAACGAAACAAGCGCCTTCGGTCCTTGTCGCAATCCGTGGGATGTCGAGCGCATTCCGGGTGGTTCCTCCGGTGGGTCCGCGTCTGCGGTGGCCGGTGGCATGGCCCCGGCGGCACTGGGCACCGATACCGGCGGCTCGATCCGTCAGCCGGCTGCCGTGTGCGGTATCACCGGCCTGAAGCCGACCTACGGCAGGGTGTCGCGCCGCGGCATCATCGCCTTTGCCTCCTCGCTCGATCAGGCCGGCCCGATGGCCCGAACAGTGAAGGATTCCGCGCTGATTTCCTCGGTGCTGTGCGGCCATGATTCCGGCGATTCCACCTCGGTGGCCGATGCGCCCGACGTCGACTGGCTGAAGGCCTGTGAGGCCCGCGACATGAAGGGGCTGAAGATCGGCAAGCCGAAAGAGTATTTCGTCGACGGCATGGATGCCGGCGTGCGCTCCGCGGTCGAATCTGCGCTGGCGAAGTGCGTTGAACTGGGTGCCGAGATCGTCGATATCTCGCTGCCGCACACCGCATCTGCCGTGGCCGCCTACTATGTGATCGCGCCATCCGAGGCCTCGGCCAACCTGTCGCGCTATGACGGCGTACGCTTCGGGCATCGTTGCGAGAATCCGAACGACCTGCTGGACATGTACACGCGCTCGCGTGACGAGGGCTTCGGCGACGAGGTGAAGCGCCGCATCCTGACCGGCACCTTTGCGCTGTCCTCCGGCTACTATGATGCCTACTACCTGAAGGCGCAGCAGGTGCGCACGCTGATCCGCCAGGATTTCCTGGATGCCTTCGAGCAGGTGGATGTGATTGCCACGCCGACCAGCCCGATTCCGGCCTTCAAGGTCGGCGAGAAGACCGATGACCCGATCACCATGTATCTGTCCGATATCTTCACTATCGCGCTGAACCTTGCCGGCCTGCCCGGCATGAGCCAGCCATGCGGTTTCGTGGAAGGCCTGCCGGTCGGTCTGCAGTGGATCGCGCCGGCATGGCGCGAGGATGCATTGCTGGCGGCCGGTTCCGCCTACGAAGCGGCGACGGACTGGACGACGAAAGCGCCGAAGGGTTTTGGAGGTGCAGCATGAGTTGGGAAACCGTTATCGGCCTGGAGGTGCATGTCCAGGTCAACACCAACACCAAGGCCTTCTGCGGATGCTCCACCGAATTCGGTGCCGAGCCGAATACACAAACCTGCCCGGTATGTCTCGGCATGCCCGGCCAGTTACCGGTGCTGAACATGGAAGTGGCGCGCAAGACCGTGCTCACGGGTCTGGCCATCAACGCCGACATCAATCTTGAATCCAAGTTCGACCGCAAGAATTATTTCTACCCCGATCTTCCCAAGGGCTACCAGATCAGCCAGTTCCCACTGCCCATCGTGGAGCACGGCCATCTCGACATCCCGCAGGGCGAGGGCGAGAAGCGCATCGGCATCACCCGCATCCATATCGAGGAAGATGCCGGCAAGTCGATGCATGAAGGCCTTGATGGCGTGTCGCACATCGATCTGAACCGCAGCGGCGTGCCGCTGATGGAGATCGTCTCCGAGCCGGATATGCGCAGCGCAGATGAAGCGGTGGCCTATCTCAAGCAACTGCATCAGCTGGTACGATTCCTGGATGTATCCGGCGCGGACATGGAGAAGGGTCAGTTCCGCTGCGATGCCAATGTCTCGGTGCGCCGCCCGGGTGAGCCGTTCGGCACGCGTGCGGAGCTGAAGAACCTCAATTCCTTCCGCTTCATCAAGCAGGCCATCGATTATGAGGTGGCGCGCCAGATCGAGTTGATCGAGGACGGCGGCAAGGTGGTGCAGGAAACCCGCCTGTTCGATTCGGCCGCCGGCGTGTCTCGCTCGATGCGCGGCAAGGAAGAGGCGCACGATTACCGCTATTTCCCCGATCCCGACCTTCCGCCGCTGCGCATCTCGCAGCAGGAAGTGGATACCATCAAGGCCGGCATGCCGGAATTGCCGGGCCAGTTGCGCGCACGTTTCGAGTCCGAGTTCGGGCTTTCCAGTTACGATGCCGATGTGCTGACCCAGACGCGCGAGCTGGCAGGCTGGTATGAGGCGCTGGTCGCAGCGCACCCGGCCGATCCGAAGCGCTGCGCAAACTGGATGGCCAACGAACTTCTCGGTCGCCTCAAGGAGGCGGGCAAGGATATCAGTGATTCGCCTGTCTCTCCGGATGGTCTCGCAGGCCTGCTGGATCGTATCGCGGACAACACCATCTCCGGCAAGATCGCCAAGGATGTGCTTGATGCGATGATGGCCGGCGAAGGCGATGCCGATGCCGTGATCGAGGCGAAGGGCCTGAAACAGGTGACCGACACCGGGGCTATCGATGCATTGATTCAGGGCATCCTGGATGCCAACCCCGAGCAGGTTGAGGCCTATCGCGGGGGTAAGGACAAGCTGTTCGGTTTCTTTGTCGGACAGGTCATGAAGGCATCAAAGGGACAGGCAAGCCCCGGCATGGTCAATGAACGGCTGAAAGAGCTGCTCAAAGGCTGATGCAATGATCCGGCAGTGGACGCGCAGGGGCATCATCGGCGCACTGCTGCTGGCTCTGGCCGCCTTTCTGGTGGTATTCATCCGCGCCGATGAGCAGGCGCTTTACCGGCATCTTATTGCGCAGCTTGAGCAGGTCACCGGACGCGCCGTGCACGGCGAACAGGCGCGACTCAGTCTGCAGCACGGGGTTAGCCTTAAAATCTCGCGCATCGGGATCAAGGGACGGGGCGAATCGCAGGCGGCAGGCGACTGGAGCCTGCAGGCCGACGTCGTGCGCTTCGATATCTCGCTTATATCGCTGCTGCTCGGTGATTTGCAGATCACCTCGGTCGATCTGGTGCATCCGGTGCTGCAGCTGGGCAGGCCGATTGCCCCGTCCGATATTCTGGCCGGGCCATTTGCCGACAAACTGATGCTGGGCACATCGATGCTCAGCTTCCGTCAGGGCAGGGTCCTGGTCGGCGGGCAAGTGCTGGCCGATGAAATATCGGCCACGGTGCGCAGCATCGACCGTGAACAGCAGATCACCTGGGAGCTGCAAAGCCGCTATGCCGGCGGTGATTTCTCCAGCCAGGGTTATATCCGATCTCAAAATACGGGCGGGGACAAGGTGTTCGGTCGCATCTCGGCCGGCAAGTTGCAACTCGCGCAGATAACAGGCTTACCCCTGCCTTCCCTGCACTACGACCGGCTTGACGCCTCGCTGACCTTCAGTGTTGATGATACAGGCCAGTGGGAATGGTTCGGTAACCTGCTGACCCACGATGCGCACGACGAGCTGCCCGAGCTTTCATGGCGCGGCAAACTGGCCGGCAGTGCGCCGGATGATTTCCGCCTGCACGATGCCTTCGTGCGCTTCGGGGAGAACACCCGACTGGTGCTTGAAGGTGGCTGCGAAAAGGGTCAGCCCTGCCGGCTAGGGCTCAACACGCGCGGTGCTAACCCCGGCCTGATCCTTAAGGCGCTGTCACTGGATACGTCGCTGGACGGCAAGCTCGACGGCAAGTTGGAAATGGCGCAGGAGACGGCAGGGAAGGCCACGAAACAGACAGGTTGGAAGATGCAGGGAAGGCTGGGTCTGCGCGGCGCGAGCTGGGGGGATGCAAAGCTGCCGGACAGCGTGATCAGCTTTTCGGACATGCATGTCGGCTCTTTGCAGGCCTACCGCATCGGGCATATCGAGATCGTTCCGGAAGGCGAGGTGGGGCGCATCGAACTGACCGGCCTGGACATGGACGATGATGCCCTGCACCTGGCTCTGCGCATGGAGCAATTGCATGATGCCTGGGTGCCGCTCGGCAATATCCTGCTCTCTAGCGGAGGTTGGAGGGACGGATCTGACGGGCCGTTGAAGCTTGCCGGCGAGGGTGTGCTGGACGGATCGATGCAATGGGACGACTCAGCCGGGGGGATGAAACTGACCTTCGATATCGCGGCAGGCGCGGCCGACATTCGCGTCGGCAATGATTTTATCAAGCCGGCCGGCGTTGCTGCCGGCCTGCATGGGTCGTATGCGCGTATCGCGGGTGGCAGCAGGCTGGATATCGGAACGTTGCAGCTGGCGGATAGCCGTGTGGATCATTTGCATGTTTCGATGCATGGCGATTCGGCGAAGCTTTCCCTGGAGGGCGCGCGCATCGATGTGGATGATTTGCCGGCAAAGGGCGTGAAGCTTCCCGGGGTGCTTGCCGGCTGGCAAGGGAGCCTGAGCGGCAGCCTCGGGAACGTCATGCTGCCGGTCGATGGCGGAATGCGCAGGAGCCTGGCCGGGGCGAATGGAAGCCTCCAACTCAAGGGCTTCGGGCGCGAAGGCAAGCGCCTGAGCGGCAAGCTGAGCCTGCGTTCCGGCCGGATTCAGGGGCGTAAGCTGAACTGGCAGCAGGTGTCGGTCTTTGTCGATTTCGATGCGGATATCAGCTTGCCCGCGTTGCGCGGCAAGGTGGATATTGCACGTGCCGGGTTTAGCTGGTTGCCCGAAGCGCCGTTGCCGGACTGGCTGGCCGGTGACATGGCCGATGCCGAGATCAAGGGGCACTTCAGACAGACCGATATGCTGTGGAACGATAATACATGGAAGGATTTGCAGGGAGGCTACAGCCTGCGTCAAGGCAAGCTGCAACTGGACCATGTGCGCGGTCAACTGGGCGACGGACTGGTGCAAAGCCGCAGCATGCAACTGGAAGGCGTGCCGGGAGGCGTGCATTTCTCCGGCCTGCTCGGCATGAGCGCCGTGCGCCTGAATGGCCTGCAGGATCTGATGGATGTGACCGGTGCGAAACTCGATGGTTATGCCTTCGTGAATGCCCGGCTTGAGGGAATGCTTCCGCTTGGCCGCGGCGCATGGCGCGGTAATGGCGATATCGAGGTGCATCGTGGCCTGTGGAAAGAGGCCAAGGCTGCGCATCACATCGAATGGCTGAATGATGCCGCGCTGAAGCTGGCCGAGGGCGGCGGGGAGCGTTTTGATCGCCTGTCGGTGCGCTTCCGGCTGGTAGACGATGCCCTGCAGCTACGCAGGCTGCGTTTCACCAGGGGCGAATTAACGGCCTCGGGTCAGGCGAGGATCAGCGCTGCCGGTGAGATCGAAGGCCGACTTTCGCTCAGCAAGGGCGGTGCGATGCAGGAAACGGACTTGAGCGGCCGCTGGCCTTCGCTCTCGGCGCTGCTGGAGTCTCCCGCCCCCTGATCCGCCGCTCCGTGCTTTTCAGGGTTACGGGACAAGCGATGCATTGAGCGGGAAATTTGCCACCTCTCGCGCCATGGTTCATCATGCGCCGCCTGTTGATTCACCTTCCGGAGTAACGCCATGACTGTTTCGAGTTTGACTGCCCTGTCCCCGCTGGACGGACGCTATGCAGGTAAGATCAATGCGCTGCGCCCCCACTTCAGTGAGTATGGACTGATTCGTGCCCGCGTGACGGTCGAGATGCGCTGGCTGGAGATGCTTTCCGATCATCCCGGCATCGCCGAGGTTCCGGCATTTTCGGCCGCGGCACGCCAGGCCCTGCACGCCATTGTTGAAGACTTCGACGAGAAGGATGCCTCGCGCATCAAGAGCATTGAGATCAACACCAACCACGATGTGAAAGCCGTGGAGTATTTCCTCAAGGAAAAGGTGGCCGATGTCGCGGAGCTGGAAGCGGTATCCGAGTTCATCCATTTCGCCTGCACCTCGGAAGATATCAATAACCTGTCCTATGCCCTGATGTTGTCCAACGCCCGGAGTGAAGTGCTGCTGCCGGCCATGGACAAGGCCATCGCCAGCCTGAAGAAAGGTGCGCACGATATGGCCGGGGCGCCGATGCTGTCGCGCACCCACGGCCAGCCGGCCAGCCCGACGACCATGGGTAAGGAATGGGCGAATGTGGCTTACCGTTTGCAGCGTCAGCGCGATCAGTTCGCAGCTGTGCCGGTGATGGGCAAGATCAACGGTGCGGTGGGTAACTACAATGCTCATCTTGCCAGCTACCCGGATGTGGACTGGCCGGCTACCGCCGAGTCGTTCGTGACCTCGCTGGGCCTGGTGTTCAATCCGTATACCACGCAGATCGAACCGCACGATTATATCGCCGAGTTCAACGATGCGCTGTGCCGCTTTAACAACATCGTGCTGGATTTCAGCCGCGATATCTGGTCCTACATCTCCATCGGTTATTTCCGCCAGCTCACCATCGCAGGCGAGGTGGGCTCGTCCACCATGCCGCATAAGGTCAATCCGATCGATTTCGAGAATGCCGAAGGAAATCTCGGCCTCGCCAATGCCGTGCTCGAGCATCTGGCCGGCAAGCTGATGATTTCCCGCTGGCAGCGCGATCTCTCCGATTCCACCGCGCTGCGCAACCTCGGTTCCGGCTACGGCTATACCCTGCTGGCCCTGCAATCGCTGCAGCGCGGTATTGGCAAGCTGGAGTTGAACGAGGCAGCACTGGCCGCCGATCTGGATGCCTCATGGGAGGTACTCGGCGAGGCGGTGCAGACCGTGATGCGTCGCTACGGTCTGCCCAACCCGTATGAGCAGATGAAGGAACTGACCCGCGGCAAGGGGATTACCCCGGAGGCGATGCGCGAATTCGTGCAGCAACTGGAGATTCCCGAGGATGCCAGAGAGCGCCTGATGGCCCTCACCCCGGCGACTTATATCGGCAACGCCGCAGATCAGGCCAAGGCCGTCTGACGCGGGCCTGGGGCTTCACTTTTATCCAATCAAAACGGGCCGCTTGCGGCCCGTTTGTCGTTTCCATTTGCGAATGACCATCTTCGGCCA
>Ga0102953_1000016_pt1 | contig 99971 bp, 91 predicted proteins | sample SalPon2A_C_D2_MG_FD_78509 | JGI IMG/M metagenome (GOLD analysis project Ga0102953, IMG submission 78509) | Soil microbial communities from South San Francisco under conditions of wetland restoration - Salt Pond MetaG R2A_C_D2_MG | ecosystem: Environmental > Terrestrial > Soil > Wetlands | place...
CCTGGCTGCACAACTTCCGCCGCCTCACCGTCCGCTGGGAGTATCACGCAGCCAACTTCCTTGGCCTGCTGAGACTGGCTTGCACCATGATCCTCCTCAGAGCATTTTCGGGATAGGTTCTAGCCTTGCACCGCGCCTATCGCGTAGGGCCGTCCCCCCTCGGTGCTTATGGGCGGGCGTTGGGATTCCCGCAGCGGTTGACCGCACCGGGCAATCGTGGCACATAAGATGACTTCTCCGAACCCATCCCAATTGTCTCTGCGCGGGTGCCCCGCGCCTGAATCTGCCCATCCGACATCTATGCAGGACCTCCGAGGAAAGACGGCACTGGTGACCGGTGTCGCCAACAAGCGTTCCATTGCGTTCTCCATTGCCGAGCGGCTGGCCCAGTACGGCGTGTCGCTGGCCGTAGCCTACCAGCCCGTGGACGAGGATCGCGACGCGAAAGTGCGCAAGCTGATCGGCGAGATCAGCCCGGACCTGCTGGTGCCGCTCGACGTGACGCAGCCCGGCTCCCTGGAGCAGGCATTCGCCACGCTCAAGGAGCACTGGGGCCGGCTTGACATCGTCATCCACTCGATCGCCTCGGCCCAGCGCGATGAATTGGGCGGGCGCACCTCGGATGTGTCGTTGGAGGGCTTTCTGCTGGCGCAGCGGGTGAGCGCCTACAGCCTGATCGAGCTGACCCGTGCCGCGCGCCCGCTCATGACGGACGGCGGCTCGGTGATCTCGCTGACATACATCGGCAGCGAGCGTGCCACGCGCAACTACAATGTGATGGGCAGCGCCAAGGCCGCGCTGGAGGCCAACGTGCGTTATCTGGCGATGGAACTGGGCCCGGAGCGAATTCGCGTCAACGCGATCTCGGCCGGCCCCATCCGCACGCTGTCTGCCTCTGGCATCAAGGACTTCCTGGATCTGCTCCATAACGCCGAGGAGAAGGCTGCTCTCAAGCGCAACGTGACGCAGGAGGAAGTCGCGAACGCGGCGACCTTCCTCGCCAGCTCGCTCGCCTCGGGCATCACGGGCCAGACGCTGTTCGTGGACGGCGGCTACAACATCTGGGGATAGCCAGGCAGCGCGGCGGCTGCGCCGGCTGAGCCGCAACGGCGAGGACGACCGATGGCCGCGGAACTGACGTTGGGCACGTGGAACGTGAATTCGGTGCGCGTGCGCCTGGAGCATCTGCTGCGGATGCTGGTGGAATGGCGCCCGGATATCCTGTGCCTGCAGGAAACCAAGGTCACCGACGACCAGTTTCCGCGGGAGCCCATCGAGGCGCTGGGCTATCGCGTCGCCTCCAGCGGCCAGAAGGCCTACAACGGCGTGGCGATCCTGGCGCGGCATCCCATCGAGGCTGTGCGCAAGGGCTTCGACGGTTCGGACAGCGAGGAGCAGAAGCGCCTCATCGCCGCCACCGTGCTCGGCATCCGCGTGGTCAATGCCTATATCCCCAATGGCGGCAGCGTGGGCTCGGACAAGTTTGCGGACAAGCTGCGCTTCCTGGAAGACCTGCGCGGCTATTTCGACCGCGAGCTCAAGCCGACGGAGCCGGCCGTGCTGGTGGGCGACTTCAACGTTGCGCCCGCGCCGGAGGACGTCTGGGATCCCGCAGCGCTGGACGGCACCACCTGCTTTCACCCCGACGAGCGCGCACGCCTGGAGGCCCTGCGCGCCTGGGGATTCCGCGACCAGTTCCGCCGCTTCGAGCGTGCCGGCGGCCACTTCACCTGGTGGGACTACCGGGAGGGGGCTTGGCCCCGCAACGCCGGCATGCGCATCGATCACGTGTGGGCCTCGCCCGCGCTGGATGCCCGGGCCCGCGCCTGCCTTATCGAACGCGACGAACGGGGCCGCGACAAGGCCTCCGATCACGTGCCGGTTATCGCCGCGTATGCGGTGGACTGATAATTGCTTGATTGCCAAGGTAAGACGCGGGGCGTAAGCCGGTGAGGCGGGCGTGTGTCCGTGGCGGAAACGGGCGTTCCCGGCGCGCCGCCGGCCCCTGCGCGAATTGCATTTGAGGGTCGTTGCAGTATACTTTTTATTCTGAGACGAAGCGGCTTGTAGCGCGCGCTCAAGGGGCGCGAGGCGGTCGTTTCGGGTGCCAGTTGCGGGAGCTCATATGAGTTCGGTGCTGTCCCAGAACGAGGTGGATGCTCTCCTGAAGGGCATCTCCGGTGGGGAATTCGACATGGACGAGTCCGGGGGTGGCGAGGCCCTCGCGGACGAGGATGTCATTCCCTATGACCTGACCAGCCAGGACCGCATCATCCGGGGCCGCATGCCGACCCTGGAGATCATCCACGACCGCTTCGTGCGCCACTTCCGGCTCACGCTCTCCTCGGCGCTGCGCAAGGTGGTGGACATCAGCGTGCGCTCGACGGAGTTGATCAAGTTCGGCGAATTCCTGAAGACGCTGCCGGTGCCTTCCTCGCTGAACCTGTTCCGCATGAGCCCGCTGCGCGGCAATGCCATCATGGTGCTGGAAACGCGGCTGGTGTTCACGCTCATCGACCTGTTCTTCGGCGGCACGGGGGAGCTGGAGGTCAAGGCGGAAGGCCGCGACTTCTCCGCCATCGAGCAGCGCATGATCAAGCGCGTGGTCATCAGCGCCCTGGAGGACCTGCAGCAATCCTGGCGGCCGGTGTTCCCCGTGCAAATCACCTACACCCGCTCGGAGGTGAACCCGCAGTTCGTGGCCATCGTGCCCCACAGCGAGGTGGTGGTGGTGGTCACGTTCGACGTGGAGATGGGCCGGGCGCCCATGTCCGTCACGCTGTGCATCCCCTACTCCATGATCGAGCCCATCCGGGCCAAGCTCAACGCGGGCTTCCAGAGCGATCAGAACGAGGTGGACACCACTTGGCTGAACCGCTTCCGCACCAACCTGCAGCAGGCCAGGGTGGAGGTGGTTGCGGAACTGGGCCGCACGGAGATCAACGTGCGCGAGTTCCTCAACCTCAAGGTGGGGGACGTGATCCAGTTGGAGCAGGAGGTGGACAAGCCCCTCAGCGTGACCGTGGAGGGCATCGCCAAGTTCAAGGGGTTCCAGGGATCCTACAAGGGCCATCAGGCACTCAAGGTAACCGAACTCGTTTACAAGCCCCCGGTGGTGGACGAAATCCTGCTACAGTAGCAGGCAGCGACACCACAGGCAGGCGCGGTCGTGGTCGTCCCGCAGGGGCGTCGCGGCCGTGCAACGCATCGCAACGGGTTGTTCCGGGGTCCCCGGGGCGGCCGCAGATACATCCGACCTGACGATCCGCCGGCCGGGCGCACAGCCCGCCACGCAGATTCCAGCCGCAAGAGGAGGGGAGGCCCGTAGATGGCCACCTGGATCCGTTTTCGGTACGACAATGGCGATTCAGCCGTCGTGAACGCCGAGGAAACGCACCTGTTCTTCAAGTCCGACGAATCCCGCATCGAAGTGGTGCCCTTGGCCCCCCAGCCGGGCGAGCAGGACCAGCCCATACCCCTGGTGGTCTACCAGTGCGAGTACCCGGATCAGGTTGCGGCGGCCGAAGAGCTCATTTTCGATGCCCTCAGCCGGGGCGATGCCGTCACCATCAGCCTCGATATCCTGGAGGAGCACGCGGAATACCTGAACAACGTGCAGGGCATCCGCATGATCCTCTCGCTGATCCATCAAGGCAGCATTCGCATCCCAAAGAACGAGGAACTGCCCGACAAGGGCGAGTTGTTCGAGCAGGAGGACGAGAGCAATCCCTCGGAGATCAGCCGCTTCGAATCCATGCTCTACACCTATCTCGACGTGCCGGAGGACACGCTACGCCGGGCCTTCCACAATGGTGGGCAGGATTCCCCCTTCGGCCTCAAAAAAGACCACGAGGAGTGCCCGGACCATGGCTTTCACGAGTATTGGATCGTGGAGACGCGGCCGGACCGCAACTACATTTTCCGTGATCGCTTCAACGACCTGGTGAAGTCCCTGCAGGAGAACGAGGGCTACGTGTGGAGCGAGCCCCGCTCGTACCAGCACCCCGCCTGACGGCCAGCCACCCCGGCCTTGCTCAAGCGTCAGCCATGGCTTGTCGCATACCCTCCGCTGGGCCCCGTGGCCTGGGCGGAACGCCGGCCTGCGCCCGCCGCACGAATTGACCCCGCCCGGGGGAGGTGATAGACGCGGACACATACAGGCCGTCGGGGGCGTGCAGGCGCGCCTCGTGGCGGCTGCGCGGCACTGGCCGCAAGCCCCTACCGACCGAGGAGATCCATGATCTACGAGTTCCGCACGTACACGCTGAAGCCCGGCTCGATGCAGGAGGTGCTGAAGCGGTTCGGCGATGCGTACCCGATCCGTCAGAAGTACTCCGAGCTGGCCGCGTTCTTCTACACGGAGATCGGGCCGCTCAACCAGATCCTCCACATCTGGCCCTATGCGGACATGAACGAGCGCGCACGGGTGCGCACGGAATCCCGCAAGGATCCGGGCTGGCCGCCCAAAATCCACGAGTTCATCGTGGCGCAGCAGTCGGAGGTCTACGTGCCCTTCCCCTTCTCGCCGGAGCTGAAGCCGGGCAAGTTGGGGCCGGTCTTCGAGATGCGCAGCTACTTCGTGAAGCCGGGCGATGGGCTCTCCAAGACGATGGAGCGCTGGGAGAAGCAACTCCCCAAGCGCACGGCCATCTCGCCGCTGGCGTTCGTGGGGCACACCGATCTGGGGCCGCTGAACAAGTACGTACACATCTGGCCCTACCCCAGCCTCGACGAGCGCGCGCGCATCCGCAAGCACGCGGTGGACACGGGTGCCTGGCCGCCCCCGGGTGGTGCGGACACGCTTGTATCGCAGGAGAATAGCATTCTCCTCGCCGCGCCATTCTCGCCCATCCAGTAGCCATTCCGCCTGAAGGGGTCGCGCGCGCAGCCGGCGTGTGCGGCCCCCAGCCCCTCTGCCCCGTCCCGGAGGGCTCCCGCCCATGATCTTCGAGCTGCTGCGCTACACCCTGCGACCCCGCGTGATGCCGGAGGCGCTGGCGCGCATCGAGGCAGCCTGTGCCCGGCGCCGTCGCCACTCCGAGTTGGGCGGCATCTGGACCACCGAGATTGGACCGCTTAACCAGATCGTGATGGTCTGGTCCTATGCGGATATTTCGACGTATGGCCGTGTGCAGGCGGCGCTGGCCCACGAGGCCGACGGGCCCCCGCGTCTGGATGGGCTGCTGGTGGGCCTGCAGCGGGGCCTCTTCACGCCGCTGCCGGGCCCGCCGATGCTGCAGCCAGGACGACCCGGGCCCATCTACGAGCTGCGCAGCTATCGCGTGCGGCCGGGCGTGGGGGTGCAGGGCTATACAGCTGGCTGGGAGGCCAAGCTGGACGAACGGCTGGCGCTGTCTCCGTTGGCCGTGGCGATGGTCTCGGACGTGGGGCCGCTCAACAACATCGTGCAGATCTGGCCCTACGCCAGCTACGCGCAGCGTGCGGAGGTCCGCCGGGTGGCCACGGAGCATGGCGTGCTGCCGCCGCCCGGGGCCCTGGATGTGCTGGAGCTAATGGAGAATCTGATCATGCTGCCCGCGCCGTTCTCGCCCATGCAGTAGCGCGCCGTGGCGAGCGACGCGTTCAGTTGTCCGCGTGGCGCATCAGCCAGGCTTCCACGAGGTCCTTGCTGTGGGCAAGGCGCTGGAAGTCTTCCCGGGCACCGCCGTGGTCCGGGTGCGTCTGCTTGGAGAGCCGCCGGAAGGAGTGCCGCACCCCGGCCAGCGTGGCCGAACCGGGCTCCAGGCCCAGGCAGGCGAAGGCCTGCAGCAGCTCGCTGCCCAGAGCTGCGGCCGAGAGTGCGCTGTAGTCGTTGTAGCGGAAGCGGTGCTTGCGCTCGCGCTTGATCTCCTGCCACAGCCGCAGAGCCTCCTCCAGCTTCTGCTCAAAGCGCCGCATGGCGCGTTGCAGCCGCTGGCGGAACACGCCTTCCCAGAAGTAGTTGTAGCGGTCCGGCGTGAAGTGCTGGAGGTTGACCGTGCGCTTGAGGTAGCCGAACAGCGCCTCGGCGCGCAGATGGGCATAGTTGGCGAGCGGCTTCCAGTAGTACTCCTGCCGGCAGATATCGTCCCACAACGCCTGCTTGGCGCGCTCCATACCCAGATCGAAGGGCAGGCGGGCGAAGTGGGGGCCCCAGCGCGCCTCGTCGAAGCCCTGCTCCAGTTGTGCGGTTTGGAACTCCACGGGTTCGATCAGCGCGTTGTAGAAGCGCTCGTAGTCGTCCTGGGAGAAGAACCAGGGACTGTTCTCCAGCTTCCAGTCCGTGCACTCGAAGTAGCGGCAGAACACCCTGAGCAGGGACTCGTCCTCGAAGAACCCGCGCGCCATGTTCTGGCTTGCGTAGTGTTCCACGGGATTGCCGGCCATCTGGGCGTAGAGCTGGCTGGCGTCCACAAGCTGATGAGCTGGGAAGCCCGCCTCGACCATGTTGGGGAGAATACGCGGGTTGCGGCCGAGCCGTTCCAGCCGGCTCAGCACCGCTTCATTCCCGAACACCCGCGAGAAATTTGGCTGACTCAGGGCCGGCATAGGCGACGCGCAACGTGCGGGGTGAGAGGCGTGCGGTGCGCGGGAGGCATCCTCTGCGGCCCACGCTACCGGGCCTTCCAACGGTCGCACTCATTGTGCCAAACGCCGATGGGCTGTCAACCCTGCCCCGCGTGCCGCGCTGTGCCAGGGGCCCTATGTGGGGCGCTCCGCGCCGCCGCGCTTGACGGGCGGATGGCGAGCGGGTAAGCGGATACCCAGACGCATGCCCGTTTGGGTTTGACCGGTATCGCCGGCGCGCCTTATGTTGAACTGCGGATCGCAACCGTTCCCCGTTCCCCCCAACCCGTAAAAAACGAGGGAGACCACAAGATGACCTACGTCGTCACCGCCTACTGCGACGGCTGCAAGTACACCGACTGTGTCGAAGTCTGCCCTGTGGAGGCATTCCACGAAGGGCCCACGATGCTCTATATCAATCCGGAAACCTGCATCGACTGCGACGTGTGCGTTGCGCAGTGCCCCGTGGAGGCGATCTATCCGGAAGACCAGGTGCCGGATCAGTGGCAGGAGTACACGCAGATCAACGCCGACGAGTGCTCGAAGTTTCCGACGCTCTCCGAGAAGAAGGACCCGCTGCCCACTGCCCGTACACTGGACGAGATCAAGGCTGCCGGAGGCTGATCCGCCGCGCCAGGCAGCCGGATGCAACCGGGGGCGTTCCGCCGAGGTTTGGGGGGTGGCAAGATGCCCGGTGCCCGGTCGCGCCGGCTGCCGTCACGGCTGCATCCGCCGCACCGGGCGCGCTTGCGCCCCGCCCGTTCCCCGCCATCTCCATTCATGCAAGGACGGCCATGACCTACCAGTTCATCAAGGTCGAGAGCGCGGACCACATCACCACCATCACCATCAATCGACCGGAGGTGATGAACTCGCTGCACCCGCCGGCCAGCGAGGAGCTGGGGCAGGCCTTCGACGCCTTTGCCGCCGATGACCAGCAGTGGGTGGCGATCGTCACGGGGGCGGGGGATCGGGCCTTCTCCGCGGGCAACGACCTGAAGGTGGCCGCCTCCGGGGAGAAGTTCGACGTGAAGTGGAGCGGCGGTTTCGGCGGCATCACCAACCGCCACGACCTGTGGAAGCCCGTCATCGCCGCGGTGAACGGCGTGGCGCTGGGCGGGGGCTTCGAGATCGCCCTGGCCTGCGACATCATCATCGCTGCGGACAATGCCACCTTCGGTCTGCCGGAGCCCCGCGTGGGCTTCGTGGCCGCGGCCGGCGGTATGCACCGGCTGGTGCGCATCATTCCGGAGAAGGTGGCGCTGGGCATGCTGCTGCGCGGCAAGCCCATCGACGCGCAGGAGGCCTACCGCCTGGGCTTGGCCAACGAGGTGGTGCCGCAGGCGGCGGTGATGGATACGGCCCGCACCTGGGCACGGGAGATCATGGAGTGCGCACCGATCTCCGTGCGGTTGAGCAAGCAGGCCGCCCTGATGAACCGGCAGCTACCCCTGGAAAGGGCCATGAACACCCCCGTGCCGCTCACGGAGGTGTGGCAGCAATCCCACGACCTGAAAGAAGGCCCGCTGGCCTTTGCCGAAAAGCGCAAGCCGAGCTGGAAGGGGCGCTGAGCCCGCGTCCCTGGCGCCGCCCCGCCGGTGGTGACTGCTCCCCACGCAGGCCGTGCGGGCGCGGGGTGCCGCGCCGGCCGTTGCCCGGCGCCGACTCAGGGCTGAATCCGAGAGACCCCAAGGAGCCCGCATGAGCGAGTACAAGGACATCGTCTACGAAGTGGCGGATCGCGTGGCAGTGCTGACGCTGAACATGCCCGATACGCGCAATTCCATCAGCGGTCAGCAGACCATCGAGGAGATCGAGGACGCCTGCCGCCAGGCCCAGTACGACGATGAGGTCTCCGTGCTCATCATCACCGGCGCGGGCAAGAGCTTCTCCTCCGGGGGCAACGTGAAGGCCATGCGCGAGCGCGCCCAGGAGATGAGCGGGCCCGCCGTGCATCTGCAGGAGCGCTACCGGCGGGGCATCCAGCGCATTCCGCTGGCCGTCGATAGCCTGGACGTGCCCGTGATCGGAGCCATCAATGGCCACGCCATCGGCGCCGGCTGCGACCTGGCGATGATGTGCGACATCCGCATCGCTTCCAAGCAGGCGGTCTTTGGCGAGACCTTCCTCAACCTGGGCATCATCCCGGGCGATGGCGGCTCGTGGTTCCTCGTGCGTCAGATCGGGTACCAGGCCGCCGCGGAGCTGACCTTCACTGGCAAGATCGTGGACGCAGACGAGGCCCTGCGGCTGGGCATGGTGGCCCGGGTGGTGGAGCACGACCAGCTCTTGGCCGAGGCGCATGCGCTCGCCAAGACCATCGCCGCCAAGCCGCCGCGCACGCTACGGCTGTCGAAGCGCATCCTCAAGCAGGCGCAGCGCACCTCGCTCAGCGACTTCCTGGACATCTGCTCGGTAACGCAGGGCATCGTGCAGACGTCCGAGGACCACAAGGCCGCGATCGAGGCGTTCTTTGAGAAGACCACGCCGGTCTTCAAGGGCCGTTGAGCGGCGGCCGCGGAGGGCTGTCATGACGCTTGCCGGCAAGATCGCCCTCGTCACGGGCGCCAGCCGCGGCATCGGTGCGGATGTGGCCCTGGCGCTGGCGGAGGCCGGGGCGGACGTGGTCTGCGCCGCCACCAGCGTGGCCAATGCGGAGCCGGTGGCCGAGCGCGTCCGGACCTTGGGCCGGCGTGCGCTGGCGCTGGCCGCGCGCGTGGAGGACGCTGCCGAGGTGGCCGCGCTGTTCGAGCGCGCGGAAGCGGAGTTGGGCCCGGTGCACCTGCTGGTCAACAACGCGGGCATCGCCCAGCCCAAGCCCATTCTGGAGATGGACGAGGCCATCTGGGACCGTGTCGTGGACATCAATCTCAAGGGCGTCTTCCTCTGCGCCCAACGGGCCGCCCGCACCATGCGCGACCAGGGCGGCGGGGTCATCGTCAACATCGGCTCCATCGCTGGGGAGAACGCCTTCCCCAATCGCGCCAACTATTGTGCCTCCAAGGCCGCCGTGCACCACCTCACCCGCGTGATGGCCATCGAGTGGGCCGCGTTGGGCATCCGCGTGAACTGCGTGGCGCCGGGCTACATCCGCACCGAGATGATCGACGAACTCGCCCAGCGGGGCATTCTGGACACAGCCAAGTTGGAGGGCCGCGTCCCCCAGCGCCGGTTGGGCATGGGGCGCGACATCGCGGATGCGGTGTTGTACCTTGCAGGAGAGGGCGCCCAGTACGTCACCGGCACCGTGCTGACCGTGGACGGCGGCTGGGACGCCTACGGATACGTCTGACGCCAGCATCGAGCGGGGGGAGCCCACCATGCCGCCAGCCGAGTCGATCCACGCACGAGACGAAGCTTCCGCCGGGCCGCCGGCTCCGCCGGATCGCACGCTGGAGCTGCCCATGAAGCTGCTGGGCCGCACGGTGAAGCGCACCAGTGAGGCCCTGGACGCCTTGCGGCCCGGGCAGGTGCTGGCCGTGCACACGGACGATCCGTGAGCGCCCAAGGATCTCGCCATCTGGGCCAGATGGAATCACCAGGAGTTGCTAGGCATCACGGGCGGCGCAGACGGCTGGCACACGTTCTACCTGCGTCGCCGCCGCGCCGCCACACCCCTGCCCCGGTTGGCCGACGCGCTGGGCAGCCTGCTGGTCTACGCCCTGGCGCGCCTGATCGCTCTGAGCGGCAAGCCCTGGCGCCGGCTGGGCGCCGCGCTGCGCTCCCGCGCCTAACTCGGGCGCCGCGCTACGAGCGTCCCTGATGTCCTCCACCGCTTCCCCAGCCGTCCCAATTACTCGCCGCGAGGTGTGGGTGCGGATGCTGCTCTATCCGCGTCACACACTGCCTACGGCTGTCGCGCCCGTGCTGGTGGCGTCGGCGCTGGCTTGGCAGGCCGGCGTGTTCGCAGTGGGCCCGGCGCTGGCGGCGCTGCTGGCGGGCTGGTTGGTGCAGCTTGGCGGTGTGTTCACGGACAACTACTTCAATCTGCGGCGGCATCCGGACGACCGGGAGCACGCCACCTTCGTGCTGGCCCTGGCCCAAGGCGTGATCACCCTGGTCGAACTGCGTCGCGCGATCCTTGGCTGCTACGCAGTCGCGATGGCGGTGGGGCTATATCTGGTGGGCGTGGGCGGACTGCCGGCGTTGCTGATCGGCCTGGCGGCCATCGGTGCCAGCCTGGTGTACTCGGCGGGCCCTTATCCGCTCGGTGACCACGGCCTGGGCGATCCGCTCTTCTTCGTGTTCTTCGGCATTGTCTCCGTGGTGGGCGCCTACTACGTGCAGGCGGCGGCCGTCCTTTCCGACGCTTGGCCGCTCTGGCCGCCCGTGGGCAGCCTGCCCGCGGTGGCGCTGTGGGCCAGCCTGCCCGTGGCGGCCCTCACCACCAACATCCTGGTCATCGACAACATCCGCGACCTGGACTACGACCGCAGCAAGGGCGAGACCACACTAGCGGTGCTGCTCGGGCGGCGGGGGAGCTTGGTGGAATACGCGCTGCTCTCCGCCTTGGCCTATGCCGTGCCACTGGGTTTGTGGCGCTGGGGCGGCTTCGGAGCGGCCGTGCTGCTGCCGCTGGCAACCCTGCCCTACGCTGCGCTGGTGGTGTGGTGGGTGCTGCGGGCGCGCGACCCCCAGGCGCTGGTGCCGATGACGCCTCAGGCGGGCCAAGTGCTGCTGGCACACAGCGTGCTCTTCGCTATCGGCTTGGCCCTCTGAAGGCCAGCTAGAGCGTCTCCCACGGCGGCATCTGGCCGAAGCCCCATAGCAGCAGTACCAGCAGCATCAGCGCCACCTGCATCCACTCGTACGTCTGCAACTTGGCCAAGTCACGCTGGTAGTGCGTCAGCAACTGCGGAATGCGTTCCAAACGGAACGTCGTGAGCAGCGTCGGGTCGGGCGGAGCGGCACCGTCCAGCATGGTCACGGCGGTCAGCGTGGCCGCGCGCGTGTCGTCGTCCACCCGCGTGAGCAGCAGCACCCGCAGCAGGGGCCGTAGGTGCGGCGAATCAGTGCTCAGCACCGCCTGAGGCTGTTTGGCCAGCAGGGCGGCGTCTGCCTCCGTCTCCTGCACGTACTGCGCGCCCGCGGCGATCACCGCGGCCCAGGTGAGCACGGCCAGCCCAAACAGCAGCTCCGGCCGTCGCAGGGGCGTGCGCAGCCGCCGTAGCAGCACATAGAGCCCCAGCGCAGCCCAGAGCCCCCACACGGCGTAGGGAGCACCCTCCACCGTGCGGAAGGCCTTGAGGATCACCAAATGATACAGCGCGGCGTAGAGCAGCCACGCTACGATGAGATCACTCAGCCACAAGCGGCGCAGCAGACGCAGCAGAGGATCGTGCAGCACCAGCCAGGCGATGGTGCCGGCGATGAATAGCAGGATGAAGCAGATGGCCGCCCAGAGGACGAAGTTCGGCGTGAGGCTCAGGCTGCCCGCCGGAAGGCCGCCAGGAATGCCTGCCATGTCTCCTCCGGGTCGGCTTGCGGTATGGGGTAGTAGAGCGCTATGCGCTGCACGAGGCCCTCGTAGCGGGCACGCAGCAGGCCGGGCAGCTTGTCCATGGGGCCCGTGACCGCGAAGGCGTCCAGCATCTCGTCCGTCACCAGGGCGCCCATGCGATCCCATTGCCCCGTGCGCATCAGCTTGCTCAGCTCTTCGCCCTGACCCGCCCAGCCGTGCACGTCCAGCACGCAGCGGTAGTTGGGCGTGGAGGCGTAAAAGGCGATCTGCTCGCGTACGAAACGTTCGCGCTCGGCGGTCTCCTCGGGCGTGCGGCCCGTGATGGCGAAGACCGGCGCGAACAGCTCCAGGTCGTCCACGCGCTTGCCGCTGACGCGCGCGCCTTCGTCCAGCGCGGGACGCGCCACCTCGCGCAGGTAGCGTACGGAGTGCATGGGGTGCACGTGGAACCCGTCCGCTACCTCGCCCGCCGCGCGGCACATGGTGGGGTTCACCCCCGCCACGTAGATCGGGATGCGCGGGTGGTCGATGGGTCCGGGGTTGAAGAAGGGCGTGATGAGCTTGAAGCGGTAGAACTCGCCCTCGAAGGCCGGCTTGGTGCCGTTCTGGAAGCTGTCCCAGATGGCCTGCATGCAGCGGATGTATTCCTTGATGCGCGCTGCCGGGCGGCCCCATTCGGTGCCGAAGCGGCGCTCGATGTGCGCCCGCACCTGCGTGCCCAGCCCCAGCTGGAAGCGCCCGCCGCTGGCCTGCGCCAGGTCCCACGCCACCATCGCCGTGGCCATGGGCGTGCGGGCGAAGGCCACTGCGATGTTCGTGCCCAGCTCCAGCTTCTGTGTGCCCGAGGCCGCGAAAGCCAGCGCCAGGAAGGGGTTGTGCTGCGTCTCGAAGCTCCACAGGCCATCGAAGCCCAGGCGCTCCAGGCGCTGTGCCTCGGCCGGCACGGCGGCCAGGTCGTACACCCCTAATTGTGCATCCAGCTTCATCGCGGCGTCCCTGCAGGTTGCGCGGCGGACCGTGCGGCCCTGGTTCGTGGGAGGCGGGCCGGCGGCCGACGCCGCCCACGACACCAGAATTCGGGTCAATGTGCAACCGCGTGGGCCGGCCGCGCAAGCCTGAGGCGCGCCCCGCTGCGCCAGCCAGGGCGGGCATCAGGGGGGTCTGGGGGAGCGACGGCTCCCCCCAGGCACTAAGATTGCCGGCAGGAAATCGGGCTAGTCGTCCGCGCCGTCGCCGGGCGGGGGATTGGCCGGGGCGTTGCCGTGGCGAGGGCCCTGCTTGCCCACCAAGCCTATCATGTGGCTGATCAGGTCCACGGGGATGGGCACGATGGTCGTGGTGTTGTTGGGCCCGGTGATCTCCGTGAGCGTCTGCATGAAGCGGAGCTGCACGGCCACCGGATCGCGGGCGATGATGTCCGACGCGTTCAACAGGTGCTGCGCGGCCGCCTCCTCCGCCTGCGCCATGATCACTTTGGCGCGGCGGTCCCGTTCGGCCTGGGCCTGCCGGGCGATGGACTGGCGCATCTCGGCGGGCAGGTCCAGGTCCTTCAGTTCCACCTGCGAGACCTTGATGCCCCAGGGGTCCGTGTGGGTGTCCAGGATCTGCTGGAGTTCGCGGTTGATGGCCTCGCGCTCACTGAGCACGTGGTCCAGCTCCACTTGGCCCAGCACGGCGCGCAGGGTGGTCTGGGCGAGCTGGCCGGTGGCGTAGAGGTAGTCCTCCACCTGGATGATGGCCTTCATGGGGTCCACGACGCGGAAGTAGTTCACCGCGTTGACCTTCATGGTCACGTTGTCCTTGGTGATGACGTCTTGCGGGGGAATGTCCATCACCACCGTGCGCAGGCTCACCCGCGCCATCTTGTCCACCACGGGGATGAGCAGGAACAGCCCCGGGCCCTTGACCCCGATGGCCCGCCCAAGGCGAAAGATCACGCCCCGCTCGAATTCCGGCAGGATGCGCACGGAGGCGAACAGCAGCCCTAGCACGACGATGACGACGACGCCAATACCGATCTGGTCCATGATGTACTCCGAGGGGGTTGGGCGGCGTTCAGACCTGCGCCGTTCCGGGGGACTGCGTCTGTGCAATAGCATCCATGGGGGCCACGCGCACCTGAAGGCCCTCCACGGCTTCGATGACTACGGTCGTATCGGCCTCCAGGGGCACCGCGGCGGTGGCCCGCCACAGCTCGCCATTGACAATGACAACACCCGGCTGGCCGGGCGCGACGGCCTCCGTCACACGGGCCACGCGGCCCACCATGGTGGACTGGAACGAGCGCTGCGGCATGCGAAAGCTGCGCAGGAGCAGTCTCCCGATGATCAGCGCCGCCACGGCCAGCACAGCCACGGTGGCGAATACCATGGGCCGCGATACCTGTAGGTCCGTGCGCGACTGATCCAGCAGGAACAGGGAACCGAAAAGGATGCTGGCGATGCCGCTGATGCCCAACACGCCGAAGCTCGGCACGAAGGTCTCCGCGATCAGCAGCGCCACGCCCAGCAGGATCAGCCCCAGCGAACCGTAGCTGATGGGCAGCGTCTGCATGGCGATCAGGGCCAGGATCAACGAGATAGCCCCGGTCACCCCGGGCAGGATCAGCCCGGGGTGCGAGAATTCCAGGTAGAGCCCCAGGGCCGCCAGCGCCAGCAGGAAGAACACCAGGTTGGGATTGCTAAGCGCGGTGATGAAGCCCTGCGAGAAGCTCATGTTGAGGTCCACCACCGGCTTGCCCACCGTATCGAGCGTGACCGTGGTGGACTTGTCCATGCGCACCTGGCGCCCGTTGAGCTGGCGCACCAGGTCGGGCAGGTCGTCGGCCAGCAGATCGATGACGCCCAGTTCCTTGGCCTTGTCGGCGGTGATGGACTTGGACTCGCGCACCGCGGAGATGGCCCACTTCACGTTGCGGTGCCGCAACTCGGCGATGGATTCGATGTAGGCCGACGTGTCGTTGATGATCTTCTCGGCCATGATCTTGTCGTCTCCGCCCCCGAACAGGGAGACGGGGTGGGCCGCACCGATGTGCGTGGCGGGGGCCATCGCGGCCACGTGCGAGGCCATGGTGATGATGGTGCCCGCCGATGCGCCACGCGCGCCCTGGGGCGAGATGTACACGACCACCGGCACGCGTGCGTTGAGGATGTCCTGCACGATGTCGTGCGTGGCGCTGAGCAGCCCACCGGGTGTATCGAGCCGGATGATGAGGCACGTTGCGCCGTCCAGCGTGGCCCGCTCCAGCGCCGAGCGGATGTAGCTGGTCGTCCCGCCGGTGATGGCCTGATCCACGGTGATCACCATTATGGCCCCACGAGGCGCCGGCTGCTGGGCCCGGACGGGTGCGGCCAGCAGCCCGGCCAGCAGGGTCAACGCGAGCACGATACGCATGGCGGTCGGTCGGCAGGGTGGGACGGCACGGGGCATTCCTGGCTTCCATGGTACCAACATTGCGCCGCCGAGGATACGCCCGGGCGCCGCGCGTGGCGTGGCCTGGGTCGCGCTCCAGAGCCGGTGCAAAAAGTGTTGGACAGTGCCGGGCGCCGTGCGCAAGATGGGCCCGAGCCGCCAACGCACGGGGGCTGCGCCCTGGCGCCGGGTGGCGCTGCGCGGGCATGGCAGAACGGCCGCTTGAGCGATGCAAGGAGAGCGATGAGCACACAGATGCTGGGCTATTACGTGCTGGCGATCGTGGTGGGCATCCTGGGTGGTATCCACGTGCCCATCAATGGCGCCCTTGGGGCCCGGATCAACTCGCCGCTGGTGGCCACCTTCTCGTTCTACGGGATCGGCTTCCTGCTGATCACCCTCATCTGTGCGGTCACCTACGATCGCGCCGCGTTTTCGGCCCTGGCGACGGCGCCGCGCTGGTACTTCGTGGCCGGCATGATCAGCGTGGTCGTGGTGGGCAGCAATACGTTCCTCATTCCACGTGTGGGCGCCCTGCGGGTGTTCGTGATCGTGCTCTCCATGCAGCTCATCGCGCGCATGGTGATCTCCCACTTCGGCTGGCTGGCATCGCCCGTCAGCTCCATCTCGCCCATCAAGCTGGTGGGCTGCCTGCTGTTGATCGCGGGGGCGGTGCTGGTGGTGCGCTACTGACGCGACCGGCGATAGGGCGGGGGTGCCCGGCCGCCGGGCCACCTGGGGAGGTCGGCGCTTAACCGGCCGCAGGCGGGTCGTCGGGAGGTTCTGCCGACTCGCCCAGGATGCCGGCCAGCAGGCGGGCCCGGAACTCCTCCCCGCCCGCCACCAGCCGCTCGGTGGCCGTGCATAGCACCGGGCCGTTCAGCCCTGCCTGACTGATGCGCACCGCCTGCAGGCGCACCAGTTCCAGCATGGCGATGAAGGTGAGGATGATCTCCTCGCGGTCCACGGCGTCGGCGAACAGGTCGTGCAGGAACAGCGACGACCCACTGGCCATGCGCCGCAGCAGGGCATCCACCTTGTCCTCGACCCGCGAGCGCTCGGGGATGATGTGCAGGTTGCGCACGTTGGCGGAGCGCTCCAGTGCCTCGCGGAAGGCCTCCAGCAGGCTGAAGAGCGAGACCTCCTCGATGGCCGGGCCCTCGGACGGCGGCGCCTCGGGCTCGGATTCGGGCGAGCGGGCGAACACGTCGCGGCCCAGCAGATCCCGATCGGCGAGCTGCACCGCGGCATCCTTGAAGCGCTGATACTCCTGCAGGCGCAGCAGCAGCATCTCCTCCAATGTCTCGGGGTCTGGCTCGTCCTCTTCCTGCGTTTCGCGGGGGAGCAGCGTGCGCGACTTGATCCAGATAAGCGTGGCCGCGATGGCCAGGAATTCGCCGCCCTGGTCCAGGTTCAGCTCCTGAATGCGCTCCACATAAGCCAGGTAGGGCTCGGTGAGATCGGCCAGGCGCACCTCGTTGATGTCAAGTTCCTGCTTGCGCACAAGGTGCAGCAGCAGGTCCAGCGGACCATCGAAGATCGGCAGCGTGACCTGGAGGGGGTCGTACATGGCCGGGCGCTCCTCCCTGAGCGGGGTGTCGCGGAGGCTACTGCTTCGGGGCCGGCTCGGTCTGCGGCTTGGCCGATGGTTTCTGCGGCAGTTCGAAGTCCTTGCGCAGCAGGCTTTCCGCATCCACCTTCGGCGCGCGCACGGTGTCGTAGCGCTGCTGCGCTCGCACGGTCTGGGCCTCCAGATCCTCTGGCGTGAGGATGATGTGGGGCCGGATGAAGATGATCAGGTTGGTCTTGCGCACCGTATCGTTGGTAGACCGGAACAGCCAGCCCAGCACCGGGATGTCGCCCAGGCAGGGCACCTTGGTGGCGGACTCGACCGTCTGATCCTGGATCAGCCCGCCGATGGCCATCGTGGTGTTGTTGTCCACCACGACCTGGGTGTTCAGCTTGCGCTTGAGGGTGGTGATGGCCTGCTGGCTGACGTTCTGCACGTCCTGCTGGGCGGCGATGCTGCTCGACTCCTGGTCGATCGCCAGGCGCACCTTGTCGTTGCCCGTGATCTGCGGCGTGATCTTCAGGATGATGCCGACGTCCTTGAACTCATACTCGGTCGTCGTCTGCAGCGTCTGGTTGGTCACCGTGCGTGTGGAGACAGGCACCACCTGGCTGACGTTGATCTCGGCTTCCTGGTTGTTCAGCGTGAGCAATTGCGGGTTGGCCAGCACGTTCAGGTCCTGGTCCTGCTGGGTGGCCTTGATAAAGCCGCTGAACGAGGTGAACTTCTGCCCGGCGAAGGTGATCTCGTTGCCCACGATACCCACGGCCGAGCCCTGCCCGGCGGCCAGGGCGTTCTCCAGCGTGTTCGGGGTGGCGTCCGGCGTGCCGATGCCGACGGCGCCGTTCTTCACCGTGCCGGTCGCCTGCCAGCGCACGCCCAGGTCCAGACTCTTGCCGAAGGTCATCTCCATGATGAGCACCTCGACGTAGACCTGGGGCCGGCGCACATCCAGGGCCTTGACCATATCGCCCATGGTGGCGATCAACTCGGACGGGCCGAACACAATTAGCGTATTGGTGGCCTTGTCCGCCGTGATCGTGAGCCGCGAGAGTTGACTCGCCGCGGCGGCCTGGGCCTGCGGTGGCTGGCCGGGCTGCGTTGACTCCCGCAGGTTGACGTCCTTGAGGATTTTTACCAGGTCGGTGGCATCCGCGTACTGCAGATGGAACACCTTGACGCCCCGCTCCTCCACCGCACCGGGTACATCCAACGTGCTGATGATATTGCGGAACTTCTCCAATACCAGCGGATCTCCGACCAGGATCAGCGTGTTGGTGCGGTCATCCGCCACGGCCTTCAGTTCCGTCCCGCCCGCCTGGGGCGCGACGGCGCGCCTCCCGCGCGGCGCCGGTATGCCCGGCTCGCCCGGCAGCGCCGCGCTGAGCGTGGTCAGCAGCGGCACCATCTTGTTGGCGCTTGCGTACTTGAGCGGGATCACCGCGAAGTCGACGTCCCCCGGGGGGACGTCCATCTCCTTTATGATCTCCTGGATGCGCCGCACGTTGGGCTCCGTGTCGGAAAGCACCAGCACATTGCCCGGAGCATAGATCGCCAGCCCGGCGCTCTTGGAGATCAACGGCGTGATGGCCGCCCGTACCTGATTCGCGTCGGCGTACTTCAGAGGAATGATCTGCGTGATGAAGTAGTCGTGATCCTTGCCGCCCGCCGCGCCACGGGTGGGGGAAGGCAGCCGCGGTGCATCCTGCGCGGGCACCACTTGCACGATCGGGCTGTCCGGGCTGCGGATGGTCGTGTAGCCGTGCATGTTCAGCACGGTTTCGAAGATATTGAGCGCGTCCTTCCGGTTGAACTTGGTGGGCGATACCAGCGTGATGGCGCCCCGCACCTTCGTTTCATCCCACACCAGCGGGATGTCCAGCGCCTGGGACATGATCGTGAGGAAATTCACGATATCCACGTTCTTGAAGTTCATCTCGATGTTGGCCTTATCGGATGAACTTCGCTTCTGGGCCAGGGCCGGCGAGCCCTGCCCGGCGGCCAGCAGCAGCAGGACGACGAGGAGCGCTGAGAGCACCCACTGGCCCACAGTGGCGGCCAGCCGCGCGCGCAGGGTGCGGGCGCTGCGGCGATTGCGGGCCTTGGGAGACGGTCGTGAAGGGGTGAGCCAGGTCATCGATTCAGCGCTCAGTTTCCACCCCCAGCCAAGGACGCCGGAAGCGGTCTCGAGGGTCCGCCGGTCCGGGCGGGGTCACACTCTGCTCTGGATGCCGGCGGCCCGGCGGTCGCAAGCGGTTCAGGACTTCCGGTGCAGCAGCCACTCCGCATATCCCAAGTCCTGCGGCGTGGTGATCTTCACGTTCTCCGGGTCGCCCTCCACAAAGGCCACCTCCACGCCGCGTGCTTCCAGCAACTGCGCATCGTCCGTTGCTTCCAGGCCGGCCTTCCGCGCGGCCTGATGGGCCTCCCAGAGCGCGTCCCAGTGGAAGCCCTGGGGCGTCTGTGTGCGATACAGGTGCTCGCGTGGCAGCACCTCGCTATGGCTCGCCGCGATGCGTCGCACCGTATCCGTCATGGGCAGCACGGGTACCACCCCCGGCGCCGCGTCCAGGGCTGCGATGACCCGTTCGATCAGCGCCGTGCTGCAGCAAGGCCGGGCCCCGTCGTGCACGAGTACCCAGTCCGGCGGGTCGTGCGCAAGGGCTGCCAGCCCGTTATACACGGAGTCTTGCCGCTGCGCACCCCCCGTGATCCATGGCAGCAGCCGGTAACGGGCGGTACCGGCCCCAAAGCAGCGTTGCAGCCCGGGCTGGTCCGTTGCGCGCGTGATCACGCCGATGCTGGTGATGGAGGGGTGGGCCTGAAAGGCGCGCACGGTGTGCACGATCACCGCGGTGCCGAACAGGGGCAGCAGCAGCTTGTTGGTCGGGGCGCCCACGCGCTGCCCGCTGCCGGCGGCGGGAATCAGCACGGCGATGCGAGGTGACTGGCTTGGTGCCATGGGATGCAGTCAATCCTGCCCGGCACGGCCGCGCGCGCAGGGCACAGCGCCATTGCGGAGCCGCATCTGGCGGCGCTCTGCGTTGGGCGGGCCGTGTTGACACCCGCTTCGGGCCGGCAGTAGCATGCTGAGAAATTCAATCATCGCAGGCCCTTACAACCTTGGCGTTCCAGGCGAGCCCCCCGGCATGACCGACATCCGTATGCGAGGTTTCAAGCAGCGTATGGAAGTGCACCGCTTCCATGCGCTGATCCGCGAGCGAGTGCACCAAACAGCCGCAGAAACTGTGCCGCTCGACCATGCGGCGGGCCGGGTGCTGGTCGAGCCCATCGTGTCCGAGGTAGACGTGCCCGCTTTCCCGCGCTCCGCGATGGATGGCTACGCCGTCCGCTCGGAGGAGACCTACGGCGCCGGGCCCTACAATCCGCTCACCTTCCGCGTGATCGGCGAGGTCACGCCGGGTAAGGTCTTCCCCGGTCGCGTGGGCGCCGGCGAGGCCGTGCGCATCATGACCGGCGCGCCCATCCCCGAGGGTGCCGATGCCGTGCTGATGGCGGAAGCCACCAGCGAGGCCGACGGCGTCATGACTGCCACCGAGACCGTCACGCCCAAGAAGAACATCGGCCGAATCGGGGAGGATATCAAGGCCGGTACGGTGGTGTTCCAGGCCGGGCGACTGCTGCGGGCACAGGACGTGGGTGTGCTGGCCTCCATCGGTGTCGGCCGGGTGTTCGCACGCAAGCGGCCCGCAGTGACCCTGCTGATCACGGGCAACGAGCTGCTCAAACCTGGGGAAAAGCCGCGCGGGGCCATGATCGTGGACTCCAACTCGCTCATGCTCAAGGCCCTCATCGAGCGCGATGGAGGCGAGGTGGTGCAGATTCTCCACCTGCCGGACGACCGCGAGCAGATTCGCGATGCCCTGCTGCATGCACCCGGGGACATGATCGTCACCACGGGCGGCACGTCCGTGGGCGTGGAGGACCACGCGCCGACACTCATCGCCGAAGAGGGCGAATTGCTGGTGCACGGCGTGGCCATGCGGCCTTCCGCCCCCACCGGCTTCGGCTGGGCGGCCGAGCGGCCCGTGTTCCTGCTGCCGGGCAATCCGGTGTCGTGCCTGGCGGGCTACGATTTCTTCGTGGGTCTGGCGTTGCGCCGCATGGGCGGCCGCCAAGAGCTGTGGCCGTACCGCCGCACCGAGGTTCCGCTCAAGGACCGCATCAGCTCGCAGATCGGCCGCACGGACTATGCGCGCGTGCGGCTGGCGGACGGCCGGGCGGAGCTGTTGGCCACCAGTGGTGCCTCCGCGTTGAGCACGACCACGTTGGCCGATGGCTTCGTGGTGGTGGATCAGGATTCCGAGGGCATCGCGGCCGGCCAGCCGGCCGAGATCTGGCTGTACGACTGATCCGGCCCGCGGAGCGCGGCGATTTCCGCGGCTTCAGGCAGCAATGAACCGGGCCTCCCATCCCCCGCATCCAATCCTGTATTCGACCAGTCTTCCGGCGAAAATGAACCCCTGCACCACGCTGCGCCGGAAGAATCGAGGCATACATGGATCAGCCGTTAGGGGTGAGAGGAGGCGCGATGCGGGCGAAGTGGATCGGATTGACGATCGTGGTGGTGGGTGCGGCGGCGGCCGCGGGCGTGTACTACATGGTGCAGCCCTCAGGACCGCCCGCCAATCAGCCCACCTGGGAACACACCTATGGCGGGCCCGGGCGCGATGAAGCGACCCACGCAACGCCCACGGAGGATGGTGGCGTCGTGGTGGCCGGAGACCGCACGCCGGACGGCAAGAGCGATGCCGATGCATGGGTGATCCGGCTGGACAAGGCCGGCAGCACCGTATGGGAGCGGACGTGGGGCAGCGATGGCGATGAGCACGTGGAGGACATCCAGCCCACGCTGGATGGCGGCTTCATTGCCACGGGCGAAACGCAGGGCGCCACCAGCGGCATCGGCTCCGTATGGGTGGCCAAGCTGGATGGCAAGGGCAGCACCGTCTGGCTGAAGCAGTACGACCGCAAGCGCAAGGGCCGGCCGCATGCCATACTGGCTGCCGCGGACGGTGGCTACGTGGTGGCGGGTACCGAGCAGTCGGCTAATCCGGACTACTATGACGGCTGGGTGGCCAAGATCGACGCGGACGGCAAGATCGTCTGGGAGCGCTACTATGGGGGTCAGGACGACGAGACCGTCAACGCCATCCGCGCGACGCCTGACGGCGGCTACGTCTTCGCTGGCACCACCCAGTCCAAGGGCGCCGGTGGCAAGGATGCCTGGGTGGTGAAGATCAATTCCACCGGCCAGCAGCTCTGGGAGGAGACCTTCGGCAGCCCTGAGAACGACTCGGCCACGGACCTCGTCACGTTGGGAGACAAGGGCTACGTGGTGGCAGGATGGACGGAATCCGACCGGGACCGCCACAAACGCGACGGCTGGGTGATTCGTCTGGATGCCAAAGGCAAGAAGCTGTGGGAGCATAGCTACGGCGGGGCCGAAAACGACGAGGCCCATGAGATTCGACCCGGCAACGACAGCGGGTTCGTCGTTGTGGGCACGACCGAGTCCAAAAGCGCCGGCGGCAAGGATGCCTGGGTCCTCCGCATTGACGATTCGGGCAACGAGTTGTGGAATCGAACCATTGGTGGCAAGGACGACGACGAGGCCACCGCTGTGGTGCCCATGCTCGATGGCGCCTTCGTCGTCGTGGGCAAGACCCGCTCGCAGGGCGCGGGTGGGCAGGACGCCTGGGTGATGCAGCTCAACGCCCTGGGCGAGATGACCAAGTCGGGCTGAGCGGGCCCCGGCCTCGGGTCGGGTCCCCGGCTGCTCCGCCATCCGGCGGGGCAGCCGCGCACCGTCCGTAAGGAGGCCGCTTGAAGCAGGAACAGTTCCTATCCGTCAAGACCGCAGAAGAGACGCACCGCATCTTTCGCGAGGCCGTGCAGCCGGGCCCCGTGGGGGATGAGTCCGTCCCGCTGAGCGAGGCATTGGGGCGCGTGCTGGCGCAGACCATCGTCTCGCGCGTGGACGTGCCGTTCTTCGATCGCAGCAACGTGGACGGCTTTGCCGTCCGCGCCGAGGATACGTTCGGGGCGGACGAGAGCGACCCGCGCTTCATCCAGCTCACCGATGAGGTGGTACACACCGCCGTGGTGCCGCGCATCGAGGTGCGGCCGGGCACGGCCACGGCCATCGCCACGGGCGGCGTGATTCCGCGCGGGGCTGATGCGGTGGTGATGGTGGAGAACACGATTCCCCGCGATGGCGGCATCCTGGTCACGCGCTCGGTGGCGCCGGGCAATGCCATCAGCTTTGCCGGCACGGACATCGCGGCCGGCGAGACCGTGCTGCACCGCCGCACCGTGCTCACCTCCCGCGAGACGGGCGTGCTGGCCGCCATCGGGTACGACCATGTGCCCGTATTCCGGCGGCCGCGGGTGGCCGTCCTTTCCACCGGTGACGAGATCATTCCGCCCGGTGCGGAGATGGGCGTCGGCAAGATCTACGACTCCAACGCCACCATCATCGCCGATGCCGTGCGCGAGATCGGGTGCGAGCCGGTGCGCCTGGGCATCGTACAGGACGACGCGGTGCGTATCCGCTCCACCCTGGAGCAGGCCGTCTCCGAGTGCGACATGGTGCTGCTCTCCGGTGGCACCAGCAAGGGCCAGGGCGATTTGAACTACGCTGTGGTGGAGCAGCTCGGCGCCCCGGGCATCCTGGTGCACGGCGTGGCGTTGAAGCCCGGCAAGCCGCTGTGCCTGGCCATGATAGGGCCCACGCCGCTGGCCATTCTGCCAGGCTTCCCCACCTCCGCCGTGTTCACCTTTCACGAGTTCATCGCGCCCGTGCTGCGCCTGATGGCGGGCATGAGCGAGGAGGATCCGCAGCGCGTGGCGGCCAGCCTGCCCATGCGGATCAACTCGGAGAAGGGCCGCACGGAGTTCCTGCTGGTGAATCTGGTGCGGGGCGGCGACGGATTCTCGGCCTATCCCATGGGCAAGGGCTCGGGCTCGGTCACGGCGTTCTCCAAGGCAGACGGCTTCATCGCCATCGACCGCAACGCGGAGTACCTGGAGGCGGGCGAGCCGGTCTCCGTCACGCTGATCGGCCAGGAGCTGATCCTGGCGGACTTGGTGGTGATCGGCAGCCACTGTGTGGGGTTGGACTGGCTGGTGAGCCGCCTCACCGAGGAGGGCTGGCACGTCAAGTACATCGCCGTGGGCAGCCAGGGCGGGCTGGCGGCCGCCAAGCGCGGCGAGTGCGACGTGGCCGGCACGCACCTGCTGGACGAGGCCACCGGCGAGTACAACACGCCCTTCCTGGACGATACGCTGCACCTGGAGCGCGGCTATGGCCGCAAGCAGGGGATCGTGTACCGCCAGGACGATGCGCGCTTCCAGGGGCTCTCGCTGGAGCAGGCGCTGGAGCTTGCCACGACCGACCGCGACCTGCTGATGATCAACCGCAACCGGGGCAGCGGCACCCGCGTACTGATCGACAAGCTGCTGGAGGGCGCCCGCCCGCAGGGCTACCTGGTGGAGGCCAAGAGCCACAACGCCGTGGCCGCCGCCGTGGCCCAGCACCGGGTGGACTGGGGAGTGGCCGTCTCCCACGTGGCGGAGCAGCTCGGGCTGGGCTTCCTGCCCATCGTGGACGAACAGTACGACCTGGTGATCCCCAAGGCCCGCCTGCAGCGCGAGCCCGTGCAGGCCCTGCTGCGGCTGCTCAAGCAGCCCGAGGCCCGCGAGGCCCTGCGGGGCCTGGGCATGACCGTCGTGGAGACGCCATGACGCGCCGCGCCCGCGAGGACGCCGCGGCGCCGCGTCCCGGCCAGGCGGTGTGGGCCGTCATTCCCGCGCGCTACGCCTCCACGCGCTTTCCCGGCAAGCCGCTGGCCTCGCTGGCCGGCCGGCCCATGATCCAGCACACCTACGAGCGCACGCTGCGCACGCCCTCCGTGGCCCGCGTGCTGGTGGCCACGGACGACGAGCGCATTGCCGGGGCCGTGCGCGGCTTCGGTGGCGAGGTGGTGCTGACCGGCGACGCCGCAACCGGCACGGACCGCATCGCCGAGGCGATTGCCATCGAATCGGCGCGGGGCGAGGCTCCGAGCTGGGTGCTCAACGTGCAGGGCGACGAGCCCCTGATCGACCCAGGTGACCTGGAGCGGCTGGTGTCCGGGCTGCTGGCCGTGCCCGATGCCGTGATGGGCACGCTGGTGCACCCGCTGCAGGACGAGGACGAGCTGCGCGATCCGCACGTGGTCAAGGCCGTGCTGGACGGCACCGGCCGGGCGCTGTACTTTTCCCGCGCCCCCATCCCCTATCCCCGCTCGCCCGCGGGCGACCTGGGCTGGCGGCACCTGGGCGTGTACCTGTACCGTGCGGACTTCCTGCATACCTTTCACCGCCTCCCCTCCACGCCGCTCTCGGAGCGCGAGCAACTGGAGCAGTTGCGCGCCCTGGAGCACGGTTACGCCATCCACTGCTTCCAGGCGCAGGCCCTAGGCTTTGGCGTGGACGTGCCGGCGGACCTGGTGCGGGCGGAGGCCTGGATCGCGGCCCAGGGGCGTCGCGTGGAGGGCTCCAACGGATGACCGACCTGTTTGCACTGAAGAGCTACCACGGCGCAACGCTGCCGTTCTTCGCCCTCGCCGGGCCGGACGTGATCGAGGACGACGTGCGGCCGGGCCAGACGCTGGAGTTCGCCAAGCGCCTCAAGGCCATCTGTGAGCCGCTGGGTATCCCGTTTGCCTTCAAGGTCTCCTACGACAAGGCAAACCGCACGGGCGTGGACAGCTTCCGCGGGCCCGGCTTGGAGCGCTCCCTGGAGCTGTTCCGGGAGATCCGGCGCGTGGTGGGCGTGCCGCTGCTGTCCGATGTGCACCGCTTCGAGGAGATCGAGCCGGCCGCCGAGGTACTGGACATTCTGCAGGTGCCGGCGTTTCTCTCCCGCCAGACGGATTTCGTGGTGGAAATCGCCCGCACGGGGCGCATCGTGAACTGGAAGAAGGGCCAGTTCATTGGCCCGCGGGACGTGGAGCACGCACTGAAGAAGATGACCTCCACGGGTAACGAGCGCATCATCCTCACCGAGCGCGGCTACATGTTCGGCTACAACAACATGGTGGTGGACATGCGCGGCTTCCCCATCATGAAAGAGTTCGGCTACCCGGTGGTGATCGACGCCACCCATAGCATCCAGCTTCCCTCCGGCGCGGGCGGCAAGTCCGCCGGAGAGCGCCAGTTCGTCGCGCCCATGGCCCAGGCCGCCGTGGCCGCGGGGGCGGACGGGGCCTTCATGGAGACCCACGCCGACCCCGAGATCGCTCTGTGCGACGGGCCCAACATGATTCCCATGGACGAGATCGGCGCGCTGTTGAAGCGTCTCAAGGCCATCCACGCGCTGGTGCGGGAGCAGGCGTGAGCGGTCGCCCGGCGAGCCCATCCGCCACTGGCGGAGGCACCATGCAGAGTTGGCAGGACGTCAACGCGTGGCGCAAGGAGCAGCGCACGCGCATCCGCGAGGCGCGGCTGGCGCTGCCGCCCGCGGAGCGCCGGACGCTGCAGGCGCAGGTGCTGGAGCACATCGAGGCGGGCTTTCCCGAACTGGCCGGGGCGCCGGTGGGCTTCTACTGGCCGTTCCGGGGCGAGGTGGACGTGCTGCCGCTGATGAAGCGGCACGTAGCGGCCGGTGGGCGCGCCGTGCTGCCCGTGGTGGTGGAGCGCAACCGGCCGGTGGAGTGGTGGGAGTGGACGCCCGAGGCCAAAATGGAGCCGGGCATCTGGAACATCCCCATTCCGGCCGAGCGGCGTCCGCTGGAGCCTGCCATGCTGCTGGTGCCCGTGATCGGCTTCGACTTCGCCTGCTATCGGCTGGGCAACGGCGGCGGCTACTACGACCGCAGCCTGGCCGTGATGCAGCCGCGGCCGCTGGCCATTGGCGTGGGCTACGAGCTGGGGCGCCTGGAAACCATCCACCCGCAGCCCCACGACATCGCCCTGGACGCCATCGTGACTGAGCGCGGTGTGCACTGGCCCCTGGCCGCGGGAGATGGACGCGCCGGTGTCAGCTCGCCCGTCTGCTATGCGGACGAGGCAGCCCCGGAGTACTTCGGCTACCTCAGCCGCGAGGAGACCCTGGGCCTGCTCAACGAGCTACTGGAGGCTGAGCGTGCTGGGGTGAAGGTGGCCGGGGTCTTGGTGGGCGAGCACACGGGCGATGCGGCGGCCTCCCTGCAGGCCCTACAGCGGGACGAGGCGCGCTGTTGCGGCCTGCTGGCGCGCCTGATCCGGCACGTGGAAGGCGAGATGAGCCGCGCCACGGGCTCCTTCCGCGAGAAGGCGCTGGCCGTGCAGGGCGGCGTGGAGCGGCTGCGCTTCCTCAACCGCGGGCAGGGCTGGGTGGTGCGCAAGCTGCGCGAGGCGTTGCCCCGCATTCGCGATGAGGCCGTGCACGCCGGGCTGCAGGAGATGCTGGAGCTGCACGAGCGCAACGTGGCTCACTGCGACACCCTCATCGCCCGGCTGGGCTGAGGCCGTTGCACGAACGGTTCCCCAGCGCTCTGCTGCGCCGCCGACCCATCCCCGCGCGCACCGGTTGCCATGCGCCCACGGCAGCGGGTACATGCGGAGGGGGGGTGCAGCGCCCCCACGCCATGAACCATCGTCCACTGCCCATCCGACGGAGCCCATGACCGACATCCTCGCCGAACTGAAGCGCGCCCTGCAGATCGAGGTGGAGGGCATCCAGGGTCTGATCGGGCGGCTGGACGAGAGCTTCGTGCAAGCCGTGCAGATGCTCTACGCCTGCGAGGGCCGCGTCGTCGTGACGGGCGTGGGCAAGTCGGGCCATGTGGGCAACAAGATTGCTGCCACCCTGGCCAGCACGGGCACCAAGGCGTTCTTCATGCACCCGGCCGAGGCCATCCACGGCGACTTGGGGATGGTGGGCCACGGCGACGTCGTGCTGGCCATCTCCAACTCCGGCCAGACGGAGGAGCTGATCCGCCTGCTGGGGCCGCTGCGCCGCATCGACGCCCAGCTGATCGGCATGACGGGCAACCCGCAGTCCGAACTCGCCCAGCGCGTGGACGTGCACCTCAACGTGGGCGTGCCCCGCGAGGCCTGTCCGCTCAATCTGACGCCCACCGCCAGCACCACGGCCGCCCTGGCCATGGGCGACGCCATCGCCGTGACCCTGCTCTCCATGCGCAACTTCCGCGAGGAGGACTACTACCTGTTCCACCGCGGTGGGAGCCTCGGCAAGAAGCTGCTCACCACCGTGCGCGACCTGATGGCCTCCGGCGAGCAGCTTCCGCTCGTGCGGGACGATGCGACGGTGGAAGCGACCGTGCGCGAGGTGCAGGACAAGAACTGGGGCCTCACCGCCGTGGTGGACGGCGCCGGGCGGCTGGTCGGGGCGTTCTCGCTGGGCGATCTGCTGCGGCTGCACACCAAGGATCCCTCCCTGCAGTTCATGAAGCAGCCCGTCAGCGGATTCATGACGCGCAACCCACGCGCCGTAGAGCCGGACATGCTGGCGGCGCGTGCCCTGAACATCATGGAGACGCACAACATCCGCGCCCTGTTCGTCACGGACGCAGAGGCCCAGCCCGTGGGCATCATCGGCATCTACGAAGTGCTCAAGTCCATCGACTACTAGGAAGGCGTTCCCACGGGGCGAGCCACCGATCGTGACCGTCCTGTGATGCATCCGGGTCTGCCGGGCGCTACAGTGGTGGTCGGAGAGGAGGCGCCGTAGCCCGGCCCGCGTTGTGCCGGCATTGCACCAGGAGGAGTCCGCCATGAAGCTGCCACTCGTCGTCTACGGTTTGCTGTTCGTACTGCTGATGCTCGTCTACACGGTCTTCCAGGCGCGTAAGGCGCGGCGCCCCGCACCGGCCTGGGGCTCCGGTGAGAAGGCCGCCTCGGGCCAGGCCATGGCCGAGGTGGTGTCCGATGCCCTGCGGGTGCTGGTGCTGCTGGTGGGCGCGGCGCTGCTGAGCATTACCTTCGGCAAGCCGGGCCTGCTGCCGCAATACGCCGCGTGGGCCGTGGTGGTGGGGCAGGTGCTCAAGTCCTGGGCCATCTATGTGGAGCAGAAGCCGGCGGCCACGGTACTGCGGGTGGTGGTGCTGCTCTGCCTGGGCTATATTTGGTTCATGCAGCTTCCGTTGTTCGACTACGTGCCCCGTTAGCCCGGGGCGCGCCGCCTGTAGCCGCACGCGCCCCCGCGTGCGGCGCGTGCTCGCCTGTGATCGAAGCGCTCTACTGCCACGTTCCGTTCTGCCAGACGATCTGCCCGTTCTGTGCCTTCGCCGTGCACGGGAACCGCACGGGTCTGCACGCGCCCTACCTGCGGGCGCTGCAGGCGGAACTGGGGCTCGCTGCTCGCGCGCACGGCGCAAGTGCCGCACCGCTGCGGGCGGTCTACATTGGCGGTGGCACGCCCTCCACGCTCTCGCTGGACGAGGTGGCCGCGCTGCTGAAGGCTCTCCGGAACGCCTTTGCGTTCGCCGCGGATTGCGAACTGGCCGTCGAGGTGAACCCGGAGCACGCCTCCCCCGCCTATCTGGAGGGGCTGTGCGCGCTGGGCATCAATCGTGTCAGCCTGGGTCTACAGAGCCTTGACGACGCCACGCTGCGCGCGTTGGGCCGTGGCAACGATGCGGCCCAGGGCCGGCGCGCGCTGGAGGCCGTGCGGCAGCACGGGCCTAGGAACTGGAATGCGGACGTGCTCTTCGGTGCGCCGGGTCGCCCTTCCGAGGCGCTGCAAGCAGACCTGCGCGCGCTGTCGGTGCTGCAGCCCCCACACGTGTCGCTCTACGGACTGGACATCGAGCCGGGCACGCTGTTCGCGCGCGATGCGCAGGTGCGCGCCTGGTCCACGGAACACCGGGACGATCAGGCTGCGCAGTATGCGTGTGCGGTGGAATGGCTGGTGGGCCAGGGCTACGGGCACTACGAGGTCTCCAACTTCTGCCGGCCCGGGTTCCAGGGAAGGCAGAATCTGATCGTGTGGGACGGGGGGAACTACCTGGGCGTGGGACCCGGCGCCCATTCACACGTGGATGGCCGCCGGTGGCACAACGAGCGGCACCTGCGCGCCTGGCTGCGCCGGCTGGCTGCAGGCGAGGTGCCGGTGGCTTACGAGGAGCGCCTTACGCCCGCGCAGCGAGCCAACGAGGCGCTGATGCTGGCATTGCGCCGCGATACCGGCCTGGATGTGGCCGCGTGGGAGGCCCGCCACGGCCAGCGCTGGGACGGGGCCCGGCAGGCTCTCGTCGAGCGGCTTGTCACTGAGGGCCGCGCCCGCCTCGAGGCCGGGCGGCTCGTGCTGACCGCCGACGGCCTGTTGCTGGCGGACGAGATTACGCAGGCCCTCGCCGTGGCCTAGGCGCAGCCCGGCCGCGGCGCCTGCGCACCGGCCCTATTGCGGGCTGGCCCGGTTCAGCTTCTGCAGCGCCTGGCCCAGCGCATCCAGTTCACGCCCGAAGGTACCCCAGTCGCCCGAGCGCACCGCCTCGTTCATGCGCCGGTAATGGTCCATGGCGCGTTGGGCCGCGTTCTCCTGGCCCGGCGGCGGTGGCTGCTGCTCGGCGGCTTCGGCCGCCGTGGGCAGCCTGGCCTTCTCTCCCGGCTTGAGCTGCATCACTGGCACACGCTCCTTCCGCAGGGCCGAAAGGGCGGGCACGTTGCCGAAGATCTTGCTCAGCGCGTCCTCCAGGTCCAGTCCCATTGCAATCTGGTCGCGATAACCCACCACCACCCGCTTGAGCTCGGGGATGCGGCCGTCCTCGGCCTTCAGGTAGATCGGCTGGATGTAGATCAGCGAGTTCTCGATGGGGATCACGAGCAGTGTGCCGCGGATCACCTTGGAGCCGCTCTGGTCCCAAAGCGTGATCTGCTGGGAGACCGTGGGGTCCTGGTTGATGCGCGCCACCATCTGCTTCGGCCCGAAGATCAGCTTCTGCTTCGGGAAGACGTAGACGACCATCTGCCCGTAGTGCTCACCGTCGCTGCGTGCGACCATCCAGGCGGCCAGGTTGTCCTTCAGCCGCGGCGTGAAGGGCAGCATGAGGATGAATTCCTCGTGCTGCTCGCCCGGCAGCTTCATCACGGTGAAGTAGGGCTCCATGCGCTTGTTGCCCACCACCGGGATGGACCACTGGTCCTCCTTGTTGTAGAAGGTGTTCACGTCGTGCATGTGGTACGTGGCGTACATCGCCGTCTGCACGCTGAAGAACCCGGGCGGATGCCGCAGGTGTGCCCGTAGGCCCTCGGGCATCTCCGAGATCGGGTGCAGCAGCCCCGGGAACATGTGCGCGTAGGCCGCCGCGATGGGCTCGTCGGGCTGCACCAGATAAAAGGTGACCGTGCCGTCCTTCGCATCGATGACAGCCTTGATGGGGTTGCGCATGTAGTTGCCGATACCCGGCACCTGCTGCGCATATGGGTAGCTGTCCGAGCGCGTGTAGATGTCCACGATCCATTTCAGCTTGCCGTCGAAGATGACCAGGTAGGGATCGGGATCGTAGTCGAAGAATGGTGCGATGGCCTGCAGGCGCTGCGAGAGGTTGCGGTTGATGAGGATGCGCGTCTCGTCCGTGAAGTCCTCGGACAGCAGCATCTTCATGTCCTGCATATCCGCCGCAAAGAGCAGCCGTCGCCACAGCGAGTCCAGCAGCACGCCGCCCTTGCCGTTGTACGTGTTGAAGATGTTCTGCTCGCCCTGGGGATAGTCGAACTCCTTCTGGCGCGTCTTCACGAAGACGTAGTCGTTCTCCAACTCGCCGTAGTAGATCTCCGGCTGGTCGATGTGCAGCGCGGGTACGGTGCTGCGCGGCGGCAAGTCCTGCACGAACAGCACGGGCAGGCCCTGCTCGTTCACGCGGTTCACCGGCCCGGCCGTGACCCCGTAGCCGTGCGTGAAGGTGAGCCGCTCGTTGACCCAGGTGCGGCTGGGCAGCGATTTCACGCTCAGTTCGCGTGGTGAGAGCATGGTCTGGCGCAGCTCGCCGCCGATCGTGTAGCGCTCGTTGTCCACCGAGGCAAACTGGTAGTAGGTGCGGATCTCCTGAATCTGCGAGAACGTGTCCAGCAGGGGCTCGTGATCCCACAAGCGGATGTTGTTGATGGTGGGACGGTTCTTGGCGATATCCTGCGCGGTAAGCTGCGAATCCTCATTGAGCGTGCGCTCGACCACCTTGTCCAACCCGAAGGCCTTGTTGGTGGCCTCGATATGGTCCTTCAGGTAGGGCCGCTCCTTCTCCAACTCGTTGGGCGAGACGATGAAGCGTTGCAGCATGGACGTGTAGACGTTGCCGCCCACCCACACCAGCACGAACAGCGCGACGACGCCCAACAGCATGCGGTATTGCTCGCGCCACAGCGCATAGATCACGATGCCGCCGGAAACCAGTGCCGTGACGCATTTGAGCGCTAGAACGGGCAGCGTGCCGTGGATGTCCGCATAGCCCGGGCCTGTGAACAGCCCTCCGGCCGTGTGCATGGTCTCGAAGCGGTCAAGATACAGCCCGGCCGCCATCACGACCAGCAGCGCCGCGCCCATCACCGCCATGTGCATGCGACCGCGCCCGGGGAAGCGACCCAGCGGAATCACGTCCGAGGGCAGGTTGCGCTCGGATTGCATGCGCAGCAGATAGATGCCCCCGATGCCCAGCAGCGTGAAGAACCCGATGGACCACAGAAACGACTGAATCTGGTCCAGGAAGGGCAGCGTGAACATGTAGAAGGATGCGTCCCTGCCGAAGATCGGATCGATCACCCCGAACGGCCGCGCGTTGAGATAGAGCAGGGGCGTTTGCCAGCCTGTAGACAGCGCCAGCCCGGAGAGCACCGCAATCAGCAGGCTCACCACCAGCACCGTGCGCTGGATCAGCCGCTCCGTAAGCAACTGCCCCAGCGGCGTGATGGTGAGCTCCTGGGGCAGGAACTGTGCCGGATCACCCGCTTGGCGCAGCGCGTAGGCCAGGTTGCTCCACAGAATGACAAAGGTCGCCGCGAAGCCGACCACGCCCATCGCCAGCTTGGCGCCCAGCGTGGTGAGAAACACTTGGCGATATCCCATGGTGCTGAGCCACAGGTAGTTCACCGTCAGGTCCACTATGTTCGATCCCACGAACATGAGCAGAATGACGAGGATGATGATGCTCCACAGCAGTCGTCTGGCGGGCATGGTTCCGGCGGCTTGCAGGGTTTCAGGGGGAGATGAGCGGCGGGACGAGGTATGCGGTCCGCTGGTCGGCGTGGCTTCAAGAACTCCAAGAATCTGCCAAGGGCCCAATGAAGTCAAACCCGCGGCATCCGCTCCGTCGCGCGTGGGCCATGCGGTCTCGCCTCCGGAGGCCCGCAAGTCGCGGCCTGGGGCGCACACAAGCCATGGCACGCGTTCTCTCGCAGGGCGTGGCTTGCAATCCAGCCAAACACGGGCATTGACACGGCGCAGCGAATTCGAAATAACATGAAGGATCGGCGTCGCGGGACGCCTTGCCAGGTTCGATCTCAGGAGCCCGCATGACCTTCAATATCCTCTATGCATCGGTCGCGTTGATCGTTGTTTGTTCCGCCTTGGCCCTGTACATCACGCTGAAGGTGTACAAGCACTGATTCCGCATCGGTGGCAACCCTCTCGATTTTCGGAGTTCGCATGTTCTACGTGCTCGGCTTGCTCATGAAGGGATTCATCTATATCTGGATCCTGATCATCGCCATGGTGCCGAACATCTTCATGAGCGGCCTGACGCTGTGCATCGCCGCGACGGTGCTGACGTACTTCATGCGGCGCAAGCCCTCCAGCTAGCGCCTGCAGCATCCCACGCCGCACAGGCCCGTCCGGGTCTCGGCAGAAGCCTTCCGCACCCCCGCCGCCGCACGGCGCGCGAGGGGCGGTCCTGTTGGGTCAATCTGCAACGAACGAAAGTGCAGCCTGCGGGTAGGATGGCGTGTGCCCAGTGGGGCGGGCGCGGCGCTAGCCTGCGTCCGCCCCACTGCACGGCTTGTGGTGGGGCTCAGCGGATGGGGCGAGGGGAGAGCAGGCCCCGCGGAAGCAGGCTGCCCGAATCAGTGTGCACCGGCGCGAATACCGGCATCACCGGGATCGGCTCAGGATGGGCGCGCTGCTGCTGCAGCGAGCGGAACAGCAGCACCGGCGCCCGTTCCGTCTCCTGCTGGCCGAAGATACCGCTGTCGGTCATGGCGGCTTGATCGCCCAGGGTGGTGGTATCGTCAACCAGCGTGGCCCTGGCGGCCTCCTCACCCTGTGTCATTGCCTGCGGCTCGACCGCGTCCATCACTCGCTCGGTGGTGGCGGGGGCCAGCAGCGAACTGTGCAGCACGCTCTGGAGCTGCGCTTGGTGTTCGGGCTGGAGGTTCACGATCTTGGCCGGCTGAGGCAGATCGGGCTCCTGCGTCACGGGCCACAGCAGCAGGCCCGAGCTGACGGCCACCAGCAGCGATGCGGCGGCCAACGGCACGCGGAAGCGCAGGCGCGAACCGCGCTGGGGCTTGCTGGCGGCCAGAACCTGGGAGAATTGCTCCCAACTGGGGCCGGTGGCCCGGCCGGCTGCGGGCTGGGAGGCGAACTGGCGGAATACGGCCAGAGAGCGATCCAATCCGTAGCGTTCGCGGCGGCACTCGGAGCATTCCTGCATGTGCGCCTTCCACGCGGGAGAATTGAGGGCCGGGGGGTATTCCACGGCTAGGCGTTGAACCAACGGCAGTTGTTTACAGGACATGGTGACCTTCTTTCGCAACGGCTGCGGGCTGTCGGTCCAGAATCGGATCAAGCACCTTGCGCAAGCTGTCCCGCGCATAGAACAAACGCGACTTGACACTGCCCTCAGGGATCTCCAGCACTTCGGCGATCTCCTGCACGGAGAGATCCTCCAGGTAGTAGAGCACCAGGATCATGCGATGGTGCGGCTTCATCTCATCGAGAGCCTGATGCACGAGGCGCTTCTGCTCGCCATCGATCAGCACGCGCTCGGGCGACTCGCCGTTCTCGAACACCACCATCGTGGAGGGGAGCCGCGAGGGCTCGAAGTCCCCTTCCGGGAGCGGCTGCCAGCGCCGCATGCGACCCAGTTGCCTCAGCGCCTCATTGACGGTGATGCGATAGACCCACGTCTTGAACGCTGCGTTCTGGCGGAACTTAGCCAAGTGCCGATACACCAGCAGGAAGACCTCCTGCACGATGTCGTCGACCAGTGAGTCGTCTTTCGCGATGGAATACACCAATCGCGCCACCTGATCCCGATACTTCTTGAAGAGCACCTCGAATGCGACTGGATCGCCCTTCAGGTGCGCCTTGATGAGGATATCGTCGTCGAGGCTGTACCAGTCGGCTGCCTCGGTTGGGTTGGATTCCTGCCTTTTCAAAACAGCCACCTTAGCAAGTTGGTGATGCATCGGTGACGGCCACGGTTGCCCATGGCTTGTCCGCAATACTCATTAGAGCCGGGGAGCGGCGGTCCGTTCAAACGGGGGGATCGGCGTTGCCCACGAAGCGTCGCGGCAGTCACTCTACCGCCCAGCATAGCGCGCGGGGAGCGCGAGCGCCAAGCGGGGCGAACCTGCGGCCGGAAGCCGCACCGTGACGACGCGCGGTGCCGCGGGGGGGAGACCGGGCCGGGCGGATGGGTCGGTCAGTACCGCGGTGTGCGGGCGGGCGGGATGCCGTAGCGGCTCCGCACACGCTCGTTGATCGCGTCCAGTTCCGCGTGATCGAAGATGAGCTTGCCGCGCCCGGAGCCCGGCAGCAGGTCGATCTCGTCGTAGGGGCCCTTGGGATCGCGCGTGGCCTCGCGGAACGCGTTCAGCGAGTGGATCGGCTTGCCGTCAGCGCTCAGCACAATGGCATTGGTGACGTCCTCGTAGCCCACGTTTGCCTGGTCGGGCAGCACGCGGCTGATGAACACCACGCGTTCCGGCGGCGAGCCCGGGTCGCGCAGGCTGTGCATGGCGTACTCGATCACGAGGCGCGGCGGGGCCTTGTCGCGCCAGTCGTTGCCCCAGGCCTGCAGATAGCCCACGGTCAGCTCCTGCAGCACCAGTCCGCCGAACACGACGAAGTCGTTGGCCCGGTCGAACTGCGGCGGGGGAATGCGGTAGTCGTCTGACTGGAAGCGCCGCCGTTTCAGCTCCAGCTTCATGCGCTTGCCGTTCCGCTCGATGACCACGGGCACGGTGGGCGCCAACGATGCGTTGATGGCCATCGTGAACGAGATCAGCCCGTAGGTGGGGTGATCGATGCGGCCCTCCGGATTGATGGCGTAGCCCGCAATTCGGTGCAGGATGTCCATCGGCTTCAGCTCTGTGGAGCCCGTGCCGCCCGTGAACACCCGGCGCACGAGCACGCCGGTTTTGCTGTGCTGCAGCCCCAGGTAGGCCCGCAGGCTCTTCTGGTTGAGCCGCTGCCATGAGAAGCCGCGGTGTGCAAAGCCGGAGAACGGCTTGCGCTCGGATGCCTCCACCAGCAGTCGCAGCAGGTCGCTGTTGATGGCCTGTATCCGCTGCTCGGAATGGCCGATGATGAGGCCCACGACCTCGCCATCGTGCGTGAGCACCTCGGACCAGCCCAGGCCGCCCATATTGGTCGTGCCGCGCATCACGGGGTATTCCATCAGCCCGTAGGGCGAACTGGAGACAAGCACGTCCGACACTTCGCCCGTGCCCTGCTCGAAGCGTCCGTTGGCCCGCCAGCGGTTGATGGTGAAATGCCCCACCTGCACGGGCCGCTTGGAGAGAGGCAGCGGGTGCAGCCCCTTCCAGAAGTCAGGATCGTCCACTTCCAGCAGCGCCAGGTTCAGGTCGTAGTCCACCAGTGTCAGCTTGGCCGGGTAGTCCGGGTAGCGACCGAACTTGCGCACCTCGATCAGGGTGGCGTTCTTCACCAGATCGGCGGTGGTGATGAGCTTGTGGCCCCGCACCACGACGGCGTTCCCGGTGGCCGACTGCTCCGCGTTCTTGATCCAGGGCATGAGCTGGTCATAGGCCTGGCTCGTCACCGAGATGGAGACCACCCCGGCGGCGACGGGACTCTCCTCGCCCCATGCGGCAGGGGCGAACAGGCAGGCTGCCAGCAGCAGCGTCCAGAGCAGGCGGGTGACAGGCTTCACGGCAGGTTCCGATCCTTGGTGATGCCGTAGCGCTTGAGAATCACCGGATTCGCGGCATCCGCGGCGGATTTGCTCAGCACGAGCAGCACGTCTCCCGGCTCCAGCTCGAGGACGTGGTAGCCGCCTTTGGATGCGCGCAGGCCCGTCTCGAGGTCGCGCAGGGTGTGAATGGGTACGCCGTTGAGCGACTTCACCAGCGTGTTGACCATGCCCGTGTAGGCACTGTTGAGGCTCGCCGGCAAAACGCGGCTCAGCACCACCGCACCGGGATAGGGCTGGTCCGACTCCATGGACGCGAAGAAGTGCTCGTAGAGTAGCGGCTTATCCGCGTTCGCCCAGAAGTTGCCGAAGGTGTCCAGGTACTCGCGGTTCAAATTCATGAACACCAGGCCGGCGTAGATGAAGTAGGGGGGCCTCTCGTCGAACTGCTCGCGCATCCGGTTTGCGTCCGGAAAGCGCTTGAGCGGGAAGTCGACGTCCATCTGCTTTCCGTGGCGCCACAGGGTGACCTTGACGTTGTCACCGAGCTGCTTCTGCTCCACGACCTGCTGATAGCTCAACGAATAGCCGTAGTAGTGGATCGTACCGTCGGAGAGCACCGGCACACCGTCCACGGCCAGGATCACGTCGTCCGCGTGGATTAGTGGATCGGCCGAGGAACGCGGGAATACCTTGTCCACCACGACGCCGAGGCGCTTGTCCGGCATCCCCAGAAACTGCCGGTACGCCGGATTGATGAGGTTCCCGGTGACGACCCCCAGGTCGCCATAGCCGTCATAGCTGCCGTCCTTCACGTCGGCCAGGTAGCGCTTGATGACGGGCGTGGGGATGAAGTACCCGACGTTGCTGAGCCGGGTCACGGTTTGAAACGCCACGCCGATCACCTTGCCGTCCTGGATCACCGGACCGCCGCTGTTGCCGGGGTTGATCGCGGAATCGGTCTGCACCGCCAGGTGGCTGTCCGCGCCCGTGTGCAGGTAGGTGATGAACTGCACGCGCGAGACGACGCCTTCGGTGCGGGAAATCTTCTCGCCACCCGCCGGATAGCCGTAGGTGCGCACCCGACTGCGCAGCGAAGGAATGCCGCCCAATTCCAGCGGCTTCACGCCCTTCGCGAAGTCCGGGTCCTTCACGTGCAGGGTGGCCAGGTCGGTATCGTGGCCGACGAATTCGATGGTCGCGAAGTAGGGCTGATTGTCGCCGCTGAGGCGCACGATGATCTGCCGGGCGTCGCTCACCACATGGGCATTGGTGATGATGCGTCCCGGGCCGATGATGAATCCGGAGCCCTCGATGGATTCGGGGCGCGTGCCCTGCCAGGGGGAATACCAGTCCGCATGCTGCTGCGTGACCTCGATGGACACCACTGCCGCCTCGATCTGCGTATCATCGGTGGTGTCCTGGGCGTGCGCCAAGCCCGCAGGCAGCAGCAGGCACACCAGGGCCAGCGCGGTGCCCCAGCGCAAGGGGCGATGGCTCGATCTGGCGCGGCTGCTCATGCGGCTGTGACGGGCTCGGGGTTGCGGGGTTCGACCGGCAGGTGCGGGCGGGACAAGGGACGATGGCGGGCGTGGAGCATGGCGCTCATGATGGCGATTTGGTGCGGCGCCGTCAACGCCCCGTTGGGTGAGCCGCTGGGGAAGCATCCCCGGCCGCAGTCGCCGGATCGCCGCCGATGGAAAGGCCTGAGCGGAGGTGTTCGCCACGGAGGCGCTGAGGGCCGCTCTCTCACGAAAGACGTGTCAGCATGGCGGCGATGTCGTGCAGGTGCACTATGTGATCCACGCCACCGCGCTTGATGGCCTCCTTGGGCATGCCAAAGACCACGCAACTCTTCTCGTCCTCGGCGATGGTCGTGGCCCCGGCCTGCTTCATGGTCAGCATGCCATCCGCGCCGTCGCCGCCCATGCCGGTCAGAATCGCGCCGATGGCGGACTTGCCGGCCACCTTGGCGACGGATTGAAAGAGCACCTCCACCGATGGCTTTTGCCGGCACACGCGCGGGCCGTCCGTAATTTCCACCCACAGGCGCGAACCCGTGCGCCGCAGCACCATGTGCCGCGCCCCAGGCGCCACCAGCACGCGGCCGGGCAGCACGGAGTCGTTGTGCTCCGCCTCCTTCACCTCCAACTGGCAGAGCTGATTGAGGCGCCCAGCGAAGGCATTCGTGAAGCCTTCGGGCATGTGCTGCACGATGAGGATCGGCGGCATGTCCGCCGGCAGGCGGGTCAGGATGTGCTGCAGTGCTTGCGTACCCCCGGTGGAGCTGCCGATGGCAATGACGCGATCCGGCGGCAGCGAGCGGCCCAGGGGGGGCAGCACCTGCACCGGCTCCCGGTCTGCGGGTCGGGGGCCGGCGTTGCGCATGGCGCCTACGCCTGCGCCCGGCACGGCCCGACGTGCCTGCGCCGGGTGGGCGCGGCCTTCCGCGGGGGCGAAATTGCGTCCGACACGTGCCTCGGAAGCCGCACGCACCTTGGCCACCAGCTCGGCGGACATTTCAGTGACGTTCAGGGCACCGCCCGGCTTGGGCACGATATCCACGGCGCCCGATTCCAGTGCCTCCATGGCGAGGCGGCTGCCGCGCTGCGTGTAGGCGGAGACGATCACCACGGGCATGGGGTGGTGGCGCATCAGGCTGCGCAGGAACGTCAGCCCGTCCATTTTGGGCAGTTCCAGGTCCAGCGTCATCACGTCGGGCAGCAGGGCTTCGATCTTCTCGCTGGCGTCGAGGGGGTCCTTGGCTGTACCCACCACCTCAATGTCCGGGTCCTTGCTCAGCTCCCCCTGGATCACCCGTCGTGCCAGGTTCGAGTCGTCTACGACCAACACGCGAATGCTCATGCGATCCGGTCCAATGCTAGGCGGCCCAGGTGGGCCATGTGCAGGCCCTGCGGCCGCGCGAAATCCCCGTGCCGCGAGCAAGCGGCGGTAAGTCCGGCTCAGCCTCTGCGGTAGACGGAGGGCTCCACCGTGGTGAGGTTGCGGTGCACGCCCGTCAGGCTCTCCGCCATGCCTACAAACAGATGGCCCTGTGGGCGCAGCATCTGCTCGAAGTGGTGCACGAGGTTGCGCCGCAGGTCATGATTGAAATAGATCATCACGTTGCGGCAGAAGATCACGTCCTGGTTGCCCTCGATGGGGTAGGGCGGCGTAGACAGGTTGATCTGCCGGTAGCTCACCATGTTTCGCAGGGTCTGCTTGACGCGATAGAGTTGCGCCGCGCGGCCCACGCCCTTCTGGAAATACTTCTTGAGCAGCGGTGCGGGCACGGTGCGCACGTCCTGCTCCCGATAGACGCCGAACTTTGCGATCTGCAGCACCTTGGTCGAGATGTCCGAGGCAATGATCTCCAGTTCCAGCGGGCGCGTCATGGCCTCCAGCACCGCCATGGCGATGGTGTAGGGCTCCTCGCCGGTAGAGCAGGCCGCGCACCAGATGCGCAAACTGCGCTGGCCATTGCTGGAGGCCTTGCGCACCAGATCCGCTAGCACGTCAAAGTGCCGCGCCTCTCGGAAGAAGTGCGTCACGTTTGTCGATATCGCGTTGACCAGTTCGCGCAACTCGTTGCCCGATTTGTCGGAGACGACGGCGTGAAAGTACCGGTCGTAGTCCGACACGCTGAGCGCCCGCATGCGCTTGCTGATGCGCGCGGTAACCAGGGCCTCTTTCTGCTCGGTGAGAAAGATTCCGCAGGTCTCGAAGATCAGGCTGCGGAACTTGTCGAAGACCGCCTTTTCCATTCGCGCCCGGCGGAGTCGCTTCCGCCGTCCTTACAGCGAGCAAAAACGACACGACCGGCCCCGCAATCCGCGCCGATGGCACGGTACGCGGGCCGGCGGTGGCCGGGATCCGGTCACTTCACGGCCCGGGCGAGTGCAGTCGTGCAGCGGCGGGCGAGGCCCGCCGCATGCCCGATCACGCGGAGCGGTTGGCTACGCTTGTGCTTGAGCCTGAGCTTGCGCCTGCGTCTGCTGCGAGGCCGCCACGGTGTGCACCGTCGCGATTTCCTCGGAGGTAAGCACCTTGTCGATATCCAGCAGGATCTTCACGTCCCCTTTCACGATGCCGACGCCCAGGATGAAATCCGTGCGCAGGGCCGTGCCGAACTCGGGCGCGTGGTCAATCTCGTTGGCGGCCACATCCAGCACCTCGGCCACTTGATCCACGATGATGCCCACGTTGACCTTGCCCTTGGTGGACATCACCTCGACGACGATGATGCAGGTCTTGTCCGTGTCTTCCACGGTGGGCAGCCCGAACTTGCTGCGCAGGTCGATCGTCGGGATGATCCGCCCCCGAAGGTTGATCACGCCGCGCATGTACTCGGGCACGCGGGGCACCTTGGTGATCGGCATCAGGCCGATGATCTCCTGCACCTTGATGATCTCCAGGCCGTACTCCTCCTCCGCCAGCTTGAACGTGAGGTACTTGCCGGCCAAGTGCGCCAGCTCCTCCCGGACCTCCTGGTTTTCCTGCTTGCGCTGTTCGCTCATGATTCCAGCCTCTCGCGATTGAGATGACCCCGGGCGGCTGACGCCGGCCCCGCATGGTCTCGGTGACGAAGGAGTGCCCCCTCGGATGGCGCGTCAGTTAATGGCATTGGATAGCACGGGCTCTCGATTGCGCGCGATGTTGATGAGCCCGGAAATGTCCACGATCAGTCCCACCGTGCCGTCGGCCATGATGGAGCCGCCGGAAAGCCCCTTGGTCTGGAACAGCCCATTGCCCAGATTCTTGATCACGGTCTGCTGGATTCCCACCAGGTCGTCCACCACGATGCCCACCTGCCGGCCCTCGTTCTCCACGACCACCACCAGTGCATCGGTGACGTCGTCCTTTGCACCTGGCACGCCGAACAGCCGGTTCAGCCGATACAAGGGCAATTGGCGCCCCCGCAGGCTGATCATCTCGCCCTTGCCCACCACGGTGGTGATCATGTCCTGGCTCGGTCGCGCGGATTCCACCACGCTCAGCACGGGGAAGATGAAGCGCTCATTGCCCACGCGCACCAGCATCCCGTCGATGAGGGCCAGCGTCAGGGGCAGGATGATCTTGAACGTCGTCCCCACATCCCGCTCGGACTGGATCTGCACCTGTCCCCGCAGCTCGGAGATGTTGCGGCGCACCACGTCCATTCCCACCCCACGGCCCGAAACCTCGGTCACCTGCGCAGCGGTGGAGAAGCCGGGCAGGAAGATCATCTGGTAGATCTCCTGTTCGGTGAGCTGATCGCGATCCTCCGCCACGGCCATTTCCTTCTCCACGGCCTTGGCGAAGATGCGCTCCACATCCAGCCCCTGGCCATCGTCGCGCACCTCCACATGGATGTTGCCGCCCTCATGAAACGCGCGCAGCTCGATGGTGCCGACCTCCGGTTTGCCATGCTGGCGGCGTCCGGCTGGCATTTCGATGCCGTGGTCCACTCCGTTGCGGATCATGTGCACAAGCGGATCGGCGATGAGGTCCACATAGGCGCGGTCCAATTCCGTCTCGTCCCCATGGCTGATGAAGTTGATCGGCTTGCCCGACTTGCGTGAAAGGTCACGCACCAGCCGCGCCATCTTCTGGAAGGTGCCGGAGATGGGCACCATGCGGATCGTCGTGCCCAGTTCCTGCAATTTTCGGCTCACCTGCCGCAGGTTGTAGAGCTTCTTGTCCAGCATCTCGGAGTGGATGCCCAGCACCTGGTCGTCCTGGCTGATCATGGCCTCGGCCAGCACCAGCTCGCCGATGGTGTTGATCATGTTCTCCAGCCGCTCGTAGTCCACGCGCAGCGTTTCCTTGAGCTCCACGGCCTTGTGGTGGCTTTGGCCCTGGGTGGCCTGTTGCTTGAGCGCGGCGTGCACCTGGGTGGGCGTCACCAGCTCCTTTTCCACCAGGGCTTCGCCCAGCTTCTTGGGCGGCTCGCTCTGCTCCACTTCCTGTGCGGTCTCTTCCAGGTGGGAACGGTCCACGGCGCCGGATTCGACGAGGATCTCGCCCAGGCGCTGCGTGCGGGCCCCGGCTGCCGGGGCTCCGATCTGACCTCGCTGGGCCGCGTTGATGCGCTCCAGGACAGCATCCAGTTCCGGTTCGGTCATCGCGCGCCCATCGGACTGCAAGCCTTTGCGCACATTGCCGATCAACCGCGTCATCCAGTCCAGCGCCTCGAACACAAGGTCGATCACGGGCGGCGACAGCGCCAGTTCGTTGCGCCGCACCTGATCCAGCAGGTTTTCCGTGTCGTGGGCCAGTTCGGCAACCTCTTCCAGGTTCAGAAACCCGGCGATGCCCTTGACCGTGTGAAACGCGCGAAACACGCAGTTGATGGCTTCCTCGTTTTCCGGGTCGCTCTCCAGCGCCAGCAGTTGTGCCGAGGCTTGGTCCAGGTGCTCCTTGGATTCCGAGATGAAGTCCACCAGGAGCGACTCGTCGGCGGTCAGGTCGAAAAAGGCCGGGCGCTCTTCCCTGGCTGCGGGCGCCGGGGCTGCAACCGGCTCAGCCGGGGCCGCGTCCGACACGAAGGCCTCAGGGGCTGCCACTTCCGGTGCGGTGGCAGCCGGTGGTTCGGCCGCGGCGGCATCGTCGGCGGGTGCGGGGTCGCCGCTGGAGGCGTCGGCTTCGGGTTCATCCATGATGGCCACCACCGTGCCATTGCCCTCGGAAACCTCCGGTGGCCCTGCTGTCGCGACCTCTTCCGCCGCGTCCTCCTGGGCGGGCACCTCGGCGCCAAGTCGCGAGAGCAGGTGCCGCAGCGAGGCCTGGGTGGTGGGCGAGAGCTGGCCGCGCGCGGCCAGATCCTCGAAGGCCCGTGCCAGCCAGTCCTTCACCGCGAACAGGTTCTCCAGGTCGTAGGGATAGCTGGCGGCCTCCAGGTAGCTCTCCGCGGCGTGACTGATCTGCGCCACCTGCGAGAGGCCGAGGAAGCCCGAATCACCCTTGATCGTGTGCAGCGCGCGTCGCAGCTCGGCAAGCGCCGCATTGTCGGCGGCTCGTTCCAGCCGCAGCAGGTGGCCCTCGATCTCGTCCAGTCGGCCGCGCTGCTCGGCGAGGTACTCGCCCATCAGCTCCTGGTCCGCGGCAAACGCCCCTTCGTCCCCGCCCACGCCGGGCAGGGGCGCCGTGTCCACCATCGCCGGCGCGCTGTCGTCCCAGGCCGTGCCGGCAGCGCCGGAGCTTTCCAGCTCGACGGCGTCGTCCGCAGCGCTGTCGCCCGAGTAGGCGGCGCCGTTGCCATCACCATGCCCGTCCGTGCCGTTGCCATTCGTCCAGGCGGCCACGCCCAGGGTCGCGGGATAGGCGTCCGCGTCGGCCACCTCGCCACGCGCCAACGCGGCCTGCAGCACGGCGATGGCGTCGCGCAGCAACTGCATGTCGGCTTCCTCGCTATCCGACTCGCCCATAATCATGCGCTTGATGTGCTCGCCCAGGGCCGTCGCGGGCTCAAGGACGCCCGGCACCTGATGGATCTCCGCCATCTGGCGCAGGGTGTCGCAGTGTTCGAGCAGACCGGCCAGCGTGGCGATGTCGCCCACCTTGGCCTGCATGCAACTCGAAGACAGCTGTTCGACCTGATTCACGAGCTCTGGATTCATAGCCTCTACCGGACGCATTCGGAACATGTGCTGCATCGCCTGTCGCTGCCGTCGAGCCCACCGGCGCAGCGGCCCCCGCTTCTATACCAGGGGGAAGCGACAGGATCGCTAATGGATATACGCCGTAACCCGCAATTTGTTCAGTCCTTAGCCAACGGCGCGCGCGTTTGCGGGCAACCTTTCGGTGGTCCCGACTATCGCTGGCTCGCCCCCGACCTTAGCAACTCGGTTAGGGAGTTGCCGCGCTGGGCCCAATCCCGGTATGGGAGATGGATATGCGTCTGGCATGCCGCCGGGCACTTCACCCTTGCGCGAGCGAATCATGGACAGCTTGGTGGGATTTGTCGGCCTCGGCAACATGGGCGGAGCAATGGCCGCCAATTTGGCCAAGGCCGGCCACCGCCTGTTGGTCTACGATGTGGTGCCTCAGGCCGTCAAGGTGCTTGCCAACCTCCCGGGTGTGCAGGCTGCCGCCTCCGCCGGCGACGTGGCCGCGCGGGCGGAGGTCTTGTTCACCGTGTTGCCCAACGATGACATCGTGCGGCGCACCTACCTGGAGGCAGGTGGGATCGCGGAGCGCGGGCGGCCCGGGCTCGTCACCTGCGACTGCTCCACAGTCAGCCCCGCGGTGACCCAGGACGTGCACGCGGCGCTCGAGACCAGGGGTATCCACCACATGGATACGCCCATGCTGGGCTCCAAGCCGCAGGCGATCTCCGGCGAAATCTTCTTCATCGTGGGTGGCGACGAAGCGCAGGTGCCCGCCATCGAGCCGCTACTGAAGGTGATGGGCAAGCTGCACATGTATGTTGGGCCCTCCAGCACGGCCAACCGCATCAAGCTCATCCACAACATATTGGGTGCCGCCAATTCCGTGGCCGTGGCAGAGTCGCTGGCGTTGTGCGTGCAATCCGGCGTGGACCCGGAAATTTACCGGCAGGTGGTCATCGAGGGCAGTGGGATGGCCTACACCACGTACTTCGTGAAGCGGGCCGAGCGCGTGCTGGATGGCGACTACTCCGCCCAGTTCTCGCTGGAACTGATGCAGAAGGACGTGCGTCTGGCATTGGGGCTGGCCGGCGATGCCGGCGCAACCTTGCCCATCCTGCAGGCCACGCTGCAGGCCTACACGGAAGGACTGGAGGGCGGCTGGCGTGGGGACGACTTCTCGGCCGTCACGCACGTCCTGGAGAAGAAGATCGGGCGCCCAATCCGCAAGCGGTGACCTCGTACGCACGGATGGGTGGCGATCTGGCGGGGCAGGCGGGACGCGGCTTGTCCTGCAGCCGCGTCCCATCCGTGCCTCCGCAGGCATTGCTTCCTACTTCCAGCGGTAGCCGATCTGGATGCGCACGCCGGCGATGTCGGTGCTAAAGGTGTCGAAGTCGATCGAGGCCGCGTCGTACTGCACCGAGAACAGCACGCCCTTTTCGCTCTCGTAGCCGATGATCGCCCCGTAGCCTGTACCCGTGCCGCTCATGGAACTGGAAAAGGTGACGCCGCCGATGGTGGCCGTTACCGTGCGTACCTCGCTGTACATCCCTCCGTGCAGGCCGATGAATGCGTCGCCTGCCCACACGCGCGCGCCAAGGCCCAGAATTCCGTGTCCGGCTGTGCATGCGGAGCAATTGCTCACCGTTTCGCCCGAACTGAGGAGCATCAGGTTCAGCGTGAATGCGCTGGCCATGGCGATCTGGTAGTCGAACCCCACGCTCAACCCAGCGGTGTCGAATGTGTTGCTGTTGGAGTCGGTCAGCGAGTGGCTCGCAAAGCCGCCGAAGAGCCCAAAACCGTTTTTCGGCTCCGCCCGCGCGGTGCCCGGAACGAGGGCGATGATGGAGATCACCAACAGGACCCATACCGAGAAAGTCTTCATGCCCCTACCCCTGGGAAGAGGCTGCATACCAAGCCATTGCACACGCTACAAGCCGCAGGCTTCGACCGAGGCGCTGTCTCACCCCCATTCCAACCCTAGCGCAGCCGAAAGCGCACCACCTTGCGGGATGGGAAGGCCGTACCGGTGCGGACGTGCTATTATATTTGGATAGCGAACGGAAACGGCGGGGCTGCTAGCGCACCATGGCCCGCATGGCGCTCCAGGCATCGCGCAAGGCCACTCGCAGGCCAACCGGCCTCAGCACGTGCTGGCGCAGCAGGGGCAGCAGCTTGGTGTGGCCGCGCGCATCGGCGCGGAAGAAGTCTTCGGCTACGCGGCAGAGTGCATCGGGATAATGCGTAAACATGCGCGAATTGGTGAGCAGTCCGGGCACGTGGCGGAAGGTTTTCAGGTTGCGCGTGACATACGACCGATCCAGCCGCTGCTCGTAGCGCCGCAGCACAGCCGCAGTGAAGTCACCCCGTTGCAGTGCCTCCAGGGCCGTCTCGGCAGCCAGCACGCCGGAGCGCATGGCATAGTGCACGCCCTCATAGATGACCCCGGCCGCCAACACCATTGCCCCCGCATCCCCGGCCAGCATCAGTCCGTCGCGCACCAGGCGCGGCTGCATGTGCCAGCCGCCCTCCGGCACCACGTGCGCGCCATACTCCAGGCGGTCGCCTCCATGGATGAGACGCCGCACGGCCGGCTGACGCTTGAAAGCATCCAGCGCGTCCAGGATGTTCACGCCGGCGCGCTCCAGCGAGGGTAGCTGCGCCACGAAGCCCACGGACACCGTGTCAAAGTTCGTGTACGCGAAACCCCCGCCCTGCAGGCCGTTCGGCCAGTGCCCCAGGAACAGCGCCGCGCAGCCCCCACCCGGGTCGATTTGAAATCGGTCTTCGATGGTGCCTGCGGGCAGAGCCAGGGTCTCGCGCACGCCCACGCTGTAGTGCGCCGGCGGCTGCTCGCGCACCAGCCCCGCCTTCTGTCCAAGCAGGCTCAGGATGCCATCCGCGCAGATCACCACGGGCGCGCGCAGCTCCCCCGCCTCCCTTCGGGCTCGCACCCCCACCACGCGTCCCTGCTCGATGAGCAGGTCGTCCACCACGGTGGAGGGCACCAGCAGCGCCCCGGCGCGCTCGGCTTCGCCGGCCAGCCAGCGGTCGAAGCGGCTGCGGTAGGCCGTGAAGCCGTTGTAGGGGGCCTCGCCGAAGGGCTCGCAGGTGAAGTCCACATTCAGGCTGCGACCCTCGCCCAGGAGGTGGGTGGCGTGGCGGGTCACCGGCCGCTCGATGGGCGCTGCATCCACGAAGTGGGGGAAGTGCTGCGCCAGCTCCAGCGAGTACACCATGCCGCCGAACAGGTTTTTCGCTCCCGGGTAGGCGCCCCGCTCCAGTAGGGCCACGCGCTTGCCCTCGCGCGCGAGCCGCCACGCGGCGGTGCTCCCCGCCGGCCCCGCACCCACCACGATGGCATCGAAGGATTCGCCCGCGCTCACGGGTGGCCTCCTGGCACGGTGCGTCCCTGCGGCACGGGCAGGCCCTCGCCGCGCCGCAGCCGCTCCAGCAGGGCCGGCAGCACGGCCTGTAGATCGCCCACGATGCCTAGGTGCGCATGGGCGAAGATCGGCGCCTCCGGGTCGCTGTTGATGGCGACCAGCGTTTCGGGATCCTTGATGCCCACCATGTGGTAGGGCGCGCCGGAGATGCCCACGGCCACGTACAGCCGCGGCTGCACGATGGCCCCCGTCAACCCCACCTGCCGTGCGAAGGGCAGCCAGCCCTCGTCCGCCGCTGGCCGCGAGCCCGCCACGGTGGCCCCCAGCACCTTCGCGAGGCGCTCCACCAGGGCCACCGCCTCCTGCGAGAAGGCCCCGCGTCCGAAGGCGACGATGCGCTCCGCGTCCGCCAGGTCCACTGTGTCCGGGTCGGGCGGGCGCAACGCGGGCAGCTCCCGCGCCTCCAAACCCGCCGGGGGTTCTGCCAGTGAGGGGCCTTCGCCGACGGTCCCGGGCCGGCTGGGCGGCTCCAGGCCTTCGCCTACGGCACCGGGCTGCAAGGTAACCACCAGGGGCCGTTCCAGAGGCAAGGTGGTCAGCGCTTCGTACTGCTCGCCTAGGGTGGGGCGGGCCACCACGAAATGTCGTCCGTCGCAGCTGATGCTGGTCGCGCCCGTCATGCAGGCCGCGTCCAGTTCCGCCGCCAGCAGCGGCGCGGCCATGCGGCCCAGCGTGTCCGCGGCTAGCAGTACGGCTCGCACGGTCACGCCCTCGGCTAGGGCTGCAGCCAGCAGCGGTCGCAGCGGCGAGTGCCCATCTGGGCACAATGGGTGCGGCAGCAGGGCCATTCCCAGCGCTCGGACGCGGCGCACGCCCCAGCGGCCCAAGCGGTCACGCTCCCCAGGCTCGGGCATGCGGTCGCCCGCGGCCACGAGCCATGCATCGAGCCTGCGTGCGAGGGCCTGCGCCTCGTACAGCAGCTCCTCGGCGGCGGGGGCCAGGCGCCCTTCCGCGTCCCGCGGCAGCCACACCCAAAGCTCGGTGGCGCTCATGCCCACTCCAGCGGCATGCCGCATAGCCGGCGTGCGGCGCGGTGGCCGTCCAGGATGGCCTCGCCCACGTCCTTGGGCGCCAGGGCATCGCCTACGCGCACCAGCTCGGGCACGCGTCCCTCCAGCGCACGGTACAGGTCGTCGCGGGCATGGCCGTGGTTCACCGGCACGATCAGGTCCACATCCGGCAGCGTCGTCTGCGTATTGGCGTAGATGTCCAGCAGCAGGGGATCGCCGGCGACGTCCAGCACGATATGCCCCGTATACAAATGCAGCATTCCCTCCGGGAAGCGGGCCATTCGTCCGTGCCACAGGTCGAGATCCAGCGTCACGCCCAATTGCTGGCCAGCGGCAAAGGCGGACGTGACGAGGCTGATGCGGCAACCCCCCTCGGCCAGGTACTCGGCAACGCTGGTGGCTTGGTGGAAGCCGATGTCGTCCACGATCAGCGCATGCCGCACGTCGGGCGGCGCCGGGCGCAGCCCATCCAGCACCTGGATGGGCGTGCGCACGCGTGGGCTGTCCATGCCTGGTATGTGCGCGGGCCGGGTCTCCTCCTGCCCCGTGGCGATGATCACGGCGTCCGGGGCCTCGCCCGGCGAGGCGGTGAGTACGTCGTCGGCTGTGACAGCACGGCCCAGCCGCAGTTCCACGCCGTAGCGCTTCAGCTCGCTGGTCTTGTTGCGGATCAAGTCACCGTATTCCAGGCGCTGGGGCACCTTGACGATCCAGTTCACGGCGCCCCCCACGCGCTCGTCCCGGTCGAACAGGGTCACGTGGTGACCGTGGTGCGCGGCCACGATGGCGGCCTCCATGCCGGCCGGCCCGGCGCCGATCACCCACACGCGCTTGGGTCGCGTCGCCGGTCGGTAGCTCTCGTCGCCCAGCAGCGCCTCGCTGCCGTTGGCTGGATTCTGGATGCAGCTCAGGGGCGCGTTGAGGCCCATCAGTCCAATGCAGTACTGGTTGCAGGCGATGCACTTGCGGATCTCGGAGGCCTGCTCGGCGGCGGACTTTGCTACCCAGTCCGCATCGGCGATCTGCGCCCGCACCACGCCCACCGCATCGCACACGCCGTCCAGCAGCAGCCGGTCCGCCATCAGCGGATCGTTAACGCGCCCCACGCCGATCACGGGCACGCCCACCGCCTCGCGCACGGCCGCCGTGTGGGCGCTTTGGTAGCCGGAGGGCACGATCATCGGCCCTTCCACCATGTACAGCCGCGCCGTGGTGCCGATACTGGTGTTGATGAAGTCCAGCAGGCCCGTGGCGTCCAGCCGTGCGGCGATTTCCACCACGTCGTCCAGCACCAGCCCGCCGTCGATCAGCTCGTCCGTGCACAGGCGGATGCCCACCGCCAGTCCAACGCCAACGGTCTCGCGCACGGCCTGCAGGCACTCCAGCGTCAGCCGCAGGCGCCGCTCCAGCGAGCCGCCGTAGGCGTCGTCGCGGCAGTTGGTGTGGGGGGACATGAACTGGCGCAGGATGGACGAGTGCGAGGCCTGCAGCTCCAGCCCGTCGAAGCCGCCCTCGCGCACGTGTCGGGCCACGCGGCCGTAGCCCTCCACCACCTCGGCGATCTGCGCCGGCGTGATGGACTGCGGCAACTCGCGAAACAGCCCGTCCGCCACCGGCGACGGCCCCCAGAGTGGCTCATCGTTGAAGAAGCTGAAGCCCTGCAATCCGTTGTGGTTGAGCTGGCAGAAGACCGTCGCCCCTTCCGCCTTCACCGCGGCGGTGAGCCGCCGGTAGTGCGGAATCACGGAGGGGTCGTACGCGTGAATCAGCTTCTCGTACGCGAAGTCCGAGGGGTGGACGGACTGCTCCTCGATGATGACGAGTCCCGCGCCGCCGCGCGCGCGCTCGCGATAGTAGGCCGTCAGGCGTGGCCCCGGTCGGTTGTGCTCCGCGAAATTCGTCAGGTGCGCAGAGAACACCACGCGGTTGCGCAGCGTAGCGGGGCCGAGCCGCAGGGGCGTGAAGAGCAGCTTGTACTGGGACATGGGCGTCCGGGCGCGGCTTGTCGTCTCACTCGCGGGCTGCGCCGCAGTCGCGGCCGGCGCGTGCGCGCAGCGTAGCACGCTCGGATGGCAAGCGGAATTGCGGCGGTGGCGCCGCCTGGGGGCTGCCTCCGGGCGCCTGCCGTCGTCGCCATGCGTGCAGCCGTTGCCGCCCACCCCGGCCGCTTAGGCATCGGCAGAAGCTCGTCGCTTCCACGGCGGGGCTTGCGCACTGGAATCGATCTGTTACGTTGAACAGGCATACGGGGAATGGGATTTGCCGGTCCTGCAGGTCTCGCCCGGGCGGCGTGACGAGGGTGCCTTCAGCCAACGGGTGAGGGCGTCGGAGGCCGCTCTTCGGGGAGTCGAGTGAATGCCGGAGATTTTCATCAGCTACGACAGTTCGGACGAATACTGGCGCGCCCGTTTCGACGATGTATTCGGCCGCGCCTACCCCTACCGATTCGTCCGACCCGATGCCGTGCCCGAGGAAGGGGCCTTCTACGGCCGCGAGTTGCGGGACAAGGGCTACTTGACGGACGAAACCGTCGTCGTGGTGCTGATCGGGCCCAAGGCCTACAGCAGCAAGAAGGTGGACTGGGAAATCGCAGCCGCCCTGGACAATGGGAGAGTGCGCCCCGCCGGCGTGCTGGCCGTGCGCGTGCCCACCCACGAGGACTACCAGAAGCCCTCGGTCAATCCCCGCCGTATCCCCATCCGCATCGCTGACAACCTGAAGTCCGGCTACCTGCGGCTCTACGACTGGACGGAATCCGAACGTGAGCTGGAAAGCCGCCTCTATGCGGCGCTCAAGGACGCTCGCGGCCGTGCAAACCTGATCAAGAACTCGCGCTCCCTCATGGAGCGGGACATGTTCCGCTAGCGGCGCGCCCCGCGGCACCCGATAGCAAGCGGCACGCCCGCACCAGCGGTGCTCTGTGCGCGGCGGGCCGTGGCCTCGTCCCGCTCTGGGCGGCGCATTTGTGCGCCGACTCGATGCTCGCGTTCGCCTTCCGGCTCCGGGGTGATTCTGCTAGGCTGCGCTGAACGGTTCCGCGACCGTTTGCACCCGCCAAAGGGCAGGAGGCCCTTCCCACCGCGTAGAGGATGACGCATGAGCGGCACGTTCACCCACCTGCACCTTCACACGCAATACTCGCTGCTGGACGGCGCGATCCGCATCAAGGAACTGCCGCAGGCCCTGCTGGATAAGGGCTTCGACGCCTGTGCGATCACGGATCACGGCAACCTGTTTGGCGGCGTCGAGTTCTACCACGCGCTCAAGAAGGCGGGGGTGAAGCCCATCATCGGCATCGAGGCATACGTGGCCGAGGGCTCGCGGCACCAGCGCAAGTACGACCGCCCCGGGCCCAATGCGTCGCACCTGATCCTGCTCTGCGAGAACCGCACGGGCTACCAGAATCTGATCCGGCTGGCGAGCCAGGGCTTCCTGGAGGGCAAGTTCTACGGCTTCCCGCGCATCGACCGCGAACTGCTGGAGCGCTACAACGAGGGCCTGATCGCCCTTTCCGCCTGCCTGGGCGGTGTGGTGAACCGCCACCTGCTGCATGGCGACGAGGAGCGGGCGCGGGAGACGGCCCGCTGGTTCGGTCAGGTCTTCGACGGGCGCTTCTACCTGGAGATTCAGCAGCATGGGCAGGCGGAGGAGGCGCGCGTGAATTCCGCGCTGCTGGGGCTGGCCGAGGAACTGGCGCTGCCGCTGGTGGGCACCAATGATTGCCACTACCTCACCCCGGAGGAGGCCTACCCGCACTACCTGCTGCAGCTCATCGGCTGGCAGAAGAAGGTCACGGACTCGGATGTGATCCCGTACGTGGACAAGCAGCTCTACCTCAAGTCCCCCGAGGAGATGCGCGAGGCCCTGAGTGCATTTCCGCCGGCGACCTTCAGCAATGCTGCCGCCATCGCGGAGCGTTGCGAGCTCTCGCTGGACAGCAACAAGTTCTACCTGCCGCACTACGAGATACCGACGGGCTATACGCTGGACGACTGGCTGCGCAAGGAGGCCCGCGATGGTCTGGAGCGGCGGCTGGAGTTGCTGCAGCCTCGCTATGGCGTGGCGCCGGAGCAGGTGGAGGCATTCCGCAAGCCCTACCTGGAGCGGTTGGAGTTCGAGTTGGACGTAATCACGTCCATGCAGTACTCGGGCTACTTCCTGATCGTGGCGGACTTCATCAACTGGGCCAAGGACAATGGGGTGCGCGTGGGGCCGGGGCGGGGCTCGGGCGCGGGCTCGCTGGTGGCGTATACGCTCCGTATTACGGATCTGGACCCCATCGCCCACAAGCTGCTGTTCGAGCGCTTCCTCAATCCGGAGCGGGTGAGCCTGCCGGACTTCGATATCGACTTCGACGTGGAGGGCCGCGATAAGGTCATTGAGTACGTGCGCAACAAGTACGGCGCGGAGAAGGTGTGCCAGATCTCCACCTTCGGCACGCTGGGCGCCAAGGCGGCCCTGCGCAACGTGGCGCGCGTACTGGATTTCCCCTACAGCCAGGCGGACAAGATCGCCAAGCTGATTCCCAACAAGCTGGGCATCACGCTGCAGGAGGCTATCGACCTGGAACCCGAACTGGCGAGGATGGAGCGCGAGGGCGAGGAGAACGAGCGCCTGCTGATCCGCTGCGGCAAGGCCGTGGAAGGCCTGAATTCCAATCTCTCCACGCACGCGGCGGGCGTGATCATCATGGATCAGGACATCCAGGAGGTGCTTCCCGTGTGCCTGCCGGCCAAGGGCGACGGCCTGCAGTCCATGTATTCCATGAAGTACGCGGAGGATCAGGGCGCGGTGAAGTTCGACTTCCTGGGCCTGCTGAACCTGACGATCATCCAGCGCGCCGTGCAGCTCATCAACGACAACCAGCCCGCCGATGCGCCGTCGTTCGATATCGACGACATTCTGCTGGACGACACGGCTACGTACCGCCTGTTGGGCCGGGCGGACACCACGGGCGTGTTCCAGCTCGAATCCGGGGGCATGCGGCGCCTGCTGATGGACCTCAAGCCGGAGACGTTCGAGGACATCGTGGCCATCCTGGCACTCTACCGGCCGGGACCGCTGGGCTCGGGCATGACGGACGACTTCGTCAAGCGCAAGAACGGCAAGGCTCCCATCGACACGCTGCACCCCAAGCTGCAGGACGTGCTGAAGGATACCTACGGCGTGATGGCCTACCAGGAGCAGGTGATGGAGGCCGCGCGCGTGCTGGGCGGCTATTCCCTGGGGCAGGCCGATCTATTGCGCCGGGCCATCGGCAAGAAGATTCCCGCGGAGATGGCCAAGCAGCGCGAGGAATTCGTAGAAGGCTGCGTGGCCAACGACATCGATCGCGCCAAGGCCAACGAAATCTTCGACAAGATCGACTACTTCTCCGGCTACGGCTTCAACAAGTCGCACTCGGCGGCCTACGGGCTGGTCGCCTACCAGACTGCCTACCTGAAGGCCCATCATCCGGTGGAGTTCATGGCCGCGCTGCTGAGCAGCGACATGGACAACACGGACAAGGTCGTGAACTTCATTGCGGATTGCCGCGAGATGGGGATCACGGTGCTACCGCCGGACGTGAACCATTCCCGCAGTGACTTCACCATCGAGGATGGCGCGGTGCGCTTCGGGCTCACGGCGGTGAAGAACGTGGGTGAGAACGCCGTGGGCGTGATCCTGGAGGCTCGTGAGGAACAGCCCGGGGGGCGCTTCGAAGACCTGAGCGCGTTCTTCCGCAGCGTGGATCTGCACCGCGTGAACAAGCGTGTGTTGGAGGCTCTGATCCGGTGCGGTGGCTTCGATTCACTGCACGCCAACCGGGCCGCGCTATTGGATGGCCTTGATGGACTGGTGCAGTTAGGGCTGAACCACCAGAACAACCAGGTCGAGGGTCAGGAGAACCTGTTCGACCTGCTTGGCGAGGAGGCCGCCGCGGCCCTGGACCTACAGGTTGAGCTACCTGACGTGCCGGAGATGCACCCGCGCCAGCGGCTGAAGCTTGAGAAGGAGGCGCTGGGCTTCTATGTCTCCGGGCACCCGCTCGATCGCTACCAGTCGGAAGTGGGCCGCCTCGCGGTGACCACGCACGACGTGCGCGAAGGCGAGTTCGCCGACGGATCGGACGTGCTGGTCGCGGGTATGGTCGGTGCCATGACCGTGCGCATGAGCCGCAACGCGGAGAAGTTGGCCATTCTGCGACTGGAGGACCTGCGTGGCTCCATCGAGGTGATGGTGTTTCCCAAGCTCTATGCGGAGGTGCAGGGGCTGCTGCGCGAGGACGAGCCGCTGCTGATCCGCGCGCGTGTGAATGTCCGCGAAGAAGAGATCAACCTGCATGCCAACCAGGTAATGTCCCTCAGTCGCTACCGGGCCGAGCAGGCCCAGCGCCTGACGATTCCGCTGGACGGGGCTTTCTCCGAGTCGCACCTGCCTCGGCTGGTGGGCGTCCTGTCCAAGTCCCAGGGCGTCTGTGGGGTGCGCTTCCAGGTGGCTACGGCGGATGGGAGCCGGGTGCTGCTGGATGCCGGCATTTCCGTGGCGCCCAGCGAGCCGTTCATGGAAGAGCTGGAGGACTTCCTGGGTCCCGTGGCCGTGCAGTTCGACTACCCGCGCGATGCGGAGGTGCGTCAGCCTGGCCGGGGCAATGGGCGCGGCACACCGCACCCCGCCAGCTATGCCCCGCCGCGCGGCGAGTCGTACGGGCCCATTTCGGACGCACCATGAGCGGAGACGCGGCCAGGCGACGGGCGTTCTTCCTGCGCCGGTTGACGGCCGCCATGGTGGTGCTCTTTGGCCTGGGCACGGTGATCACCAACGGGTTGCCTCTGCTGGCAACGGATGCCGCACGGGCCGAGTTGGGTCATATTCCCTACCCGCTGTTCTGGTTCGAATTCGCGATGGGCTGGCTGTATCTGAGCGAGGGCGTCGCCATCGCCTGGCGCGCGCGCTGGGCCTTGCCGTTCGCTTGGTTGCTGGCCGTGATCCACTCCGGCTCCGCGTCGGGCCTGTGGCTATGGTACTTAGCCGGTCACCAGGTCGAGGTGCGGACGCTTGTCATGGAACTGTTCCGCGAGGGCTTCTGGGTGCTCATCGCCCTCTACCTCTGGCGGGGTTCCCCGCCGATGCCCACCGACCACTGACTCCACTTGGGCTAGGGCTCACAGCCCGGCCCAACCCCGCATCCCAAAAGCACACACCCGCGTACTTCCCATACCCAGGGAATGGAAAGCCAGACTCGCTGCAGCCAACATGTCCCTGGCGGATGCTTGTCGCCCAATTCACTCGCCTCGCAATTGCAAATATTAAGTAGTGCATCCGCCCATATACTGAACTTAAAATCATGTCAGCATCGATGCGAAGTTGGTATTTTTCCCATAAACTAAATACGGGTTTGTCAGACGTCTATGTCGCATAAGTACGTGTATATTTTGATTCGAATTATACAAAACAAACATTGATAAACACTCGCAAATGTATAGGGAACCAACGCAGATGAGATGCGTTTCAGTTGCAACCGCAAGGCTTGTCTGCTGGGGAGGCAGCTGGCCTGGGAGCGGCAGGGGGCGTGATGTGCCAGGGGCTTACAGCCGACACGCGCCGAGCTGATCGCATTCGTTCATTCGCGAGGAGACGTCCATTGAAACGATTTGGAATCATGCAGCAACTGATGCTGCTGTTCTGCGCAATGCTAATAGTGTCCGTGGCCGTAATGTTCATCGCGAACATGCGGTCATTCCGGCAGAGCACCACGGAAGATCTGGTGGCCAAGGCGCGTGCCATTACGATCGAAGCGGAGAACGCCCGGAACTACATGGGCGATCTGCGCGGTAAGTACAAGGCCTTCGATGAGCAGAAGCTTTTGGATAAGCTTGACGCGAAGATGAAGGGGCGCACGTTCGCCACGGTGGAGGACCGGTTGAAGTTCATCCGCCAGACGGACTTCTATTGGACCATCCCCATCGTGGCGGGCTGGACGGTGGGGCAGACCAACGCGGCCAAGGCCAACTACGAGTTCCGCGTGCCCAAGGTGCAGCCACGCAACCCGAAGAACGAGCCCACGCCGTTCGAGCGGGAGATGCTGAACGAACTGCGCACGGGGGACCTGCCCGAACTGTATCGCGTGGACACGGCCACCAACACGCTGCGTTACATGCGGCCCATCAAGCTGAGCGACAACTGCATGGGCTGCCACGGCACGGTGGCGGACGACACCAACGGCGACGGCATCGATCCGTTGGGCTTCAAGATGGAGGGCTGGAAGGTCGGCGAGATGCACGGCGCCTACGAGGTGGTCGCCGATCTGGCTCCGGTGCAGGCGAAGGTGCAGAGCAATCTGTACGAGACGATGCTCATCGGTGGGGTGATCCTGCTGCTCTCCATCGTGATCACCTTCTTCTTCGTCCGCAAGAACGTCACTGGCCTGCTGGATGCCGTCCGCGGCGTCATCGCGCGCCTTACAGACACGGCGCAACAGGTGAGCAGCGCTACGCGCCAGCTTTCCTCGTCCGGACAATCTCTCGCGGAGGGCGCATCGGAGCAGGCGGCAAGCCTGGAAGAGACGGCCTCCTCGCTGGAGGAGATGGCGAGCATGGCCCGGCAGAACGCCGAGAGCGCCAAGGAAGCGGACACGCTGGCCACGGAATCGGGCAAGGTGGCGGAAGACGTCGGTGAAGCCATGACGCGCATGATCGAGAGCATCAATCAGATCAAGAAGTCATCTGACCAGACGGCGCTCATCATCCGCACCATTGACGAGATCGCCTTCCAGACCAATCTGCTGGCGCTCAACGCAGCGGTGGAGGCTGCCCGTGCCGGCGATGCGGGGCGTGGCTTCGCCGTCGTCGCAGAGGAGGTGCGCAACCTTGCCCAACGCAGCGCTCAGGCCGCTCGCAGTACGGCCGAACTGATCGAGGATTCGCAAGGCAAGTCCGACGCGGGCGTGAAGGTGGCCAACGAGATGGAAACGCTGCTGGCCGCCATCACGGAATCCAATACCAAGGTGGGTGAGTTGGTGCGCAATGTGAACCGCGCCAGCGAAGAGCAGGCGCGCGGCGTGGAGCAGATCACCACCGCCGTGGCGCAGATGGACAGCATCACCCAGGGCAACGCGGCCAACGCCGAGGAAACCTCCGCTACGAGCCAGCAACTCTCAGGGCAGGCGGAGTTGCTCAACGAGATGGTGGAGCGATTGGCCACCATCGTGGGGCAGCGCCACGATCTGGCGGAGACCAACGGCCATCACCCCGTCGGGCACGCAGGCAATGGCTATGCGGGCAATGGCCACGGGGGGCACATCGCCCAGATCCAGGGCCAGGCGCGCTCGCCCAAACCGGCGCCGCGGGCACCGGCTCGTGCATCGCATCCACAGGGGCCTTCCGAAGCCAAGCCCAAACAGGCCGCCAAGCGCTCCCTGCGCGATGCAATTGAGAGTGAACACGACCAAGCGGCACCGGTGGTGCCCCGTGAGTTCAACTCGCTGAACGACGCGGACTTTCGCGACATTTAGTTCCTTTATCCGGGAGCTCCTTTCTCCGGCCGTGTCCGCGCTGTAGGCGGACATGGCCGGAGGTCTTTCGTCCTGCACAGTCCCAAGCTTTCCCGCGGCCGGCGCTTTTGCAGGCCCGCAATCCCAAATCCCCGTCTGAGACTCCGCAGCCCCCAGCAGGGTGTGCTGCGTCATGACTTTGGGCCAACGCGCCCTGGACTTGCCTGCGTCGTGCCCGGAATGCTTGGCGTTGGGTCTGCAGGAGGCCGCAGTCCCGCATCTGGCCTGTTGCCGTGTCAGGATGTCTAGCGTCCTGGAAGCGTCAATTCCAGACGGACCTCAGCCTTTCATACGCTGGAGCAGCGCCTGCCGGTAGGCATCGAGCACGGCCTGGACGGCCTTGCTGGGGGGATCGCCCTTGTGGCAGAGCCCGCATGTGCGCCGGGCGGTCTGGCGCATGTCGGCGGCCTGCTGCGTGGGTTCCGAAGTCGCCGCGTGGGCGCGATGACAATCCGTGCAGCGGATGGTCGTCTGGTCCAAGTGGGCGCGGATGCCGTGGAAGCGGTGGGTATCGCCCGGCCGGGTGACGGCCATGTGACAGCGTGTGCAGGCGGTATCGAGGATGGGTCGGTCCAGCTTGCGCGGCTCGCGGTACGTGGCGAAGTAATAGCGTGCGGTATTGGCGGCGCTGCCCCACAGCACGTGGGCACGTTCTCGCCAACCCTGGCCGCGGTGGCAATCCGCGCAGGTGAAGCGGCCATGGTCGGCGCGTTGGAAGTGTACGCCCGTGAGGTCCAGGCCCGGCTGCTGGAGTGCAAGGCGCATCTTGGTGGCGTGCAGCGGGCTGCCATCCGGCAGGTGGCAGGCGTTGCAGAAGCTGCGCCGGGCCTCCAGGTGGTCGGTCAGCGCCACCCCGGCCGGTGCGGCGATAAGCGGCAGCGCCGCGGCTACGAGCAGCCAGCGCAGGGCAAGGCGGGAAGAACGGCGCATGGCGGGTCGCTGACTAGGTGGAATGTGGCGTGCCGGGCGAGAATGATCGGCGCGAATGGTCGCTCGGGCGTGCGTTGACGCACTCGGGGCAACCTCCTACGATTACGAACGAATCGCCCGGAAGGTTGCAGACCGGCCCGGGCGCGCAGCACTCATCTTCGGCGGACCATGGCCACCCAGGAAACCCAACGCAGTACCGTGCGCATTGACGGCGTGGAACTTCAACTAGCGCACCCGGACGAGTTTGCGGCGCATTGGGTGGGCCAGGAGGAGTTGGTCAAGCAGCTTCGTGCCGCATGGCTTATGGTGGACGAGCGGGACTTGCCGCTGCACCCACGTCTCGTGGGCAAGCCGGGTGTGGGCAAGACCTCGCTTGCCTATGCCACTGCGCGCGGTCTGGGGCAAGAGGTGTACATCTTCCAGGCCACCATGGACACGCGCCCGGAAGATCTCATCGTCACCCCGGTCATTGCCGATGGCCAGCGCATCAAGTACGTGGCCAGCCCCGTGGTCACGGCGATGATCCGTGGCGGCGTGTGCATCCTGGACGAGGGCAACCGCATGGGCGAGAAGTGCTGGGCCTCCCTCGCGCCCCTGCTGGACAGCCGCCGTTACGTGGAATCCATCGTAGCCGGCATCAAGATCAAGGCGCACCCGGACTTCCGTTTTTGCGCCACGATGAACGAGGACGCCTCCACCTTCGAGATTCCCGAGTACATCCAGTCGCGCATTCAGCCGCAGATCTTCGTGGATTTCCCCGAGGCGGAGGAGGAGTTCCGCATCCTCAAGGACAACCTGCCGTTTTCCGACGAGGACATGCTGCACTACGTGGTGGAGTTCCTGCAGCGGGCCCACCGCAGCGGCGAGCGCTACACCGTGCGGGACGGCATCAATGTGGCCCGCTACGCCCTCAAGCTGGTCCGCGGCAACGGCGAGAATCCCCTGCGGGCCTTCAAGCTCTCCCTGCGCATGATCCTGGGGGAGGAGCCGGTCGGCAATGCCGACTAGCCGCGGCACGCGCCGGCTCGTCCAGCATGCGTTCCGCCTGCTGAGCGGCCACGACCACCCCGCGAGCTTCGTGGCGAATACCCCCGCGCACCTGGTGCGGCTGCTGGGCTGGATAGACGACAGAGTGCCGCCCCGGGCCAAGCGTGAGCGGCGCCACCAGGATCACATGGAATGGTATTGCCTGCGAGGCTACCTGCTGGCCCTGGCTGCGTCGGGACAGGTGGCGTATCCGCTGACGGTGCGCAAGAGTCAGTCGCCCGATTTCCTGCTCGAAGGGCCGGATGGTGCCGTCACGGGCGTCGAAGTGACGGAGGCGACGACCGAGGCGTTTCAGCGGGAACTGAGCGCCACGGAGGGCCAGTCGGGCCCGCACCCCATCGGGCCCCCTGAGGGCTGGGCTGGGAACGAGGTGGAGCGCGGTCTGGCAGCGGTGGTGATGGAGCGCATTGCCACCAAGGCCGCCAAGATTTCCGGCCCGCATTGGCAGCCCGCCACGCGGCACGATCTGCTGCTGTACCATAACGGTCCGTGGATCGGCCCGGATCTAGGGCACGTGCACACGATGGTCCGCGACGCCATCCATGCCCATCCCGATCTGCGCGATGGTGCCGGCGAGTGGCCCAATGGCGCGCTGGGCCGGGTTTCTATCCTCAGCGGGGACACGCTGCTGTACGATGTTGGCGGGGCGGGCGTCCCGCTGCCGTTGGGGTTGGGCGAGCGCTGAGCCTGATCCCGTGCGGACGTGACCAGTTTGTGAAGTATCCCGCAGAACGCATGGGTTATGCTGGGATAGCGTAACGCGCACGACAGGCCCCGATGCGCGGGTAGCGCAGCGGTGTTGCCGGCAAGCCGTGACCGCCCGGAGATAGCCGGGAATCCCCCACAGCAAGGATTGCGACCCCATGGAGCTACAAGCCGCCCCCGCGTCTCCGCAACCGAACCGGGAGAATCGCTTCGACGCAGCCCTGCGCCGCAGTGGGCTGCCCGTGCTGGAGCGCGCGCCTACCACGGTTCTGCAGATCAACGTGGGCAAGCTCTGCAACCAGACCTGCAACCATTGCCACGTGGAGGCCGGCCCGAAGCGCACCGAGGTCATGGCCGGCGCGGTGGTGGAGCGGTTGATCGAACTGGCCGGAGCCTCGCAGGTGCGCACGGTTGACCTCACCGGCGGCGCGCCAGAGATGAATCCCCACTTCCGGCGACTGGTGGAGGGCATGGCGGCGCTGGGCAAGGAGGTGCTCTCGCGCTGCAACCTGACGATCCTGCTGGAGCCGGGCTACGAGTGGCTGGCGGAATTCTATGCCGCGCATCGCGTGCACCTCGTGTGCAGCCTACCCTGCTACACGGAGGACAACGTGACCCGGCAACGGGGCCGCGGCGTGTTCGACAAGAGCATCGCGGCGCTGCAGCGGCTCAACGCGCTGGGCTATGGGGACGAAGATGCGGATGGCCTGCCGCTCGATCTCGTCTACAATCCGCTGGGCGCCTCGCTGCCGGGCAGCCAGGCCAACCTGGAGGCGGACTACAAGCGGGAGCTAGGCCGCCGCTTCGGCGTGCGCTTCAGCCGCCTGCTGACCCTGGCCAATCTGCCCATCGGCCGCTTCGCGCGCACGCTGCAGAAGCGCGGTGAGCTGGAGCCGTACCTGCGGCTGCTGGAGGAAAGCTTCAATCCGGGCACAGTGCCCCAACTGATGTGCCGCAATACGCTCAACGTGGGCTGGGACGGCCAGCTCTACGACTGTGACTTCAACCAGATGTTGGAGCTGCCCCTGGGCAATGGGGCGCCCAGCCTGTTCGATCCGCAGTTCCGCCTGGACGACCTGCTGCGCGTGCCGGTGCGCACGGACATGCACTGCCTGGGCTGCACGGCCGGTGCCGGCAGCAGTTGCGGCGGCGCCCTCACCTGAGCGTGCACCCCGGCTCCTCTCTGCAAGACGTCTGAGCCGCCTGTCCCCGCGCAGGCTCGCCCGCCGGGCCGCGCGCAGGCTCGCCCGCCGGGTCGCGCGCGAGGCGCTGCCTTGCGCGGCGCGCGCGAATTCGACACAGTGATCGCCGATGGCGCCCGCCACATGGTGGCGCCTGCACGGCACGTTCACTGTGGCCTCGGACCCAAGATGAGTGAATCCCCCTACGATGTGATCGTGGTCGGCGCCGGCAATGCCGCGCTGGCCGCAGCCGCCTCGGCCCGCGAGCAGGGCGCAGAGCGCGTGCTGGTGCTGGAGAAGGCCCCGCGCGAGCTGCGCGGCGGCAACACGCACTACAGTGGCGGCTTGTACCGCTTTGCCTTCGATGCGCCGGACGATCTGCGGCCCATCGTGCCGGATGCGGAGAAGCAGGTGCCCGGCTTCTATGCCGGGGTGCAGCCCTATTCCAAGGAGCTGTTCTGGGGCGATCTGCTGCGCGTCACGGAGCATCGCACCGACCCGCAATTGGCCGAGCTGCTGATCGGGCGCTCCTACGACACCGTGCGCTGGCTGGTGGAGCAGGGCATCGTGATGGAGGCGGCGGTCTCACTCAGCGCCATCAAGCACGAGGGCACAGTGAAGTGGTCGCCCGGTGCCGTGGTGCGCGCCAAGGGTGAGGGCGTGGGCCTTTCCCACCGCTGGTTCGAGATCATGGAAGCGCGGGGCGTGGAGGTGCGCTACGATACCGGCGCGCAGGGCCTGGTGGTGGACGGCATGGGGCGCGTGCGCGGCGTGCGCATACGTGGGCCGCAGGGCTTGGCGGAACTCTCCGCGCAAGCCGTCGTGCTGGGCTGCGGGGGCTTCGAGGCGAACCCGGCGTGGCGTGCACGCTACCTGAGCGCACCCTGGGACCACGCCAAGGTGCGCGGCACCGCCTTCAACACCGGCGACGGCCTGCGCATGGCGTTCGAGCTGCACGCGCTGCCCCACGGGCAGTTCACGGGCTGCCACTCCACGCCCATTGACGCCGATGCGCCCCCCTACGGCGACCGGAAACTGACGGATAAGACCAACCGGCTCTCCTACCCTTTCAGCGTGATGCTGAACCGCGAGGGTCGGCGCTTCGCGGATGAGGGCGAGGACTTCCAGTTCTATACCTACGCCAAAATGGGCCGCATCATCCTCACGCAGCCGGGTGGCGTGGCTTATCAGATCTTCGACAGCAAGACGACCGGCTACCTGGAACCGCGCTACAAGACCGGTACGCCCCTGGTGGCGGATACCCTGGAAGCGCTGGTGGCGCAGCTTCCCGTGCCGCAAGAGGCGGCCCTGCGCACCTTGCAGGCCTACAACGCCGGACAGCGCCAGGGGGCGTTCAACCCCACCGAGCTGGATGGGCTGAGCGCGCCGGGCGTGGAGCCGCCCAAGTCCAACTGGGCGCTGCCTCTCGATACGCCGCCGTTCTACGCCTATCCGGCCACTGGTGGCATCACGTTCACCTTCGGGGGCGTGCGCATCGATGAGCAGGCGCGCATCATCGGCACGGACTGGAAGCCCATCGAGGGACTGTTTGCCTGCGGCGAGATGGTCGGAGGTCTGTTCCATCACAATTACCCCGGCGGCTCGGGACTGATGTCCGGCGCCGTGTTCGGCCGCATTGCCGGGGCGAGTGCAGCTCGCACGGCCCGCGAGGCCTGAGCGCCCCGCATCCGGTAAGGTCTCGGCAGCCCGCGGTTCGTGCCGCGGCGGCACGGCGGGCCCACTCTGGCACCACGACCCAATCCACGCACAGGAGCGCCATGACCGAAGACCTGCGGGTTGCCTACGCTGAGCGCTTCGGCTTGGAGCCGGGGCGCGTGCCGCCGCTGGAGGGCGGGGAGGCGCTGCTACGTATGCTGGGGCGCAGCACCTGCCGCGCTTATCGCGCCGAGCCCGTGCCGGAGCCGCTGTTGCGCACGCTGCTGGCCTGCGCGCAGTCGGCGCCATCCAAGTCCGACCTGCAGCAGTACAGCATCGTGGTGGTGGAGGATGCCGCGGCGCGCCGGGAGATTGCCTCCTGGCTGCCGAGCATGCCCTGGGTGGCCGAGGCACCAGTGTTCCTCCTGTTCTGTGCGGATATGCGGCGCGACCAGCGGGTGTGTGCCCTGCGGGAGCGGCCCCACGCCAACAACAACCTGGACACCGTTCTCAATGCCACGGTGGACGCCGCCCTGGCGCTGGGCACGTTCATCGCGGCCGCGGAAGCGGCGGGCCTGGGCTGCTGCCCCATCAGCTATGTGCGCAATCATCTGCCGGAGCTGACAGCGATGCTGGGGTTGCCACCGGGCGTGTTTCCCATCGCGGGCCTCTGCGTGGGCTGGCCTGCGGCGCGCGCGCAGGTATCCATGCGCCTGCCGCCCGCCGTGGCGGTGCACCGCGACCGCTACGACGACGGCCAACTGCCGGCGGAACTGGCCGCCTACGATGAGCGTCGCTGCGCCAGCCAACCCATTCCGCCCGCCAAGCAAAAGAACGCCGACGTCTATGGCACCACGGATCGCGGCACATGGACGGACCAGGTCTCGCGGCAGCTCTCCCGGCCCGAGCGCCCGGGGTTCCGCGCCTTCCTGCTGCGGCACGGCTTCGAGCTGGCCTGAAGCGGCGGCCTAGACGCCTGGAATGGTAAGGAAAATGCTAACCGTGTTAGAATGGCGCAGGGAGATCCACAGGAACTGGCACAGCGGAGCGCGATGGCAAGCAAGGGAGAGGAAATTCTGCAGCGCGAACAGGCCATCCTGGAGGAGATCATCCAGTATTATATGGACCGTCACGAGGCGATCAGCGCGCGTACGCTCTCCAAGATCTCCCGGCTCGCCCTCTCCCCGACGACTATTCGTAACCTGATGGAGGATCTCAGCGCCGAAGGGCTGCTGACCACCGAAGGCGCCACGCGCGGCCGCGTTCCCACCCAGAAGGCGTTCGCCATCTATGTGACGCGTCTGGGCGAGCACCCGGTACCACCGCCTCCCGAGCCGCCGCAGGTAGCGCCGATGGAAGAGGGGCGCTTTCCGCGGCTGCACACGGTGGTGCGCGAGGTGGGCCGTGCCCTTTCCGCCGATACCGGCTGTGCCGTGCTGGCGGCACTGCCGGAGCGCGACCGCTATCCACTGGATTGGGTGAACTTCGCTGCCCTGCCGAAGCACCGGGTGCTGGTTTCGCTGGGCACGCTGTTCGGCGACGTGTGGAGCAAGGTGCTGCTGGCCCCTGAACCGTTCCCCGATGCCTTGCTCCAACAGGTGGGGCGGTTCATCAACGAGACCTATCGGGGCCAGGCCATCGAGGCCATTCGGCGCGACGTGATGGCTGGCGGCCCCAAGCGGATGCTGGAGGACATGCCGTCGCTTGGCGCTGCCTTCCGCATGCTGCGGCGGGCGTTTGAGTGGGCCGAAGAGCCGGACCGCCAGGTATGGGGGATGGAGCATTTCTACCGCATCCCGGAGTGCCAGGAGCCCGAGCAGCTACTGATGATCCACCGCGCACTGGCTGATCCGGATCTGCTCACGCACACGCTGGCCCGTGCGCGACAGATTCAGGGGGGCTGGATCGCCATCGGCACCGAGACGGGCTATCGTGGCCTGGAGAATTGCGCGCTGGTCGCCTTGCCGTTCGGGCTGGGCGATTGGCGGGCGCAACTGGCCGTGCTTGGCCCGATGCGGATGGACTACGCGCGCGTGTTCAGCTTCACTGCCCGCAGCGCGCAGGCGATCTCCGGGTATCTGCTCCAGATGGCCCAGCATGCCGATTCCGATCCGGATGTCGCGCCCTGACCCGACATCGAAGCCCTGAAATTTCCTACTCTGGATTGCCGTGTTCCTGCTCGCCTTTCACATCGTTGCCGTTGGAATCATCGTGGTCGCCGTCTGGGGCGTCGCTTATCGCTTGGGGTATCGTGCCGGGGAGCGGCACACGCAGCGCCGCCTGGGCGTGAATGGCCCCGCGGGCCAGGGCCACGCAGCCGCCACCAGCTCGTCCAGCGAGCATGCTTGATGCGGCCCGAGGTGCCCCCTCCTCGGTAAGGGCGCCGGGCTGTCGCCACACGGGGTGCGGGGCCCGATTGTGCCCGCCTGCAAATTGACGCTTGGCAGCTACGACACGCGGTCATCCGGCCGCAATCCTGGGAGATGAGCATGATCAAGGAGTCCGTGCGCCTCGGCGCGCGCACGCTGGAACTGGAAACGGGGCGCATCGCCCGGCAGGCCCACGGCTCGGTGCTGGTGCGCGAGGGCGATGCGGTGATCCTCGCCACGGCCGTGTACGCTCCTGAGGCTGCGCGCGACGTGGACTTCCTGCCGCTCACGGTGGACTACCGCGAGTATATGTCCGCCGCGGGGCGCATCCCGGGTGGCTTCCTGCGCCGCGAGGGCCGCGCATCGGATCGTGCCGTGCTGGCCAGCCGGCTCTGCGACCGCTCCGTGCGGCCGCTCTTCCCCAAGGGCTACCGCATCGAGACGCAGGTGATCTCCACCGTGCTCAGTCACGGCACCGGTTCGGACGCGCCCGTGCTGGCCATGATCGCCGCCGCGGCGGCGCTGCACCTCTCCGAGATTCCCTGGCAGGGGCCGCTGGCGGCTGTGCGCATCGCCCGTGCGGATGGCACCTTGCAGGTTATGCCGTCCACCGAGATGCTGGACAAGGCGGAGCTGGATCTGGTGGTTTCGTTGAGCCGCGAAGGTCTGGTGATGATCGAGGGTGGTGCGCGGCAGGTGCCGGATGACGAAATGCTGGAGGCGCTCACCTTCGCGCAGGAGGCGGTGCAGCCCCTGCTGGACGCCATGGACAAGCTACGCAGCGGGGCCGGCAAGCCCAAGGCCACCCTGAAGCCCCCGGCGGAGCCGGTGCCCGCCCTGGCCGCGCTGGAGAAAAGCGCCCGTGGTCGCCTCACCGAAGCTCTGGCCGTGCCGGACAAGCTGGCGCGCCGCGCCGCCGTACGTACGGCGCAGGAGGAAGCCCTGGCGGCCTTCCTGGAGGATTCCGGTGCGGACGAGGACAACGGCAATGGGCTTGCTGACGCCGCCGCGAGTCATCTGGACGCACTGGAGGGACGCATCCTGCGCGAGCAGGTGCTGCGCGAGCAGCGCCGCGTGGACGGCCGTGGCGCGGAGGACATCCGCCCCATCTCGATCGAGGTGGATTGGCTGCCCGGTACCCATGGATCGGCCCTGTTCACGCGTGGAGAGACGCAGGCCATGGTGTCGCTGACCCTGGGCACCCAGCAGGATCGCATGCTGGTGGAATCGCTGGAGGGCGTCTCCTACGAGCGCTTCATGCTGCACTACAACTTCCCGCCCTATTCCGTGGGCGAGGTGCGCCCCATGCGCGGGCCGGGCCGGCGCGAGGTGGGCCACGGCACGCTGGCACGCCGAGCGTTGGTGAGCGTGATGCCGGGCGAGGACGAATTCGCGTACACGGTGCGCGTGCTCTCGGAGATTTCCGAGTCTAACGGCTCGTCCTCCATGGCCACGGTCTGCGGCGGCTGTCTGGCGCTGATGGACGGCGGGGTGCCCATTGCGGCACCGGTGGCGGGCATCGCCATGGGGCTGGTGGCCGAGGGCGACCAATTCGTCGTGCTCAGCGATATCCTGGGTGACGAGGATCACCTGGGGGACATGGACTTCAAGGTCGCCGGGACGGCCCAGGGCGTCACGGCTCTGCAGATGGACAACAAGATCGGCAGCCTCCCTCAGGAGGTGCTGGCACGCGCATTCGAGCAGGCGCGGCGAGGCCGCTTGCATATCCTGGCGGAGATGGAGAAGGTGTTGCCCGCACCCCGGGCGGACATGAAGCCCAACGCGCCGGTGATCAGTTCGCTCAGCATCTCCCCGCAGCGGGTGCGCGAGCTGATCGGCCCCGGTGGCCGAGTCATCCAGGAACTGCAGCGCACCCACGGCGTGCGCATCGAGGTGGACGAGGCCGGACAGGTGCGCATCTATGCGTCCAATCGCGACTCCGCGATGGCGGCGCGCGAGGCAGTGATGGAGGTGGCGGGCAGCCTGGACGTGGGAGCGGTCTACGAGGGCGTCGTCACGGGCGTAAAGGAATTCGGCGCATTCGTGCGCATCCGCGGCCAGGACGGCTTGGTGCACATCTCCGAGTGGGATTCGGGCCGGGTGGAGAAGATGAGCGACGTGACGAAGGAGGGGGACGTGGTGCGCGTGAAGGTGCTGGTGCCCGATCGCCAGGGCCGCCTCTCGCTCTCCCGCAAGGCGGCCATGTAGCAGCCTGCCGTGCTTAGCGCAGGACGCCCCAGCGCTCCAGCAGCACGACGAGCAGGAACAGCGCGAGCATGAACGTGACGATCAGCATCATGTATTGACGCGCCGAGGGCTGGGCAAAGTTGGGCGTGCCGCCGTAGCGGCGCCGGCCGAACATGCTGCGCTTGGGCACCCAGACGCGGCTATCCCGCGGGCTGTAGTAGAACAGCCCGAAGCGCCAGTTGGCACTGTTCTGCCACTCGGCGTCGTTGATCTGCTCCTGCGTCTGCTGTGGGGCTTCCTGGTCCGTCATGGCTCCCGGTCGGTTCGCGGCGGCCGCCGCTCAGGGGCGGGTCGTCCCGCAGTTCCAGCATTGGCCGAACATGGGCTCGTGCACCTCGCCGCAGCGGGGACACACCCAAGTGGCGCCGCGTACCCCCGGCAGTCCGGAGCGATAGTGCTCGATCAGGGCGCGCGCCTCGTTGAGGCGCGAGGGATCCTCCAGCACCAGTGCCGTGGTCACTTCCAGGAACGGAATCTCGCCGATAGCCGTGCGCAGGGGGCGGTCGTGGATCGATACCGGCAGGCCCTGTGCGTCGAGGTAATGATACAGGGCAAACGCATCCACCGGATTGAGGAGACGTTCCAGCAGGACGCGATTCGGCTCGGAGTGGTCCATCGGATCAGCGGAGCACCGGATGGCGGAGTTCGGGCGCGCGCGGGGGGTCGCGCACGGCCTTCAGGGTAACAGATCGGCGGGCGCAGGCAAATCAGTGGGGCACGCGCGGAAGGCGTGTGAAATGATGTGGTGGCTTTGTGGGGAGCGGGCCCGACGTCCGATGTCAGGCGCACCCACTACCGCCGGTGTGGGCCGGCGTGTTCAGTTGAGATAGCGGGGCTTGATGAGCCACTTGGCGATCTCGTCGAGGGTCTTCGCGAAGATGTGCGTCACGTAGCGCAGCTTGACCTCGTTGGCCACCATCTTGTCCATCTCGGCGATGGCCTGTTCTGCAGCCTGACTGACCCGACGCTCAAACTCCGGGTTGCGCGCCAACCGGAAGTATTCTTCGGAGGTGTTTTCCGTCTCGGTGTGCATGCCGCCTCTTCCACTGAGGTGTTGACGAAGTCCGGAATGAGGGTACGTCCGGCTAGTTCACGTATCGGCCGGGACACCGAAAACTTGAGTACCCATCGCGGGCGAGCCCCGCCAGGAGCGGGCTGGCGCGCCTTTTCTTTTGCGTCCGAGCGTGGAAAGGTAGGTTCCGGGGTGGTCAGCCGGGCCGGCAGCGTGCCTGCCCGGCATGCGACCGCCGGCCGCATCACACGCGCGTACGGGAGTGAGCATGTACAAGGTCAGCGTGATGTACCCCAACGAGGACGGGGTGAAGTTCGATTTGGACTACTACCGCAGCAAGCACATGAAACTGGTCGAGGAGCACATGAAGCCCTTCGGGCTCCAGCGCACGGGCGTGGACAAGGGGATTTCCGGAGGTGCCGGCCAGAAGGCGCCCTATGTGTGTGTGGGCACGCTCTACTTCGACCGGCCGGACGGCTACGATGAGGCCATCAAGAAGGCAGGGCCGGCGCTGCGCGAGGATATCGCCAACTTCACCAATGTGACGCCCACCCGCCTGATCAGCGAGGTGGTGGAGTAGGCTGCGCGGGGCAAGGATTGTGAAGGCCGCCTTTGGGCCTTCCTGCCCGCATTGCATTGGCCCCGCGCCATGGGTAGGCGCGGTTTGCCGCTGCCGTCCAGGCGGGCCGCCTAGCCCACGCGGACGATACCAGTCACGGTGTCGCTGGCCAGGGTCTCCTCCACGGCGCGAAGCAGCGGACTTTCGTCCAGCGCGAAAGTCTTGTGCCCCAGCCAGATCTGGTGGAAGTAGCGCAGCGAGGGCGGACTCGGCTCGCCGTCGCGTTTCATGTAGGTGATCGCGTCGAGTTGTGAGCCGTCGCGCGCGACCACGGACACCTGCAGCCGGTTGTATATCTTCGGATAGCTCTCGAACCCGTCCAGCAGCGCCAGATCGGCCGAGGTGAGGCTGTACAGCAGGCCGTGCACCTGACCGCCCGGCTGGGCCAGGATGGTCGCTGGCCCCCCGCCCCAACGCGTCGAATGACCGCGGAATGCCAAGTGGTGATCGGCCAGCACGGCGGGCTGTAGCACCTCGCAGTCCGGGCAGCGGCTCTGCATCTGCGGTGGGTGCAGATTGGAGCCGTAAGCGAAATAGAGCACGCGGTCGCTCATCGGGGCACCGCCGCGGAAGGATTGGCTGGCGCCGGCAGGGCTGTCCGCCGCGACTCGCGCAGCGCCAGGTACGTCGTGCTACCGAAAATCATGCTGCCTCCGACCCAGGTGAAGACATCCGGTACCTCGGCAAAGATGAAGAAACCCAGCAGCGTGCCCCACACCAGCTTGAGGAAGTCGAGCGGCAGCACCGCCCCCACGTCCGCCAGGCGGAAGGACTGTGCCAGGGATAGCTGCCCCAATGTGCCCAGCACTGCGATCAGCAGCAGCCAGAGCAGCTGCGCCCCATCCGGCCACTGCCAGAAGAAGGCCGCGGCCAGCAGGGACAATGGGGCCATCACCGTGCCCATGTACACCGTAATGGTGGTGCTGGAATCCGTGCGCGCCAGCACCTTGATGACCATGATCGTCACGGCCCAGATGGCCGAGGAAGCCAGCAGGAGCACAGGGCCCCGCGAAACCTCCGTGACCCCCGGCCGTAGGATCAGCAGCGCACCGGCGAAGCCCAACGCAATGACACTCAGGCGGTGCCATTGCAGGCGCTCGCGCAGTACGAAGATCGCCAGCACGGAGGCGAACAGCGGCGCTGTGAAGCCCAGCGCGGCCACCGTGGCCAGCGGTGTGATCAGCACGGCGTAGAAGAAGGCCAGCATGGCCGTCACGTTCAGGGAGCCGCGCAGGATGTGGAGCCGCACGTGCTCGGTGCGGAAGCAGGCGAGGAAGTGCTGCCGGTGCCACGCGGCCAGCAGCAGCACGGCGATGAGATTGCGGAAGAAGGCCACTTCGAACGGGTGCATTCCACCCGGCACCTCGCGGATGGCCACGTACATGCAGGCCATGCACGCCGTGGAGAACACCATCAGGGCAATGCCCTGGACGTTGCCCGAGATTTGGCCCAGCAGGCCGCTCGGCTGATCGGAAGGCGAGGGTTCGGTCATGCGGGAGGAGCGTGAGCGCTGCGGTCCGCGGAGTGGCTCTGTGCGTGCAATGAACGGCTGGCGGTACGTCCGCTGCCGGAGCGCCTGGGCCGTCACTGCCGTTGACACGGCGCGTCGCGGCGCATAGAGAGGCGATGAGCCACAGCATAGCACGACCGGTCACGGCCTGTCCGCGTTATCCGCACATCGCGGGGCATCGCGAGCAGGAACGATGCCGGCTTGTCAAAGATTGGAGCCCAGCCATGCACCTGTTCGCCCCGCCGCCCATCATCAACACCGAGGTCTTCGCCCGCGTGCCGGACCGCCTACGCAAGCACCGTCAGACTGAATGGGCCGCTACCAACGCGGGTGGGCGCGAACTGGACACGTTCCTGGAGGGGCCGTCCTTCGACAAGGCGGGAAACCTCTACGTGGTGGATATACCCAACGGGCGCATCTTCCGCATCTCGCCCCAGGGCGAGTTCGACGTGGTCACCGAGTACGACGGGGAGCCCAACGGTCTGAAGATCCGCAACGATGGGGAGATCTTCATCGCCGACTACAAGAACGGCATCATGCACCTGGACGCGGCCAGCGGGAAGGTGACGCCGCACGTCACGCGGCGGCGGCTGGAGCCCTTCAAAGGCTGCAACGACCTGGTGTTCGCCAGCAACGGCGACATCTACTTTACCGACCAGGGGCAGACCGGCTACCAGGATCCCACCGGGCGCGTCTTCAAGTACACGCCGGACGGCGAATTGCGGCAGATGCTGGGCAACATTCCCAGCCCCAATGGCCTTGTCTTCAATCCGGAGGAGACCATCCTCTATCTGGCCGTAACCCGTGCCAATGCCGTGTGGCGGCTGCCCGTCATGGCGGATGGCGAGGTCTCCAAGGTGGGTCTGTTCCTGCAGCTCTCCGGCGGTCTGGCCGGGCCGGACGGCATGGCCATGGACGAAGCGGGCAGTCTTTCGGTGTGCCACGCGGGCATGGGCTGCGTGTGGGTCTTCAGTTGGCTCGGCGAACCCCTGTACCGCGTCCAGTCCTGCACGGGGCTGATGACGACGAACCTAGCCTATGGCGGGCCCGGCAACACGTCCGTGTTCATCACCGAGTCCGGCACGGGTACGATCCTGCGCGCGGAACTGCCCGTGCCCGGGCAGCGCATGTACTCGCATATGGGCTGAGCCCGGCAGCCCCGGCCTCACCGCACACGGCACTGGACGGTCTGCCCGCCTCGTATCTACTGCAGGGAAGGGCTGCCCGGGTGGTGAAACGGGGGATAAGTGCGGCCGCTACAGGCCCACGGCTTCGAAGACGCCGGCCGCGCTGCAGCCGAGCAGAAACAGCAGGCCCAGGGCCAGGGCGGCGGTGCCGACAATGGCTTTGCTCGTCAGCACCTTGATGCTGCCCAGAGACAGCCCCCAGGCGCTTACCAGCAGCGCTAGGGCGGCGCCCATGCGCGCCAGCGCGGAGCCGTCCTGCATCTGCCAGATCGCCACAGGCAGGACGGGGATGGCCAGCAGGGCAAGCGCCAGCAGGGATTCCTTCAGTTCCTCACGGTTCATGGTCCGCCTCCGGGTTCAGATGAACCTGCAGCGCGGCCGGAATCCCCGGCGGGAACCGACCAACGAAACGCGAAAGAGCCACCAAGGGCCCCCTTCCTGCGTCAAGTTGCCATCGTGAGAGGGCGAGCGATGGGGTTCGAACCCACGACCCCCAGATCCACAATCTGGTGCTCTGCCAGCTGAGCTACGCTCGCCGTCTAGCCATACAGCCCTTCAATTTAGCGGCCATCCCGCCGCAAGTCAAAGGGGATTGCAGCGGAACTTAACGCCGGAGCAGCCACAGCAGCACCGTCAGCACGATGCTGATGAGGACGCTGGTCGTGAGAGGGAAGTAGAACGAGAAGTGCTCGCGCTGCACGTAGATGTCCCCCGGCAGCCGCCCCAGCCACGGCACGCGCCCGGCAAACTGCAGCAGCACGCCCACGGCGATGAGCACGATCCCCGTGACGATAAGCAGCTTGCCGATTCCAACCATGCGGATGCCTGGGGGTGGTAAGCGGGCCCTCCGCTTTCACTCGGCGGAGGCCACCTCCACCCGTGCGTCGTTGAAGCAGGCGCCTTCGCTGATATCGGCATGGTGTGCCGGCGCGAGCGCGGAGATGGTCTGCCCGTTGTCGCTGGTGCGCAGCCACGCGCCCTTGAGCGAGCATACCACGCCGGGACGCACGGCCTCCGTGATGCGCAGCGGCAGCCGCACCTCACCCAGCTCGTTCCACACGCGCACGCGCATCCCATTCTGGAGGCCCCGCGCAGAGGCATCCTGCGGGTGCATCTCCAGCGGTGGGGTCTCGTCGCTATACGAGAGCCCGCCAAAGGTGGACGTGATGCGCCGATCGGACGCCGGCGATACCAGCGCCAGCGGGTAGGCCTCCTCCACCGGACGGTACGTGGGCAGGGGCGCTCCATACTTGCGGGCCAGATAGCCGGACTCCAGCTCGATCTTGCCGCTCTGGGTGGCCGGGAAGACGTTGTGGAAGAGGATCGCCTCCTCGCCCTCATAGGCCATGCCGAGGGCCTTGTCCGTAGGAATGCGGCTGGGCCGCTGGCCCTGCATGCGCGGATCCGCGGCGTCCAAGGCGTCGTCCATCAACGCTGCGTCGTCCGCCTGGAAGGCCGGGTCCGTGAAGCCGAAGCGGGCCGCGAGGCGGCGGAAGATCTCCGTGTTGGGCAGGGACTCCTCCAGCGGCGCGATCACGGGCTCGGCGCGCTGCAGCCATTGCTGGCCATAGGCCGGGTAGATGTCCGCGTATTCGAAGTGCGTGGCGGCCGGCAGCACGATGTCTGCATAGGCCATGCTGTCCGTCATCACGACGTCGCAGCCGACTATGAAGACGTCCTCGCGTTCCAGTCCGCGCCGCATGCGGTTCTGGTTCGGGTGCACAATGAGGGGGTTGTGGTTGTAGATGAACAGAGCCTTGACCGGTGGCTCCAGCGAGTCGTCCAGCAGGTGCCGGCCGATGTCCACGATGTTAAGCGTGCGCGTGCCCTCCGGCACGAAATCAGGGCGCTGCAGCCGCGCGGTGGTCTTGGGGAAGGAGAAACCGGCGCCGTTCACCAGCCCTCCGCCGCTCACGCCGAATTTGCCGGCCAGCGCCGGCAGTGCCATCACGGCACGGATGCCGCTGCCGCCGTTCTGGTTGCGCTCCAGGCCGTTGCCGACGCTGATGGCCGCGGGCGAGGCGGCGTGGTACCACTCCGCGGCGCGGGTAATGTCCGCCGCGGGCACGCCCGTGATGCGCTCCGCTTCGGCTAGCGAGAGCGAACGTACCTGCGCCATGTAGGCTTCGAAGCCCTGCACGTGCTCGGCGATGAAGGCATGGTCGAGGCCGCCAAGCCGTTCCAACTCGTTGGTGATGGCCCAGGCAAGCACCACGTCCGTACCCGGCCGCACGGGCAGGTAGAGGTCTGCCTGTTCGGCCACCTTGGTGCGCCGCGGATCCACCACGATCAACCGCGCGCCCCGTTTGCGGGCCGCGTTGATCGGCGGCATCAGGTGCAGATTGGAGTGCGTGACGTTGTTGCCCCATGCGATGATGAGCTGCGCCGCCTCCACCGAATCGGGTCGGATGCCCGGCGTGGGGCCGAACATGCCCACGTAAGCCTCCGAGCGGACTCCGCCGCACATCGGCCCTCGGCTTAGCAGGGATGCACCCAGCTTGTGGAAGAAGCGCAGGTCCATCGAGGCGTATGCCAACATGCCGTGCGGTCCGGCATAGTTGAGCGGCACGATTGACTGGGCTCCGTGGCTCTCGATCACGCGCAGGAAGGCGGCATGAATGGTATCGAGCGCCTCGTCCCAGGTGATGCGCTCGAAGTGCCCTTCACCCTTGCGGCCGACCCGCTTGCGGGGATACAGCACTCGGCCGGGGCCGTGCACGAAGTCCGGATAGTAGCGCGTGACCTTGTTGCAGAGCACGCCGCCCGTGTACGGGTTGGCGGTGGAACCCCGCACGGCCACCACTTTGCCGTCATCCACCGTGACGGAGAGGCTGCAGGTATCCGGGCAATCGAGCGGGCAGACGCTGGGCTTCACCTCAGGCATGGACCCCTCCTCAAGCCGGCAGGCAGCGCGCCGTCCCATACGGCCCGTGCCGATAGCTTGGCCAACAGGCTACCGTGAACGGTCGCATCCGTCAAATCCCTAGTCAAATCAGAATTCTACCCTATGACAAAGAGGGGCGGGCCGTGGGACAAATCACGGTGCACTTATGCGTCGCCTGAGGTGTCGGGGGAGGAGAAGGTGGAACCCGGCGGTGGGGACATGGAGGGGACGGAGGCCACCGCCGGACTCCCTGGCACCCTACAAGGCTTCCGCCCGCAGGGCCTCCCGTTGCGCTGTCTCCAATGACCGCAGCAGGTGCATCAGCAGCTTGCGGTTGTCTCCATTGGGATCCACCGCGAAGGACATGCCGACCGTGCGGCCGTCGTAGGTGCGCGGTACGGCGGTAGCCAGTGGCACGCTCACGTTGCGCCCCATGCGGAGCACGGCGTCGCCGATCGGCTCGGTGGGCGGCAGGTGCTCGCGCGGGCGGGGGAAGGGCGTCGAGATGCGGCAGCCTTGCTGCGAGATGTCCAGGACGCGGAACTCACCCCCGTGGCTGGGCAGTTCGATGCGCAGATTGGTAAACCGGCTCGTATCGAACCGGTCCGACTTGCGCTGCGAGGAGGGCGCAAATGCCGTCGGCACCGTGCACAGGAATACGGGCTGGTTGTTGGTCAAATTGAAGTGAGGGGTCGTCACCTGCAGACGGACTTCTTTGTGCGGGTCATCCGGCACCTTGAAACGCACATAGCTCCCCGCCAGCAGTTCCGGGCCCAATGCAGCCGGCTTGGCCACGACGACGGCATGGCGTTTCACGGAGAGCCGCGTATTGAAGCGGATCAGCGAGTGCTCCAGTTCTACGCGCACGGTGAGGCGGCGCCGGTCAATGCGGGTCAGTGCCGTTTTGACCAACCGCGCGTCCCCCTTCTTGAAATTGAAGAGCGAAATCAAGGCTGCCACCATCCCCCCCTTTCCGCTGCCCGCCCCCGCAGCCGCAGCAGGTGCATGCGTGCCGGTGCCCGCGCTCAACGTCGGGAGGCGGGAACCTGTGTTCATCCCTAATTGAAATTTATTCCGTGTGCATCGCTCATTTATGGTATGCGAGCCAATTCTTCCAGCAGACAGGGCGGGCGGGCCCGACGGTGTGCTGGCGCTTGCCCTGCCGGTCAGCGCGTGATTCAGTGAGGGGCCGGCCCCCGGCCCGTGCAGCGCGGTCCCCAGGACATGCGGCCGCAAGAACCAACCCATCAGACGACGCGCGAGCAATGGACGCATTGGTGTTGACCCTACACGTGACAGCGGCCGCCATCGTCGTGGGCGTGCTCAGTGTGCAATCCCTGGCCGTGGTGATGGCCCTGCGCCTGCCGGCCGGCGCGCAGAGATATGGCGTTCGGGTGCTTCTGGGTCGCGTACAATCCTACGTGTACTATCCGGTACTGGCCTTGACCTTGGTCACGGGCCTGTGGATTGTGCTCGGCGACGAATCATTCACACAGGAGAGTTGGCTGCGCTGGAAGCTGCTGCTCGTTGTCCTGTTGGCGGGGCTGGGCCTGCTCACGGGGCAGGGCATCCGGGCGCAGCGACCTCTCCGTGCGCTGGCCTTGGCCGTGCACATCGCGGTCATCGTGGTCTCCGGGGCCATCATCTATCTGGCCGTGCTACAGCCGACGTAACCGGCATGACGCGCTGCTTCCTGGGGTTCGAACTGACGGACGACAGTCGCGCCTACCTGCGCGCGCGGTTGGTGCCACTGCACCGCACGCTAAGCGATGGTCAGCATTGGCCGCTGCGGCTGGTGCCGCCGGACAACTGGCACGCCACCCTGTTGTTCTTCGAGGATCTGGAGGAGACGGAGCGTACCGCCGTGTGGGCCGCAGTGGAGGGCTGGCTTGCTGAGGGGGCCTGGAGGGTGCTGGATTTTGCCTGGCAGGGTCTCGCTCTGTGGCCCTCGCCGCGCCGGCCAGCGCTGCTGTGCATGGAGGCCGCGCGCTATGAGGGGGCGGCCGACTGGCCATTGGTGGGGCGTGTGGATCAGCCGCCGTTCCACAAGGGCGACACGCGCCACCTGCTCGACTACATCCCGCACATCACTGTGGCGCGCTTCCGGCGGGGACGCGGTGGGCGCCTGCCGCGCCCGAGTGACTGGGAGGCGGTGCAGCCGCTGCTGCCCGTGATCGAGCCCGAAGCGCTGCGCTTCGATCGGCTCTCGTTCTTCCTCAGCACAATCTCGCCGGAAAACCCGATCTACCCCCGCGAGCACACCCTCCTGCTACCGCGCTGAGATTGCGTGGGAACTGGATCCCGGGCTCGCACTTGGGCGGTGAGCTACACCTGGAAGTCCCGGCAGCGGGCATAGGCGCCTTCGATGGACGCTTTGCGCTCCGGCAGGAAGGCCGACAGGGCGGTCAACTCCTCGCGCAGTCGCGCGATCTGCTCGCGGACGGCCTGTGGCGCCGGGGCGCCGATGTGATTGCGCCAGGCGACGATGCGGGCAGGATCGCCTTGATCGGCCAGCACCGACGCGGCCGACGCGGGGTCCAGCCCCGCCTCGCCCAGAGCCTCGCGGGCGGCGGCGTCCGTGATGCGCCCAGCCGTGCCGGACTTGCGGACAGCCACCGCGGCGACGTCATAGCAGGCGCGGAAGGGCAGGTTCAGGGTGCGGGCCAGCACATCCGCGAAGTCCGCTGCCGCGATGAAGCCCTCGTCCAGGCGTTCGCGCATGCGCTCGACGTTTACGCTGAGACCCTCCAGCAGCCCCTTGAGCACCACGGGGGCAGCCTGGCACTCGCGCACCACGTCCATAATGGCGTACTTGGTGACCTGCGTGTCGCGGTTGTAGCCGCTCATGAGGCCCTTGGGCATGGCCAGCAGGCCTGTCACCATGCCGTACAGCCAAGCCGTCTTGCCGCGCACCACTTCTGCCAGGTCCGGGTTGCGCTTTTGGGGCATGATGGACGACCCGGTCACGTAGCGGTCCGGCAGGCTCAGCATGCCCCAGTAGGGGTGCGAGAGCAGCATCAGGTCCTGGCTCATCACCGAGAGGTGGTTCATCACCATGGAGTACGTACCCGCCACCTGCGCCTCGTGCTCCCAGCGCGCGGTGATGCTGTCCAGCGTGTTGCCGTCCGGTCGGTCGAAGGCCAGCAACTCGGCCGTCAGGGCGCGATCGATGGGCCAGGACGTGCCGAAGGATGCCGCGGCCCCCAGTGGGCTGCGGTTCACCAGGTCGAAGGCCAGCCGGCTGCGCTCCAGATCGCGACAGAGCGCCTGCGCGTAAGCGCTGAGCCAGTGTCCCCACGTGGTGATCATCGCCGGCTGGTGGTGCGTGAAGCCCGGCATCACTGTTTCGGCATGAGCCTTGGCGGAGTGCAGCAGGGCATCGGCCAGAGCGGCCACGCTCTCGCCCAGTTCCAGCACGGCCCCGCGCAGGAACAGGCGCATGTCGCAGGTGACTTGGTCGTTGCGGCTGCGCCCGGTGTGAAGCCGCCCGCCCACGTCTGCCCCTGCACGCAGGGAGACGTAGCGCTCCACATTGACATGCACGTCTTCCAACGCCGGATCGAGCGTGAAGCGACCAGCCATCCATTCCTGCTCCAGCGCCCGCAGCGCTTCCAGCATGGCCTTGAGCGTATCCGCCTCGATGATGCCCTGGCGCTGCAGCATGATGGCGTGAGCGCGGTTGGTCCACAGGTCGAAGGGCAGCAGTTCCGCATCGGCCATGGGCAGGGGCATGACGTCCCGCCCGGCGCAGAAGCGCACCATCAGCTCATCAGGGGGTGCGGCGAGGTGCCCACCCCAAATCTGGGTCTTGCGTTGACTCATGGGGCGCTATCCAGGGAATCGACCCTGTGCTTGAGGAACAGGAAACTGTTTTGAATGAGCGAGAAGATGGGTACCGCCAGCAGCGCCCCGATCACACCCCCGAGCTGCTCGCCCACCAGCAGGGCGAAAATGATCAGCACGGGGTGGATCTTGGCCGAATCGCCCAGAATCTTGGGGTTGAGGAAATTCCCCTCGATGAAGTGAACCACGAGCACCCAGCCCAAGGCCAGCAGGGCCGTCGGCAGCGACACTGTGAGGGCCATGATGAGGATCGGCACGGTGGAGATCAGCACGCCGAAGATGGGGATCAGTGAGAACAGGGCCGCCAGCACGGACAGCGTGACCACGAATGGCACCCCCAGCAGCGCCAGCCCGATGCCGGTCAGTAGGCCGTTGACCAGGCAGATGATGGCTTGACCCCGTACCACGCCGCTCAGGCCATGATCCAGCCGCAGCAACCAGTCGTCGAAGGCTTGGTGATCCCGCGGCGAAATGAGGGAGCGCGCGAAATTGCGGACACGCTCCGGTTCCAGCAACAGAAAGCCGGAGAGCATCAGCACCAGGAACAGGGTGAAGAAGGAACTCACAAGTACGCGGACGAGCTGGCGACCGACCACCACGAACTGGATCAGGTTCTGCTCAAGGCTGTCGCGGGTCTGTTTCACCGCTTGGCTGAGCTGCCGGTTGAACTGAAAAGGCTGGCGGGACCCATTGGTGTCGATCTGCTGGCGCTTCTGCGGAATGATCTCGAAGTGTGAATCGTCAGTCCGCTTCACCACGAAGGTGTAGTCGTCCACCAGTTCCTGCCAAGCCGGCCGCTGGTCCTGTGGGCCGAGGGAACTCTGGTGGGTCACCGTGCCGGGCGCCTGGGTAGGCTGCGTCGTTTCCATCGCCTCACCGAAGCTTTCCGGCTCCGGCGGCGGCAGGATATCGGAGATCCAGGCGTTGAGCGAGTGCTCCACCGGTGCGACGAAGGTGTTTTCGAGCTGCCGGAGCGTGTCGGGTAGCGTCTTCACCATCCGGTTCACCTCCGAGTAGAAGCGTGGGAACAGATATATCCCGCTCAGCACGATCACCCCCAGCAGCAACGCGTACACGCCAAGGATCGCCAAGCCCCGCGGGATGTGCCACGAATGCACGCGCAGCCGGTGCAGCCAGTCGATCACCGGAGCCAGCAGGTAGGCCAGAAAAACCGCCAGCGCGAACGGCAGCAGCACCTCGTGGAAGAAGTACAGCGCCGCTACCGCGAAGAGCAGCAGCGCCGCCAACAGCACGAGGCGTGCGTTCTGGATCAGGAACTCGCGCGAAAACCAGCCCACAGGGCGCTACGGTTGAGGCCGGCGCCCACACGGGCCGGTGGGCGCAGCAGGTGCCGTGAAAGAGAGACGCTGGCGTGGGCTCACGCCGGGGGCCCGTAGCCTCCGCCGCCCGGCGTTTCCAGCCGGATGCGGTCGCCAGGTTCTACCGGGGCTTCGTTCTTGCCGCCCAGGGTGATCACGTGGCCGGACTTGCGGATGAGCAGGTTGCGGCCGCGCAGGCCCGGCTGGCCGCCTTCCAGGCCATAGGGCGCAAACACCCGTCGCTCGGAGACGATTGCTGCCGTCATGGGCTTGAGGAATTCGATCTCCCGCACCACGCCGTTGCCTCCCACATGGCGCCCGGCCCCGCCGCTGTCGGGGCGGATCGAGAATTCGTGCAGCACCAGCGGATAGCGGCGCTCCACGACCTCGGCATCGGTGATGCGGGTGTTGCTCATGTGGGCATGCACGGCGTCCTTTCCGTCCCAGTCCGGGCCCGCCCCGCTTCCGCCGCCGATGGTCTCGTAGTAGCCGAAGGTGGCGTCGCCGAAGGTGAAGTTGTTCATGGTGCCCTGGGCCCCCGCCACGGCCTCGAACGCCTGCAACAGCACGTCCGTGATACGGGATGACGTCTCTACGTTTCCCGCCACCACAGCTGCCTCGGGCGAGGGCGAGAGCATGCAGGGGTGGGGAATCTCCAACCGCACGGCGTTGAGGAAGCCCCCATTCATGGGGATTTCCTCGTCCATCAGCGTGCGCAACACGTAGATGATGGCGGAGGCCACCACGGCGCGGGGCGCATTGTGGTTGGCCCACACCTCGGGCCCGGTGCCGGTGAAGTCGAAGGTCAGGCCGCGCTGTGTGCGGTCCAGCGTGATCGTAACCTCGATCGGATTGCCGTCGTCCATGTAGTCCAGGGCGTGCAGCGTCCCCTGATCCGCAATGCCGCGCTGGTCGCAGAAGCGCTCCACCAGGCGCCGCACGGCATCCTCGGCGTTGTGCTGGATGTGCACCATGTACGCCTGCACGACCTCCAGGCCGTAGTGGCCGATCATCTCCTTGAGCAGTTCGGCGCCCTTCTGGTTGGCGGCCACCTGGGCCTTCAGGTCGTACAGGTTGTCCTCCAGGCGCCGCGTGCCGGAGTTGGGCGGGCGGCCGTGCAGGGCCTTGATCTTGCCGGGCGCCATCAGTAGCTCGGTGATACCCTCCTCCTGGAAGCGCCCACCTTCCACCAGCTTGAAGCTGGTGATGCACGCGCCCTCTTCCACCAGCGTGCGGGAGAACGGCGGCACGCTGCCCGGGGAGATACCTCCGATTTCCGCGTGGTGGCCGCGGCTCGCCACGAAGAACAGGGGGTTGCGCGCATCGTCACCGAAGACGGGCGTGACCACCGTGATGTCGGGGAGGTGCGAGCCGCCCACCTGCGGGTCGTTGGTGACCAGCACGTCACCGGGCCGCAGATTGTCGCCCTGCAGCCTTACCTGTGTGCGCACGGCCTCGCTCATGGCGCCCAGGTGCACCGGGATGTGCGGCGCATTGGCCACCAAGCCCCCACCGGGATCGAAGATAGCGCAGGAGAAGTCCAGCCGCTCCTTGATGTTAGTGGAGACCGCCGTGCGCTGCAGAGTACGCCCCATCTGTTCGGCGATGGACATGAACAGATTGTTGAAAATACTGAGCTGGATAGGGTCCGCCTCGGTATCCACCCGCACCTGCTGGGGAGGCTGCACGTGGATCTCCAGGTCGCCGAACTCCGTCACCTCCGCATCGCAGTCCGGCTCGATGACGATAGTCCCGCCGTCCTGGATGATCAGTGCGGGCCCGGCAACGCGGTGGCCGGCCCGCAGGTGCGCCCAGGCGTAGACGGCTGTCTCGCGCCAGCCGCCCTCGAAGTATGTGCGCGCTTGGCCGATCGGGGCGATGGGGCCCTCGGCGGCGGGTACGCGCACCTTGCGCAGCGTTTCGGAGTGGCCCACGACGCGTACGCGCAGGTCGTCGATGAGGAGGTCGGCATCGGAATCGAAGCCGTACTCGCGGCGGTGGTACTCGCGGAAGGCGCGCTCGTAGTCCGCATCCTCCGGCCGGGCGATCATGATGGAGGTGATCGAGCCGCGGTAGCGCAGATTCAGGTAACGCTCGCAGGTGATGTGCCCGCGGTTCACACCCTCGTCCAGCAGTTCCGCGATGCCCTGTGCTTCCAACTCGGCGAAGCGGCCCTCCAGTTCGGCCACGGCCTCGCGGGAAACCGGCTGCCCGGCCGCGGGCCCCTGCAGATCGCGCACCACGTCCGCCATGCCCATGCCATAGGCGGAGAGGATGCCCGCGAAGCGGTGAATGAGGATGCGGCGGATGCCCAGGGCGCGGGAGATGGCGCAGGCGTGCTGCCCGCCCGCTCCACCGAAGCAGGCCAGCACGTGCTCCTTGATGTCATAGCCGCGGGCCACGGAAATCTCGCGGATGGGCCGCACCATGGTTTCGTTGGCGGCCTTGATGTAGCCGTAGGCCACCTCGTCCAGCGAGAACTCGGTGCGTCCGGCCGCACGCTGGTCGGCGTTGATCTCCTCGGCCAGCGCAGCCAGCGCCGCGCGGCTGCCCTCCAGGTCCAGCGGCTGATTCTCGTCTGGCCCGAAGATGTGGGGAAAGTGCTCCGGCAGCAGGCGTCCCAGCACGAGGTTGGCGTCCGTGATGGCCAGGTGGCCCTCCTTGCGGTAGCACACCGGGCCGGGATGGGCCCCGGCACTCTCCGGCCCCACCCTGAACATGCCGTTGCGGTAGAACAGGCGCGATCCCCCGCCTGCCGCGACGGTCACGATGTTCATCTGCGGCGCCTGGATGCGTACGCCGGCCGTCTCGTTCTCGTGGGTCAGCTCGAAGGTGCCCCCGAAGCGCGAGACGTCCGTGGACGTTCCGCCCATGTCAAAGCCGATCACGGGCTGTGGGTGCTCCGGGTCGTAGGTGGTGCGCGAATAGCCGACCACGCCCCCCGCCGGCCCTGAGAGGATGGCGCGGCTGCCCAGGAACTGTGACGCGTCGATCAGCCCGCCGTGGCTCTGCATGAAGAGCAGCTTGGTGTGCTGCAGATGATCCGCGAATCCGCCGCGGAAGCTTTGCAGGTAGCGCTGGATATGCGGCGTCAGGTAGGCGTCCACGGTGGTGGTGTCGCCGCGGGCGACGATCTTCACGGTGGGCATCACCTCGTGCGAGAGCGACACCTGCGTGAAGCCGATGGCCCGCGCGATCTCGCCTACGCGGCGCTCGTGCTCCGGCCAGGCGTAGGCGTGCATGAACACCACGGCAACCGAGCGCAGGCCGCGCTCGTAGGATGCGCGCAGTTCCTGTTCCACCGCAGCCGTGTCTAGCGGCTTGAGGAGCTCCAGCACCTCGCCCGTGGTGCTCTCCACTCGCGTGGCATCCTCGCGCGGGGGCACGTCCGGGTGCGTCACGGTGACGCGCTCGTCGGCCTCGATGACCTCCTTGAAGAGCAGCTCGGGTTTTTCGATGCGCAGGTCGAAGATGCGTGGGCGGTTCTGGTTGCCGATCCGCAACACGTCGCGGAAGCCCTTGGTCACCACCAGCAGGGTAGGCTCTCCCTTGCGTTCGAGCAGGGCGTTGGTGGCCACGGTGGTGCCCATGCGGATCCATTCGATGCGCGAGGCATCGAAGCCCTGGGCCGGTACGGGCTCGCCGGTCACCTGCGCCAGGATGCGCCGGATGCCCTCGCGTGGCGCATCCGGGTAGTTGTCCGGATCCTCGGAGAGCAGCTTCATCGTGACGAATCCGGGCGTGCCCGGCACCTCGGCGTAAATGTCGGTAAAGGTGCCGCCGCGGTCAATGGAGAAGCGGAACTTGTTGGGGTCGGCCATGAACGCTTCGGTGGGTGCAAACTCAATAGGAGTAGGGACAGAGTGCCCGCCATCACCCGGCGGGTGTCTCCGGCATTCAGGAAGTCACTCTATCCCATCGGCGCACTGTTTTGTCGAATTTCGCTGCACCTCCGGCGCCGAAACGGTCGGTGCGGCGCTCCGGCGCGACCTTGCGGGCCGGTGTTCGCCATGATATTTTAATTAGAGAAATCAAGGGATTGTGTTTCCGTTGCGCGGGCGTGGCCCCGCAGTTGACGGCTCATGCCCCCCACGGCAACCGACTGGGTTCTGCTCCAGTTCGGCGTGCATGCCCGGCACAGTCAATGTGCCGCCGGTTTTCCGTTCTGCTTGTGCCTCGACTGGAGCGCTTCCCCCGGATGGGGGGAGCAGCCTGGAGTACTCTGCCATCACAGGAGGTTTACCCATGAATATTCGCTATGCCAATCGGTTCGGTTGGTGGCTGGCCATGCTGGTCGCGGGCACGGCGCTGGCGTTGGTGCCCGTCGTTGTGCTGGCTGCCGACATGAAGCCGCTGTCCGCAGGCATCGGCGTGGAAGGGCGCCAACCGCACCCGGACTATCCGCTCAAGCTCGTGTTCGCCACGACGAAGGGCGAGTATCTGGCGGACGTGAACGTCAGCGTGTACGACACCTCCGGCAAGGAGGTGATGCAGGCGCACTCGCCTGGGCCGTGGCTGTACCTGGACGTGCCGTCCGGGGAGTACAAGGTGATGGCGACGACGAAGGGCGGGCAGAAGGCCTCGGCCCACGTCAACGTGAGCGGAGAGGGGCAGACCGTGGTTAACCTGGCGTGGAAGATGATGGGCTAGCGGAGGCCGGCCCTCGGCAGCATGGCCCCCGGTGCGCATGGTACGCATCGGGGGCAATATCGGGCTAGCGCAGCTTGGGCGGGAAGCGTTGCTGCAGCATATACACGACCGGTGCGGCAACGAAGATGGATGAGTAGGTGCCGATCATGACCCCTATCAGCATCCCGAACGCGAAGTCGTTGATGATCTGGCCGCCGAACAGGAAGATGGCCAGCACCACGAGCAGCGTCGTCCCCGAGGTCAGCACGGTACGGCTGAGGGTGTGATTGATGCTGTCGTTGAAGGTGTCTTTCACGTCCCGCTTCCGGAACTTGCGCGTGTACTCCCGGATACGGTCGAAGATCACGATCGTGTCGTTTACCGAGTAGCCCGCCACCGTCAGAACCGCTGCGACCACCGTCAGTGACACTTCCCGCTGCGTGAACACGAAGGCGGCGAGCACGATCAGCACGTCGTGGGCCGTGGCCACGATGGCACCGATGCTGTAGCGCCACTCGAACCGGATCCAGATGTAGATCAGCAGAGCGATCAGCGAGAAGACGATGGACTCGTAAGCGGAGTCCTTCAACTCGGTGCCGACCTTTGGCCCCACGCTTTCCACCCGGCGCACGTCCATGTCGGGATAGTGCGCCTTGAGCACCTCCTCCACCTGGGCGGCCGGCGTTTTGCCGGTCACGGACGTGCCCTCGTCGGCCTTGGCCAGGGAGACCAGGTACTCGTCGGCTCCCGGATTGCCAAAGCTCTGCAGCGCGAAGCCCTGGATGCCGCCATTGGACAACGTCTGGCGGATGGCCTTGATGTCTCCGGCATTGGGGAGCTTCACCTGCACGAGCGTGCCGCCCGTGAAGTCGATGCCGTAATTGAACCCGCCCATGACGAAGTAAGCGACGACGCCGGCGAGGATGATGGCCCATGAAGCTGACAGGCTTATGAAGCGCCAGCCCAGGAAGTCGAAATGGGTTTCGTTGCTGAAGAATCGCATCTAGATGCTCACTTCCGCCAACCGCCGGCGATTCAGATACACCACGTCATAGAGGAACCGCGTCACGAAGATCGCGGTGAACATGCTGGACAGGATGCCGATGGACAGGGTTACCGCGAAGCCACGGATGGGCCCGGTGCCGAACAGCAGCAGCGCCAGCCCCGCGAACAAGGTCGTGAGGTTGGAGTCGAAGATCGTCCAGAACGCGCGTTGAAAGCCCTCGTTCACGGCTGCCCGGGCATTCTTGCCCAGGTCCAGTTCCTCGCGTATGCGCTCGAAAATCAGCACGTTTGCGTCGACCGCCATCCCCATCGTGAGGACGATCCCCGCGATGCCGGGCAGCGTCAGGGTCGCCTGGAAGCTGGCGAGCGCCACCAGGATCAGCAGCACGTTGAGGGTCAGTGCGACGTTCGCGAACACGCCGGAGACCTTGTAGTAGATGATCATGAAGATCATCACCAACAGGGCGCCCGCGATGAAGGACAGCAGGCCCTGACGAATAGAGTCCTCGCCAAGCGACGCGCCCACGGAGCGTTCCTCGCGGATCGTCAGGGGCGCGGGCAGCGCGCCGGAACGCAGCACGATGGCCAACTTCGTGGCCTCCTTCAGCGTGAAGCGGCCCGAAATCTGGGCTTGGCCGCCCGTGATGGGTTCGCGGATCACGGGGGCAGACTGCACTTTGTTGTCCAGTACGATGGCCAACCGGCGGCCCTGGCTGCGTGTCGTGATGCGCGCAAACCGATCCGTGCCGAGCGAGTTGAAGGTGATGGAAACGTACGGAGTGTTGTCCAAGCTGCTGATCTGCACACGGGCATCGCTCACCGTGTCACCGGTCAGCACTGGGCGCTTCTCCAGCACGTAAGGAATGCGCCGGATCACCTGCCCGGTGGTCTCGTCGGTCTGTTCCTCGTACTTAACCACGTCCTTATTGGGATCCATGGTTTCGGGCGTGACGTTGTCCTCGACCAGATAGAACGCCAGCACGGCCTGGGTGCCGATGGTCTGGATGGCCTGCTGCCGATCCCGCAGCCCGGGCAACTGGACGATGATCTCGGACTCGCCCTTGCGCTGGATGGAGGGTTCACTCACCCCCAGCGAGTCGATGCGGTTGCGGATCACCTCCACGGCCTGCTTGGTTGCGTCCTGCTGAATGCGCTTGGCCTCCGCATCCGGCATGGTGATGCGGTAGTGGTGTGGCTCGACTTGGTGCAGCGTGAAGCCGGTCAGCATGCGCTCGAAGGGAGCGGCGTTCCAGTCCACCGTCTCCGAGGGCGGCAGCACCACATCCACCGCAGCGCCCTGGCGTTCCACCGACACGTAGTCGATCAGCTTGTCGAGGAAGGCGTCCTCGATCTCCTGAGCCAGGCGGTCCTCCACCTGCGTCACGGCGGCGTGGGTGTCCACGGCGAGATCCAGGTACATCCCGCCTTGCAGGTCCAGACCGAGGTTGACCTTGTTGCGGATGGCGCTGGGGTTGCCGCCCGGACGGTAGGCCTGGATCGTGGGCAGGATCATCACGATACATCCCGCCAACAGGGCCAGCAGAAAGATTCCGCGGATTTTCAGTCCCATCACAATGCTCCGACAGGCGCACCGGACCGGGCGCTAGTTGTCATCCGTTTCGTCGGAGGCGTCCCCGCGCTCCTTGGACTCTTTGACCTTGCTGCTTTTCACCAGGTCCGCGATACGGGCACGCTGAATGCGGATGGACACCTTCGGCGCGATCTCCAGTGTGACATCCTGCTCCGCCACCTTCTGGATCGTGCCGAGGATACCTCCGTCCGTATATACCTCATCGCCCTTCTTGATGCTGGCCACCAGGTTGCGGTGTTCCTTGGCGCGCTTCTGCTGCGGGCGGATGACGAGAAACCAGAAGATGGCAAAGACGAGCACCAGAGGCACGAAGCCGCTCGCCATGCTGGCGAACCCCTCGCCTCCTCCGGCCTGAGGTGCCATCGCGTAAGCGGTTCCTTCCAGGAAAGGCCACATCTTCAGTCTCCTTTGCGTGCGCGGGGTCGGCCGCGTGCCATACCGCGCCGTTCCCAATAGCAGGGAAAATCAAACCACGATTGGTACCACAGTTCTGCGCACTTGCCTAGAAGCCGTCGCGATCGAATCGTGCACAGGCCCGGGGAGTGGGGATTCGCGGCCGGCGATGGGTGCGCCGTCTCGATGCGGCGTGCCGGGTGCGGGGTGGAGTGCGGCCGCTGGGCGCCGCGCCCGAGGCCTGGGAATGGGCCGCCGCCCGTCGCGGTATACAGGCCCGTGGCCGTGTGATAACGACCAAGTCAGGCACCGCGTAGCGTCGGCGCAGCCGGGCGCGCCTGCATCGAATCGATCACGAGGATGGTAGCGCATGAGGCTGGTGAGCTTTTACCGCGCCAACCGCTCGGCCGGGATCGGTCTGGGGGGCTTCCCCGATGGTCGCGTGCTCGACCTGCAGGTGGCCGACGATTCGCTGCCCCGCGAGATGAACGCGTTTCTGGCACTTGGGAATCCAGGGCTGGTCAAGGCAGAGCGTGCGCTGGAGCTCGCCGAGCGACGACCTGCGGCGTGGCTGACGCCCGACTTTTACCGGTTGCGTCCCCCCGTGCCGAATCCCTCCAAGTTCCTGCTGATGGGGCTCAACTACAAGGCGCACGTGCTGGAAGGCGGGCGTGAGATTCCGGACAAGCCTGTGCTGTTCGGACGTTGGGCCCAATCGCTGATCGCCCACGGGGAGCCGGTCTGGGTGCCCAAGGTGAGCACGCGGGTGGACTGGGAGGGGGAATTTGTGGCCGTGATCGGCCGTGAGGGGCGCCACATCCCGCGCGACAAGGCGCTCGACTACGTGGCGGGTTACACCTGCTTCAACGACGTGTCCGTCCGCGACTGGCAGCACATGACGATGCCGGCGCAGTGGACGCTGGGCAAGAACTTCGACCATTCCGGCCCGCTTGGGCCATGGATCGTCACGGCGGACGAGGTGGGTGATCCTCATACGCTGAGCCTGACGACGATCGTCAACGACCAGGTGATGCAGGAGGGCCACACCAGCGATCTGATCTTCGACATCCGGGTGCTGATCGAGCTGGTGTCGAAGGCGATGACGCTCCACCCGGGCGACTTGCTCTCCACCGGGACGCCAGGGGGCGTGGGCAACGCCCGTAAGCCCCCGATCTACCTCAAGGCCGGGGACACGGTGACGGTCTCCATCGAGAAGATCGGCGAACTGACCAACCCCGTGGAAAACGAGCCCTGAGGCTGATCCGCGCCTCAGTCCGTCTGCCACTCCACCTCTGCCACTGGATACCGGACCAGCCCTCCATGTTCGGCCGTCGATTCTGGACCATCACCAGCATGTACGTGGTGCTGATCGTGGCCAATGTGCCGCTGGTGCTGGGCGTGGTGCCGCCGAACCGTTGGTACGGCTTCCGCCTGCCCGGAGCGCGCTTCGATCCAGCGCTCTGGTACGAGCTGAACGCGATGGGCGGCCGCTTCTTCATCGCGGCGCTGGTGATCTGTGCCGGCATCAACGCGCTGATCTTCTGGAAAGGCACCGAGGCCTTTCACCGCATCATCGTGTGGATAAACGTGGGTCTGATCCTGCTGAGCTTCTGGCTGGTGAGCCTGGAGTTGCTGCAGTACTTGCCGCGCTAGCTGACGGCGCTGTCTTGGGGGCTGCCCGAGGGTTTAGGCGGCGCAGGGCGCACCGCCGCCCCCGCAGGTCAATCGATGGCGCTACCGACATTCAACTCGCTGAACCAGTTCAGGAAACGCCCGATATTCTCGCCGGTGAAAATGGCGCCGTGCTGGGGACAGAGCATGTCCATCTTAAGCCGGCTGACGCGCTCCACCCAGCGCTGCTTGGCACGGTTGGAGGGCATCCAGCGGCGGTGGAAGCCTTCCATGAAGGCGATGTGCGCATCGAAGTCCCGCACGAAGATTTCGTGGTGATCCTCCGGCAGCAGCGCGGCCCCGATGTCGCCGCTGAACAGGATGCGCGCCGTGGGATCGTACAGGGAGAAGTTGCCCGACGAGTGCAGATAGTGTGCGGGGATGGCCTCCAGATCCTCGCTTCCGCCCAGGGGAATGCGCATGCCGGGGTCGGGAATCGGGATCAGCGTTTCGCCGCCGCCGAAGTGTGAGATGAACGAACTCCAGACCCACGACACATAGACCTTCACGTCGGGCACGAGGCCCGTCCACAGGGACAGGGACGAGACGATGTCGGGGTCTTGGTGCGACGAGAACATGACCTCAATGTCGTGCAGTTCCACCTGCCTGGAGACAGCCGAGACCACGGAGGGGAATATTTCCAGCCCGCCTGGATCGAGCAACATGGCCTTCTCGCCGTGCACCACCAGGTACTCGTTGGTGTCGATCACGTGATCGGGCCGTGCGGGATCGCGGCCGAAAAAGTACCAGCGCCGTGTGCCGTCGTTGAACAGCTCGTGGGTCGCCATCTGTGCGACGGAGTGGGCGGTCGCGTTGCTCCTGGTGGCGCGAGTATCGACCGGTGGGCGGCCATTGGCCGCTTGCGATCGGTCATCAAGGGCTTCAGGCATGGCGTACCTGTTGTATGAGCCTGGGCAGGCGGGTCTTGAGTAGGTACCGCAGGCCGATGGCACGCTCCTTGGCCTGTCGTTCCGCGGCCGCGATATCGTCGGCCAGCGCGCGGATATCGCCCGCGACGGAGGCCAGTCCGGTGCTGGTGTCCGAAAGCTGTGCCGCTTCGATCTGCGCAGAGATCGAGGTGTAGTGACATTGGCGCACGGCCACCCAGTTGATGCGGTCGATGCGGCCGGAAAGCTTGCCCGTGACCACGTCAATGGCGTCCAGTTCCCCGGCGATCAGCGCCTGCAGCCGTTGCGCCTGGTCAGCAAGGGCCGCCGTAAGGTGCGCTTGGCGCGCCTGTGTTTCGCGTGTCGTGGTGGAAGCGCCCGGCGTTGCTTCGTACGCGGTGGGCTCGGCCTCGGCTCGGGGCGCCAGCAGGGCCTGAGAGCGCCGCACATAGTCCAGGCGCAGTTCCGCTTTGCCCCAGCGCGCGATGCCAACGACGAGTTCCCGGAACATGCGCTCAATGTCGCCGACCAAGGTGTCCAGGTCGGCCGCGACGGTGTTCAACTCCTGCGCCACGATGGAGAACGGCTGTCCCCGCTCCGAGAGGCGGGCACTGGCCAGGATCGCGTTGAGCGACAGGTGGCGCGTGCGGCGGATCAGCGGGTGCATATGCGCGAAGGCCAGGTGGATACCGATCGCCTCGCGACGCACATGGGCGGCCTCGGACTCGCGGATGGTGCGCGGGACGGATGTGTCGCTTGGCGCCGCTCCGGCCGGCGCTATGGGTGCGATGGGTGGCGCTTCCGGCGCCTCGCGTGTGGGCGGGGGAACCAGCGCGGCGACGGCAGGGGGATCGATCACGCGGAGCATAGGCAGACCCTGATTTCACGGGTACGGCACCCCTGGCGCCGGTGAGCAGGCCGGCCGGGGCGTTTCCTTGGATAACGAGGCGAAAATCCTCATTCAAGGAATGAAACGCGAGATCGGGGAAAAGGTGCCGCTAGCGATGCACTTCTGGGGGAGCGCCGTAGGGCTGCCAGGACAGGCGTATCGGGCCGGTCTTCAGGACGTGATGCGCAGGGTGAATACCAGTCCGCCGGAGAGCAGGCCGGTCGTGGCGCCGGTCTGCGTTTTGATGCTGTGCACCTGCACGCCGAACTGGGGGATCAGCGTGAAGTTTCGCGTGAGGCGTAGTTCCACACCGACCTGACCATAGATGCCGGGCGCTGTGCCGGCGGTCGTACCGACCGTGGTGCCGGGGAAGTCGAAGCTGTAGTTGAGCACGGAAAGGCCCGCGCCTACGTAAGGGATGACGACGCTGCTGGCGTTGCGGTTGAAGTAGGCCACCAAGCCCGTCTGGAATTCGGCGGTGGAGGTGGTCAGCGTGACTGGATTGCCTGTCGTATCAGTTGTGTTCCCTTCCGTGGAGGCAAAGGTGCCGCCGATCGTCCACACACGGTCCTGGGCGAACTCATACCCGTAGGTGCCGCCGAAGGCCACGCCGAATGTGTTGTAGTTCTGCACCGAGGTGGTGGTCGTACCCACGAACAAACCGGCGCGCGCATCGCCCACGCGGGCCTGCGCCGCTGTGGGCAGCAGCAGTCCAGCCACCAGCATTGCGCCGGCAGCCAGCTTGGCCATGGTGGGCAACATCCCAGTGACCCGGCGGAATCCCCTTGTGCTCATCCCTGAAACCAGCATCCCCAGTGCTTGCGGATTGAGAGTCGGCGCTGCGGCGCGCGGGGTGGAACCGTGCTTCGGCAGGGATTGTACGCGATTCCAGGGGCCTTTGACACATATACCCAAGGGGGGTATGGTATTAACCATGGAGGAGCAGCCATGAGAGCGATAAGAGAGCTATACCCCAACCATGAAGCGCAACTGGCACGGCTGGCCCGGATCGAGGGCCAATTGCGCGGCGTGCGCAAGATGATCGAGGAACGTCGCTACTGCATCGACATCGTCTCGCAGATCAAGGCCGTCACGGCCGGGTTGAAGCAGGTGCAGATGGGCGTGCTGGAAAAGCACATCCACCACTGCGTGCGGGAGTCGGTGGAGTCGCACGACCCGGATCTGCTGGAGCAGAAGATCACCGAGATTGTGCAGGTGCTGGGCAAGATGGATTAGGCGGGCGCCACGATGCCCCCAAGGGATCGGATAGTTGCCAAATGACCACAGGATTGCCGAGGTCAGCATATGAGTGAACGAACAATGCGCAATAACCAGCATGCGGGAATGGGTCCACATGGTGCGGGTGCCACGGCGATCGACCCGGTGTGCGGAATGGAGGTGGCGACGGACGGGCCGCACCACGCCGAATACGAGGGCCAGACGTACCACTTCTGCTGTGGGCACTGCCTTGCGAAGTTCGAAGCCGATCCGGCTGCCGTGCTCCGGCCCAAGGCCGCGCCAGCACCCGCAGCCCCGGCGCCGGCGGGCACGCGCTACGTGTGTCCGATGTGCCCGGAGGTGGAGTCCGACCATCCAGCCGCCTGCCCCTCCTGCGGCATGGCGTTGGAGCCGGAGATGCCGCTGGGTCCGGCCACGCGCACCGAGTATGTGTGCCCGATGCACCCGGACGTGGTGCAGGACGGACCGGGCTCGTGTCCGATCTGTGGTATGGCGCTGGAGCCGCGCACAGTGACGCTGGAGGAAGCGGAGAACCCGGAACTGACCGACATGCGGCGCAGGTTCTGGTTCAGCCTGGCCCTGGCGGTGCCCGTGGTGGCCATCGCGATGAGCCACATGGTGCCGGGCGATCCCCTGGCCCAGTTGGCGCCGCACCGCGTGTGGCGCTGGGCGGAGCTGCTGCTGAGCACGCCGGTGGTGCTGTGGGGCGGCTGGCCGTTTTTCGTGCGCTTCTGGCAGTCGCTGGTACACCGGAGCCTGAACATGTTCACCCTGATCGGCATGGGCGTGGGCGTGGCCTATGGCTACAGCGTGGTGGCCACCCTCTTCCCCTGGCTCTTCCCGGCATCCTTCCGCGGAGAGGGCGGGCAGGTGGGCGTGTACTTCGAGGCGGCCGCCACGATCATCGCCCTGGTGTTGCTGGGGCAGGTGCTGGAACTGAAGGCGCGCAGCCAGACCGGCGCGGCCATCAAGGCCCTGCTGGGACTCGCGCCCAAGACGGCTCGCCGCCTGCGGGACGACGGCACGGATGAGGATGTGCCGCTGGAGGCCGTGCAGCCGGGGGACCGCCTGCGCGTGCGGCCCGGCGAGAAGGTGCCCGTGGATGGCGTGGTGGTGGAGGGGGGCAGTGCAGTGGACGAGTCCATGATCACTGGCGAGCCCATCCCCGTCGCCAAGCAGTCCGGTGACCGCGTGATCGGTGCCACGGTGAACGGCAACGGGGCGCTGGTCATGCGCGCCGAGAAGGTGGGCGCGGAAACCCTGCTCAGCCGCATCGTGCAGATGGTGGCCGAGGCCCAGCGCAGCCGTGCGCCCATCCAAAAACTGGCCGACCAGGTTTCGGGCTACTTCGTGCCGGCGGTGGTGGGCGCGGCGGTGGTTACGTTCATCGCTTGGGCCGTGTGGGGGCCGGCACCGGCCATGGCCTTTGCGCTCATCAATGCCGTGGCCGTGCTCATTATCGCGTGCCCCTGCGCGCTGGGGCTGGCCACGCCCATGTCCATCATGGTGGCGACGGGCAAGGGCGCCACGCTGGGCGTGTTGTTCCGCAATGCCGAGGCCATCGAGACGCTCCGCAAGGTGGATACGTTGGTGGTGGACAAGACGGGTACCCTCACCGAGGGCAAGCCGCGCCTGGAAGCCGTGGAACCTGCGGGCGGAGTGGACGAGGCCACGCTGTTGCACGTGGCGGCGAGCCTGGAACGCGGCAGCGAGCATCCGCTGGCCGCGGCCATCGTGGCCGGAGCGCAGGCGCGCGGCGCGTCACTGGTCGAGGCCTCGGGCTTCGAGTCCATCACCGGCCAGGGCGTGAAAGGCACGGTGGACGGGCGCACGGTGGCCCTGGGCAATGCGGCCCTGCTGGAGGCGCTGGGCATCGACCCCGGCCCGCTGGCGGAACGCGCGGAAGCACTGCGCGGCGAGGGGCAGACGGTGATGTTCGTGGCCGTGGATGGGCGGCCCGCGGGCCTGCTGGGCGTGGCTGATCCGGTCAAGGAAACCACGCCGCAGGCCATCCAGGCTCTGCACGACGAAGGCGTGCGCATCGTCATGCTGACGGGCGACAGCCGCACCACGGCCGAGGCTGTGGCCCACCGGCTGGGCATCGACGAGGTGCTGGCCGAGGTGCTGCCCGAGCAGAAGGTGGAGCACGTGCGGCGCCTGCAGGCTGAGGGCCGGCACGTGGCCATGGCCGGCGACGGCATCAACGATGCTCCTGCCCTGGCCCAGGCCCAGGTGGGCATCGCCATGGGCACCGGCACGGACGTTGCCATGGAGAGCGCCAGCGTCACGCTGGTGAAGGGCGACCTGCGCGGCATCGTGCGGGCACGGCGGCTCAGCCGGGCCACTATGCGCAACATCAAGCAGAACCTGTTCTGGGCACTCGTCTACAACAGTGTGGGCGTGCCCATCGCGGGCGGTGCGCTGTATCCGGTGTTCGGGCTGCTGCTCAGCCCCATCATCGCCGCGGCGGCCATGAGCTTCAGCTCGGTCTCCGTGATCAGCAACGCGCTACGCCTGCGCGGCGTGCGCATCTAGCAGTCCGCTACAAGGTGGGTCCGGAGGCTGCCCCCGGGCCCACCGGCAGCAACGCCCAACTGCCACCGTTTGTCGTCCCAACTCCCGCGGTTGCGGGGCCTGACGCCTGCGCGGCCCGCGCGCTTGCCAGAGTCGGCTGCCTCCGCATAGAGTGCCCTCACTAGCGACCCGTTGGCCGATCCTTCGGCCGCAGCACGGCCCGAACACCTGCGGAGCAAAGAGCCATGGCACGCATGACCGGTGGTGCCGCCATCGTCAAGGGACTGATCACAAACGGGATTCACACACTGTTTGGCCTGCCCGGCGTGCAGATGGACGCGTTCTTCAACGCGCTCTACGATGCCGACGGCGCGATCCGCGTGATCCAGACCCGCCACGAGCAGGGAGCGGGCTACATGGCGCTGGGATATGCGCTGGCCCGGGGCGGCGTGGGCGCCTATGCGGTGGTGCCTGGGCCGGGCTTCCTGAATGCCTCCGCGGCCCTGTGCACGGCCTATGCGACCAACGCCAAGGTGCTCTGCGTGTGCGGGCAGATTCCGTCCGCCGCCATCGGCAAGGGCATCGGCCTGCTGCACGAGATTCCCGATCAACTGGCGGTGATGCGCTCGCTCACCAAGTGGGCCGAGCGAATGAACGATGCCGCCGAGGTGCCCCCCAAGTTGAGCGAGGCCTTCCACCAGATGCACATTGGCCGGCCGCGTCCCGTCGCCGTGGAGATGGCAATGGACGTGATGGCCCGCGAGGGCGAGGTGGGCCCGTTCGGCGCTGTGCAGCCGGACGAGCGTCCTGCCGTCAATCTCGACGCGGTCTCACGGGCAGGGCAGCTCCTGGGAGAGGCCAAGCACCCGCTCATCTTCGTGGGCGGCGGGGCCGTCGAGGCGCGCGAGGAGGTGGCCGCGCTGGCGGAGTTGCTGCAGGCGCCGGTCATCTCGGGCCGCATGGGGCGTGGCGTGCTGAGCAGCAAGCACTACCTCAGCCACACCATGCCGGTCGGCTACAAGCTGTGGGCCCAGGCCGACGTGGTGCTGGCGGTGGGCACACGCCTGCAGATCCCGCTGATGAACTGGGGCGTGGACGACGACCTGAAGGTCGTGCGCGTGGACATCGACCCGGAAGAGCCGGGCCGCGTGAGCCCGCCCGCTGTTTCCATCGTGGCCGATGCCCGCGATGCCCTGCGCGAGCTGCTACCGCAGATCGAGCGCCACAATCGCAAGCGCAGCAATCGCGAAGAAGAATTGCAGGCACTGGCGGCCCAGGTGGGCCAGGAATACGCCTTCCTTGAGCCACAGCTCAGCTACATTCGGGCGATCCGCGAGGAGCTGCCGGAGGATGGCGTGCTGGTGGACGAGCTGACGCAGGTGGGCTACGTGAGCCGCTTCGCCATGCCGGTCTACGCCCCACGCACGTTCATCAGCAGTGGCTACCAGGGAACGCTGGGCTGGGGACTGGCCACGGCCATCGGCGCCAAAGTCGCCCAGCCGGAGCGGCCCCTGTTGGCCATCGCCGGCGACGGCGGCTTCATGTTCAACGTGCAGGAGTTGGCCACGGCGGTGCAGCACGAGGTGGGTGTCGTCACCATCGTCTTCAACGATGGCGCCTACGGCAACGTGCAGCGCATGCAGAAGCAGCTCTACGACAACCGTGTGATCGCCTCTGACCTGCGCAACCCGGACTTCGTCAAGCTGGCCGAGTCCTTCGGGGCGCAGGGTCTGCGTGCGAAATCACCTGACGAACTGCGTGGTGCCATCCGCAAGGGGCTGGCCACTCACGGCCCCACCGTGATCGACGTGCCCGTGGGCGAGATGCCCGATCCGTGGGCGTACATCTACCAGCCCAAGCTGCGGGGCAAGGAGGGCCGAGGCGCCTCCACTGCCCCCTGGGCGCAAACCGTCTCCAAGAAATAGGCAATTCCTTGAACTGGCAGGAGATCGAGGCCGCGGCGAAGCGGCTCCAGGGCGTGGCCAACGCCACCCCAGTGATGACCTCGCGCACGCTGGATGAGCGCACCGGCAACAGCGTGCGGGTGAAGTGCGAAAGTCTCCAGCGGGGCGGCGCCTTCAAGTTCCGCGGCGCTTACAACGCCCTGTCGCAGCTTGGCCCGGCAGAGCGCCAGGCAGGCGCGATCACGTACTCGTCGGGCAACCACGCCCAGGCCACGGCCCTTGCGGGCCGGCTGCTGGGCATCAAGGTGGTCGTGGTAATGCCCGAGGACGCGCCCCGTGTGAAGCGGCAGGCCACCGAGGGCTACGGCGCCGAGGTGGTCACTTACAAGCCCGGCGCGGAGCAGCGGGAGGAGGTGGCGGCGCGCATCCAGGCGGAGCGCGGGCTTACGCTGGTGCCGCCGTTCAACCACCCGCAGGTGATCGCGGGACAGGGCACGGCCGCCAAGGAGCTGATCGAAAACCAGGGCAAGCTGGACGTGGTGCTGGCGCCTTGCGGCGGCGGGGGCCTGCTCTCAGGCACGGCGCTGGCCGTGAAGCACCTGCTGCCCAAGGCCCGCGTGATTGGTGTGGAGCCCGAGGGCGCCAACAACGGGCAGCGCGCCTTCCGCGCGGGACGCATCGAGCGCGTGGAGTATCCGCGCACCATGGCCGATGGACTCAAGCCCCAGGCGCTGGGCGATCTCACCTTCGCCGTGATCCGCGAGTACGTGGACGACATGGTCACCGTCAGCGAGGAGGAAATCCGCTCCACGTTGGAATTCGTGTGGACGCGCATGAAGCTGGTGGTGGAGCCCTCCGGCGTGGTGGGGCTGGCCCCGGTGTTCCATCGCAAGCTGGGCCTGCAGGGGCAGCGGGTGGGCGTGATCTTCAGCGGCGGCAACGCGGATATCGGCGCCGTGGCGGATTGGCTGCGGGCGTCGAACGCCTGAGCCGAGGGGCGGAACCGATTCAGCAGTCCGGCAGCCCCTGGGTGGGGCGGCAGCCGAAGAACGTGCCGGCCTTGCGGATCAGGTCAACGTCCGTTCCGCACGTCCCCGCGCAGAGTCGGTAGCTGCCGTCGGGCGCGATCCACAGCACGCCGAACCGCGCTTTCCGCAGGGTCGCCCTCGGCACAGACACGCTGTGGCCGTTCACGAGAACGACGAAGTCGATGTGGTCGTAGTAGGTATACGGCAGCCCTTGTGTGTGCAGCCAGTCGAGGAAGCGCCCGGTGTGGTGCTTGAAGTCCGCCAGGGTCTCCTGCAGCTGATTCGATGCAGGGTTGCCCGCGTTCTCCAATGCCGGTCGCAGGCCCGCGCGGTCCTGGAAGATCACCACCCGGCCGCGGGCATCCTGCGGGTGGCGGGAGAGTCCGACGTAGAGCAGAATGGCAGCCAGCCCCAGCAGGGGCAGGAACAACAAGAGGCGCTTCTTCATGGGTTGGCCGGGGAGCGTGTGACGCGCCGCCACCGCGCGGCTTGCGGGATTGGAAGCGAGTGCACTTTCCAGGAGCGTAGGGAATGGCAGAGGTCACCGTCAACGGCAAGCGGCTGTGGCAGTCGCTGGAGGACATGGCGCAGATCGGCCCGGGTGTGGCCGGCGGCAACTGTCGTCTGGCGCTGACGGACGAGGACAAAGCCGGGCGCGACCAGTTTGTGGCCTGGGCCCGGGAGGCCGGCTGCACGGTCACGGTCGATGCCGTGGGCAACATCTTCGCGCGGCGGGCGGGGACGGACGAGGCTGCGGAGCCGGTGCTGTCAGGCTCGCACCTGGATACGCAGCCCACCGGTGGCCGCTACGACGGCGTGTTCGGCGTGCTGTCCGCGCTGGAGGTGGTACGCACGCTCAACGACCGGGCTATCCAGACGCGGCGGCCGGTGGAGGTGGTGGTGTGGACCAACGAGGAGGGTAGCCGCTTCCAGCCCGCCATGAACGGCAGCGGCGTCTTCGCTGGCTTCATGGAGTTGCAGCAGGCCTATGATGCTAGCGACGAGGCGGGTCTGCGCTTCGGGGACGAACTGGAGCGCATCGGCTACAAAG
>Ga0102953_1000018_pt1 | contig 98356 bp, 92 predicted proteins | sample SalPon2A_C_D2_MG_FD_78509 | JGI IMG/M metagenome (GOLD analysis project Ga0102953, IMG submission 78509) | Soil microbial communities from South San Francisco under conditions of wetland restoration - Salt Pond MetaG R2A_C_D2_MG | ecosystem: Environmental > Terrestrial > Soil > Wetlands | place...
CGACTCCCAAATCTTGTTTATACAGTGATGCGGTCTGCGACAACAGCGTGATGCGGTGCCGGCACACACGGATACCGGCAAGTTGCGGGGACATGGCAGGCGTGCGCGCAGCTTCGCCCCCCGATGACTGGACGCGATCCTGATAAATAATGAACAGATTAAAACCAATGCCCACAAGCGCTGCAACGATGAAGGCATAGAATAGCCCGTTGCCCGCTTTTTTCCCGGCCGCAGGCGGTTCTGCGATGGCCGCATGCTTCTCCCTGATATCGGCCTCGACGGCTTGTTGCAAGGCTTCCTTTTCCTGCTTGTTGATATCAATCATGCAATGACTGCAAATAATCTTTCCGGCCTCTTCCCGACCGATGCAATCAGGGCAATACGGCTGCTTGCACTGCACACAGCGGAAACTTGCCGGCTTCCCGGTATGCACCGAACAATTTCCGAGCGTCGTATCCACCGATGCCGCCACCAAACCTCCAAACAGCCGCCGATAAAACCCGGAGGCAGACACCCGTTGCAACCGGGCATGAAATAGCTTGACCGAAAACCGGCCTGCAAATGCGATTATAGTACAGATTGTCCGAAAGAAGCTGGCTGCATCACGACATCCCTGAATAAACACCCGACAGACAGGTATTACCGCTCCGCGACTTTCTCCTCGCGGCGCAACGCGGACACGCCACCGATGCGCCACAACACCCACGCACCAGGCGCGGCCACCACGGCCAGCACGATCACCCACAGCGCCGCCATCGCGGCGGCCGCCTCCGGATTGCCGCCGAAGTAACTGGCAAAACCGACATAGCCGGCCTCGCGCACCCCGAAGCCATTGAACGACACCGGCATGGTCGAGGCGATGGACACCAGCCCGACCATCACGCCATACGCCGCCCATGACATCTCAAGCCCTGCCGCATGGCCGAGAATCATTGTGGTGGCAATCACCACGACCTGGAAGCTCAGTGAGATCGACATCGCCCTCCACCAGGCCTCGAAGAACTCCGGGCGGTCGATACCCACGCCCTGCCAGCGATGCAGGAATCCCGGCAGGCGACGATGCCAGAACGGGTAGGTAAGCATGCCGAGCCATAGCGCGGCCACGCCGATCAGCCACACGTTACGCCAGTGCGACGGTATATCGACGTATAGCATGCACACCGTGGTCACCACGGTTAGTGCCAGCAAGCCGTTCACACGCTCAAGGATCACGCTTGCCGCAGCCGCCCAGCCCGCACCCTGCCGACCGCGCGCCAGCAGGAAGCCGCGCGCAAAATCACCTCCTATGGTGGAAGGCAGGAACAGGCTCAGGAACATGCCCAGGAAGTAGATCTTGATCTTGCGCGTGGCGCGCACGGCCAGCCCCAGGCCGCGCGCCAGCCAGGTCCAGCGGATGGCCGACAGCACATAGCCGCCCATCAGCAGCAGACAGGCCAGCGCCACCCAGGCGTAATTCACCTGCTGCAGACGCGCCAGCACCGAATCGACATCAACATAGTGGAACAGCAGCACCAGCAGCGCGATGCTGACGATGATTTTCAGCGCAGATTTAAGCATCGGGCATCAGGGCCGAGATTCGCCCTGCGATCTGCGCCGCATCGCCTCGCACAAACAACCGCTTGCGGCGCGAGGTATGCCCGGCGGTTACCTCTAGCTGCCGCTTTGCCAGCCCAAGGGCATCGGCCATGAAAGCGACGATGGCGGCATTCGCCTTACCGCCTTCAGGAGCCTGGCGCACGGCGATTTTCAGGGCATCGCCATGCATGCCACACAGTGCTTCCCGCCGCGCGCCGGGTTGGGCATGGATGTTGATATACACCCCGTCCTTCGCCTGGCTCAGGGCAGCCGAGCAATCGGGCATGCTCACAAGAGGTTCATGGCAATGCGCTGCAGACTGGGTACCAGGAAATCATCGAGGAAATAGGCCGCCAGAATGACCACGACCGGCGAGAGGTCCATGCCACCGAACATCGGCAGACGGCGGCGAACCGGCCAGAGCAGCGGCTCGGAAAGCTGGATAATGACACGCACGATGGGGTTGTACGGGTCAGGCGAAACCCATGAAAGCACGGCGCGCGCGATAATCACGATGATCACCGCGGAAAACAGGAAATGCAGCAGACCGGCCATGGCCTGCAGGAAATAACCCAGCAAAAACATCTTCCCTCCTTATGCCAGTTCGCGAGAGCGCTTTGCTGCAGCGGTGAGTGCATGGCGCACCGTTTCCGGCAACTCGCCCTCGAACATGGCTTCCAGTGCCGCCTGCGTGGTTCCGCCGGGGCTGGTCACCTGCTGGCGCAGCAGTTCGGCGGACTTGCCGCTCTCGACCAGCATGCGCGCAGCACCGAGCGCCGTCTGTCCGACCAGTTGCTCGGCGAGCTCGCGCGGCAGGCCAAGCTCCTGTCCGGCCGCCTGCATCAACTCGGCAAGCAGGAAGAAATAAGCCGGTCCGCTGCCGGACACCGCGGTGACCGCATGCATCTGCTTTTCTTCGTCAATCCAGGCAGTCTTCCCGGAGGCTGCCAGCACATACTCGGCGCGCTGGCGGTGAATCTTATCGGCCGTGCTGAAAAGAACCGACATGCCTTCACCAAGCAAACAGGGCGTATTCGGCATCACGCGAACCACTGCAGCATCACCGCCAAGCCGGGACAAAAGCCGTTCGCTCGATACGCCGGCGGCGATGCTGATGACGGTCTGCCCGCCATCCACGCCGCCTTTTTCTCCAACCATCTCGTCCAGTACCGCATCAATCTGTTGCGGCTTGACCGCAAGCAGCAGGATATCGCTCGATGCCGTCAGCCCGGCGATGTCGGTATAGGTGGTGATCCCGTATTGCTGCTGCAGAAACTCCAGCCGCTCAGGGCTGATGTCGGTGACATGCACATGCGATGCACTATGGCCGGCAGCCGTCAACCCGGCAATCAATGCCTCGGCCATATTACCGCCACCGATAAACCCGATATTAAGCTTGTCCATTGTCTTCACCCTGAATGCTCATGTCATGCCACGGGACCGAACAGCGTTGAACCGATACGCACCATATCCGAGCCTTCCTGAATTGCCACCCGGTAATCACCGCTCATGCCCATGCACAACTTTAGTCCTTCATCCGGCATACCGGCCGCCACCTCAAGACTCCCATCCTGCAGGCTGTCCCGCAAGCCGCGCAGCGCGGCAAAGACTGCCCTGGCATCACCGCCCCGCGGCGCCATGCACATCAGGCCAACAACCTGCAAGTGCGGCAACCCGTTCAATTCAGCCAGTAATGCCGGCATCTGCTCCGGAGCAACACCATGCTGATGCGCAATACCCGCCATATTTACCTGTACCAGCACCGGCAAGCGCCCTTCAACCAGCGCGTTCACGGCGCGCGCGGTATCGATATCTTCCACGCTGTGCCACATGGAAGCATGGCGGGCGATGTATTTGGCCTTGTTCTTCTGCAGCGGGCCGATCATATGCCAGCAAACATCCGGATAGCGCTGCGCCCTGTCACGCAGTTGCTGCGGCCGGGATTCAGCGAAATCCTGCTGCCCGGCCCGCACAAGCGCGGCCACGGAAGCTTCGTCGGCATACTTGGATACGGCCAGCAGACGTGAGCCTGCGGCTTCGATTTCATGCGACACTTCCCGCCAGCGTGCGAGCAGGCCCGCATCGCCGTGCTGCACACCTTCAGCCACTGCGCTCCACCCGCTTGGCGGCAAAGACCATGATAAAGCTGAATACGGCGTATACCACCACCACCTGCATCAGCAGAAACCAGGAACTGAGGGTGGAGGCATCGACAATCACCAGCGCGGCCATGCCACTGATCAGGGTGATGGCAACAATCACCAGTACGGTCTTGGCCTGCGACAGGCCGAGGTACATCAATCGATGATGCAGATGGTCGCGGCCGACATAGGCAATCCACTCGCCGAGGCTCTGCACATCACCGCGTGCGATGCGTGCCACGGTGGTGTAGATCATGTCGAAGATCGGTACCGAGAAGATCAGCAGCGGCGCAGCATAGGCCTGCAGGGCGCTGTGGTCCGACCAGTCGCCGAGCACCGCGATGCAGGCCATCATCCAGCCGAGATAGGTACTTCCGGTATCGCCGAGGAAGGACCTCGCCGGCCGCTCGTAGCGCGCATTATCGGGCAGGAAACCGAGCGCTGCTCCGGCCACCGCCACGCACAACAGCAGCATGAATATCTGCCCGGTTGCCGCCGCCAGCATGCCCATCAACAGGCAGATGGTGGCCGCAAGTGCGGCGGCAAGGCCATTGATGCCATCAAGGAAATTGAAGGCGTTGGTGATGCCGATAATCCACAGGGCCGTAAGCAGATACTCAAGGATGATATCCACCGATATACCAAGGTCTCCCCCGAGCCGGGCAATCATCCAGGCGTGGTTGTCGAATTCCAGTAGCAGGCCTGCGCGCAGCAGGATGGCCACGGCAACGATCTGCACCAGCAGCTTGAACGAGGCCGGCAGACTCTTTACATCATCCCACAACGAAACCAGCGCCACCAGTGCACCGGAGATACAGATCGCCTTCAATTCGACGGAATAATTGAAATTAAGCAACAGCGTGATGTTCACGGCCAGGAACACGGCCAGTCCGCCAATGCGCGGCGTCGGTTGATGATGCACGCGGCGCTCATCCGGCATGTCCACCGCGCCGATGGTGCCTGCCAGGCGAATCACCGCAGGCATGAAGGCATAGGTCAGCAGGGAGGAAGCCAGTAGCAACTCCACTCCGTGCACGATCATGCCACCGGTCGCCGTCCACGGCAGTGAAAGCAGACCCCCGACGATCAGGGCCATCAGGCGCATCCAGCGCGAATCGTAGTTTACAGACATGTCGTCATCGCTTGCAGCACGGTTTCCTGTTCCTCATCACTCATATTCGGCAGAAGCGGGAGTGAAACACATTCCTGCAGCGCTGTCTCGGCCCCCTTGCACTGCTCGCCCAGCAGTCGGGACAGGGGGACATCCACCGGCCTTGCCGCACCTACGCCGCAGGCACGCAGCGCTTCGACCGCCCGCCCCGCATCGCTCACCCGCACGATATAGCGATAATGGTTGGCCCCCGCGCCGCAGGCCACGGGCACAGCCTCAAGTCCCTTGAGACATTGGTCGAAACGCGCGACCAGAGTACGACGCCCATTACGTTCATTATCCGCGACATCCAGCCGGGCCAGAGCGAGCGCGGCATGCACATCGGACAACTGATGGTTGCCGGCATAAGGTAGGTCCACGCCGGCTGTATCGGCATGCCGCATGCCGCGCGCCTGCTCGATAAAGGAGGCATCATCGCTGAGGAGCATACCGCCATAGGCCCCGCCCCAGGGCTTGGTGGCATAGAAGGAAGCAATACCGATATCACCGAAGCCGCCCAAGGGCTCATCACGGAAGCTGCCGCCCGCGGCCTGGGCGATATCCTCGATCACCGGGCAGGGCCAGCTTTCTGCGACCAGAGGCTCGATCATGCCGAACGGGTGAACAAGAATCACCGCATCCAGCCCTCCGGACAATGCCTCAGCATGGCCGGCATCAAGTCGCAGGTCCTCACCGCAATCCATGAACACCGGTGCAGCACCGCAGGCACGCACGGCATGCAGCAGGGCGCGGCAGGCATAAGCCGGAATGCCGACCCGATTGACCGACCCGCGCTGCTTCAGGGCATAGATCGCAAGCATCAGGGCGCTGCTGCCGCTGTCCACGGCGGCGGCATGCCGGCTATCGGTCAGCCCGGCAACCCGCTGTTCAAGGGAATCGTTTAACGGGCCGCGGGCGGTATGGCCGCTCTCGACAACCCGGCTGACGGCCGTAATGCATGCCGAATCAAACAGTGTTCGTGAATGGGGAATCACGGCGGTCCGTCGGCTGGAAGAATCAGAGACGAACCCGGATCGGGACAAAGGCCTCCGCCGAGGATAATTTGGCCTGTACGCCGCGAAAATGAACCGTGGCCAACGCGATTTCGACGATATTCACACCCTGGATATTGGTGCGCTCGATCTGCGAGGCATGCGCATTGAGCGCCTTGAGCTTGTGCGACAGCGTGGCATGGATATCCATGAATACATGCGGATCGAAATTCAGCGTGGTCGGGGTTTCATAGGCCAGCACATTGGGCACATAGCGCGTGGCCGAATAGGCGGCGCGCGCCAGCGCGCGGTGATCCTGATGGGTATCTTCATGAAAATTCACCAGGACGGTACACGGATCGATATCCTTCACCTGAGCCTCAAGGGCATGAATCAGTTCGGTGCCAGCAGTCAACTCGGTATCCTCGAAACCGCCCCAGTGCACTGCTTTCACGCCCATGATCCTGGCTGATGCCTCCTGCTCGCGGCGACGTACGGCAGAATCACCGCCGAAGGCGCCATCGGTGGCGACAAACAGATGGACCTCGCACCCCCGCTGCACATATTCGGCGAGCGAACCGCCACAACCGATCTCGATATCATCGGGGTGCGGTGCCAGGGCCAGAACCTTGTTCATAGCGTTTTGTCTCCCATGTTTCCTACCAGCGCCGCAGCCTCGGGTCCGACATTGAACAACAGATCCAGAACCGACAGATGCGAGGCAAAATCGCCGTGCAACTGGGCATAGACAGGCGCTTCAACCGCCTGAAAATACAATGATATGCCCCGGCTGGCAAATTCAGTCCTGTCCAGATAGGCCCGCCCTTCCTGGCCGGAGAGGTAGCCGTCGGCATCCATCGCCTCGCACAGCTCGAGCAAGCGTCCGGTCGGGTCCGTGTTTGTCACGCCAAGATCGGATGCCAGCTTGAGCGGAGCCGTGCAGCCGAGATAGCCACCCACCAGGCGGATCAGCTCGGCATTCAGGTCACGCAGCATATCGAAAGGCTCGTTCAGGATGCGCTTTATGTCCGGCCAGTAGTCGGCGGTGTACGGCGCCTTTGCATAGGCTTGCTCGATACTGCCGCACAGCTTGCGCGGCCAGCGCCGGTCGGCAATGCCGACCTCCCGAATGGTTTGCGGAAAGCGGTAGTTCACGGGGACAGTGATCCACTGCACGCCCTGTGCGGTCTTGATGCGATTGCGATTCTGCCATTCGTTCTTCTCGTACTGCACGGTATCGAGCAGCAGCATGGCATCGGAGATCATCCATTTATGAAAAAACCCGCCCCAGGGCAGGAAATTCGGCTGATGAATGGTCAATAGCATGCTTACCTCACGCGCAGCAGGAACGGGTTGGCGATCATGCCACCGATCCATTGATGGGGAATATCCAGGCGCAACACATGCGCGCCCGGCGCCAGGTGCAGGCCCTGCTCAAGCGGAGCGCCAAGGCGCATGGTCACCACGCGCGCCACCCTGCCGTCGAGAATGAAACGCACCCGAAACGGTTTGTCCGGAGAGACTTGGCCGGCAGCAAGCGGCACGGACCCGATCTCAAGCCTGATAACCACATCGCCGGAAACCAGCGATTCATCGCCCGGCAGCAGATGCGTGCCCTTGTCATCCTGCAGCGAAAGGCTGTTAACACGGTAGTTTTTCCCCCTGCCTGCCCGCCAGGCCACGACATGCCCTGCATGCAGGCCGGCCAGCACGGCCTGGGGGGTGCGCGCATCGGCCCACACATCCATCGGGAAATTGCCCAGATACTCGCCCGATTGGCCTTCCTCGTGGTAATCACCACTGGAAACAGCCCAGATCGGCTTGCCGCGCAGGCCCATCATGTAATCGGACAGATAGCGATCCCACAGCCCTCCGGGCACCGTATTGCGATCGGTATCGCCATACACCGCAGCGAAGGCATCGGCGGTCGGTTCGCGAAACACGCGCTCGCTGTACGGCGGTGTATCGAGCAACACCCCCATCGGACCCGGACGCGTACCCGACAGCGTGCCCGGGTGCGCCCAGATGGTAAACAGGCCCTGTTCATACGCCCTGGCGATAAAGTCGGCATCGGCGTCCACCGCTGACCTTCCCAGCCAACTGGCAAGGAACGCGATGAAGGATGCGAACAACAACAGGGCCACGGCTCTTTTTCGCCTCCTGAGTAGCCAGACCAGCACGCCGCCGACCAGCAACCACCAGACGGCCATGGAGAGTTCGAATGGCCCATGGATATGCCGCAGATCGAAACTCGGCAGGGCCTCGACCTGCGAGGCACGCTCCACGCCGAGCGCGATGATATGCCGCTCGGCATTGTGCAGGCTCAGATCCTTGAAAGGAATACCGCTCCATGTGTAACCCGGCGTGGATTCGGTGCCGGCCATCAGCAGCATCTCCGGATGCCTCTGTCGCTGTAATGCCAGGTCGTCGAAAAAGGCATCCACGCCCGTGATATACAGCGAGGGATGCTCCATCGAGTAGCCCAGCATCTGCGACACCGGCTCGATGCCGAGCCGAACGCTGTAGCGGTCGTGCTCGGTGAAGGCCAGTACATCGACGCCGCGCTTCTCGGCCAGTTGTATCAAGGTGCCGAAATCGTGTGCCCCGTCGGAGTGATTGCTGCGTACATCGATCAACACGCGCAGCGGCGCCTGCGCATCAGCGTGCGCTACGGCAAGCAGCGGTGAACCACCCGTCATCAGACAGCCAAGCAGCGCGACGAAGACTCCCTTACGCAGCATGCCCGGTCCGTTTTTCATGCAGGGTTTCGTACAACCGCAGCAGATCGTCGAGCATTTTCTGCAGCGAATATGCCTGCGCCCGCTTGCGGCATGTCGCGGCCATTGCATCAGGCCACTGTGTCTGCAACGCCCTGGCCACCTCGGCCGGATCACCGGCATCGAGTACCACGCCACAATCACTGGTCACCAACTCGCGCAAGCCGCACACATCGGCCACCACACAAGGCAGTCCGGCGGCAAAGGCTTCCACCACCGCGCGACCCATGCCTTCATTGTGCGACAACAGGGCAAAAGAGCGGGCCGATGCAAGATACGGCACCGGATCACTCCAGCCCGCGAAATGCACATTCGACGTAATACCCATATCCCGACACATCCCCTCAAGCATGGGCCGGTCCTCTCCGTCGCCGACCAGTGCCAGGCGGGCATCGGGACGCGTCTTGCAAAGCTCGGCCCAAGCGCGCAGCAGCCGGTCCATGCCCTTAATGGCCGTCAACCGGCCCACGCTCACCGCATCCCAACTGTACCTATCCCATCGGTGCACATCGCCATGCTGCGCCCGCCATGTGTCCACCTGCCTGGCCAGCGTATCCACATCCACGCCGCTGGGGATCATACGCCACTGCGAGGAACGCCCGATGCCGAGTGCCAGGTGATCGTCGCGTTCGGCCGCGGTCAGCGCCACCAGCGCATCGCACTTCCTTGCCAGCCGCCGCTCGATGGTGATAAACGCCGCCGTCATAAACCAGCCGAAATAACCGTGGAAGATATGCCCGTGCGGGGTATGCACGATCACCGCCGCACTGCTGCGAGAGGCGGCCATGCGGCCGACCGCACCGGCCTTGGAGGTGTGTGTGTGAATCACGTCGAAGCCGCGCGCAACCAACCGCCTGATCTGGGTGTAGGCCCTGAGATCGGACCAGCCGGGACTGCGCAACAGGGCCGGAATCACCACATACTCGCCGCCGGCCGCTTCGAAGGCGCGCAAGCGTTCGCCCAACTGCTCGCTCTCGCTCCCGGTCATCTGCGATTCCTCGCTCGGCCCGCAGGCGAGCGTCACCCGATGACCGGCAAGCTGCTGCCCGATAGCGCTGAGGATGGTGTTCACAGCCGAGCCGCCGCCATCCATGCGGGTAATCAGGTGCAGGATGCTCAGCCTCATGTGCCCCGTTCCGTCACCGTTTCAACGGCCTCAAGGAATCGCCCGTCGTGCCCCACCCACGAAAAACACTCCGCCATGTGTGTGCGCAACCGTCCTGCCCGTGCTTCGTGCGCATCATCCGTATGCAGCAGGTCGGCCATGGCCTCAGCCAATGCCTCGGGCGACACAGCCCTTGCCACGCGGTTATCCGGGCTCGATGATGCCACCTCGATATTGCCCCCCACCGGCGAGGCCACCACCGGCAGCCCGCATGCATTCGCCTCGATGGTCACCAGGCCGAAACCCTCCAGCGAACGGGTGGGAATCATGAAGGCGTCGGCTGCCTGCATGCGGCGCACCACATCCTTTTCCGGCAGGTAGCCGGTGAATTCAACGATATCGTCCACGCCCAGCTGGGCTGCCAGCCAGACCAGGGCATCGGCAAGCGCTCCGCCACCGATCACGCACCAGCGCACGTCAGGACAGTCACGGCGCAACATCGCCGCCGCCTGCACCAGCATGTCCACGCCGGTGCGCGGCACCAGGTTGCGCAAGGTCACCACAACCGGTCCTTCCCAACCGAGCTCGTGGCGCACCTGTTCGCGCTGTGCTTCATCCAGCATCGGCGGCAGATCCACCCCACCCGGCGCCAGCACCACACGCGCCTCGGAGATGTCAAAGCAATGTTCCAGTTCGCGCTGCATGTGCCGGCTGAGCACCAGCAGGCGGCTGGCCGAGCGGTAGATGCCAGACTCCAGCCAGCGCATGGCCGCTGTGATCAGCCTGTGTTTCAGGCTCCAGTCGAGCCCGTGGCGAGTGGCATACTCCTGGTAGGCGAAGGAATGCACCACCTGCATGCGGGGCAGGCGGCACCCGGCGCGTAGCAGCGCCCACATCACGAAGGGCTGCTCGCCTACCACCGCATCGAACTCGCCGGCATGCTCCCGCCACCAGCCCGTGGCCTCCCTCCTCAACTGCATCAGGCCGCGCGGCCCTTTGTCGCCGGAAAACGGCAGGCGGTATTCGGTGACGCCCTGCCCCAGGTCAATACTCAGCGGTGCAGAAGGATCGGGCTGGCGGGTAAGCACGGTCAGGCTGTGCCGACTCGCCATCAGCGCTCGAACATGATGCACCAGCATACGCTCTGCACCCCCCAGTACCTTCTCGGCCGACACATCCGCGACCAGCAGGATTCTCATTCCGGCTTCCTTCATTCGAGCGACCAACCACGCTGCGCCATCCACACATCAAGCAGCAAAAGCGCCCACAGCACATCCGAGCGATCACGCCCGGCGGCATGTTGCTGCTGCATGCGCTGCACATACTCCGGATGCACCAGGCCGCCTACCGGCCGGCCATCACACAGGCGCCTCACCTCATCATCCAGCGGACCCTTCAGCCAGTGCTTTACCGGCGCCATGAAGCCCTGCTTGGGTCGATCCACCACATCGGCCGGCAAACGGCCGCGCGCAATATCCTTGAGCAGCAGCTTGAGCCCCTCTTTCCAGGGAGCACCGGCCACCTTGGCGCTGGTCGGCAGGGCCATGGCCGCGCTGAGCAACCGGCTATCGAGAAACGGCGCGCGCAATTCCAGCGCGTGCGCCATGCTCATACGGTCGCCGACCGCCAGCAGGTCGTCAGGCAGATAGGTGAGCACATCAAAGGCCATCGCCCCCTGCTCCGGGCCGTAAATCTCGAGCAGTCCCTCCAGCCCGTGATACGGGTCGGTGGCATGCCCCCAGTCCTTGGCTTCCACATCCTCCGGTAGCGTGAACATCTCGCTCCAGGTTTCTGCCGCCGAACTGATCCAGCTGCCGTAGGCTGCATGGGCCGGTAAATCCAGGCCTTCAAGCAGACGACGCAGGCGGCCGCGCAGATTCCGGCTGCCGCTTGCATCGCCCATGGAGCGCAGCGCGGAAAGCGCCAGCCCCCTCCCCGGGAGGCGACGCAGGCGATCATGCCATGCCATGCCGAGATAGCGCGGATAGCCACCGAACAACTCATCCCCGCCCACACCGGACAGGGCGACATCCACGAAGGATTTCGCTTCACGGGAAATCAGCCAGGTGGGGAGTGCTGCGGTGTTGGCCACCGGCTGATCAAAGGCAGCAGCCAGTTGATACAGTGTTTCATGCGCCTCGGCCTGTACCTCCAGCACCTGATGCTCGCTGCCGATATGATGCGCCACCATCCGGGCATACATGCTTTCGTCATAGTCCGGCGCACCATCGGCGAAACGTACCGAGAATGTATGCAGGGTTTCAGGCAACTGACGCGCCAGCGATTCGGCAATCAACGAGGAATCAATGCCGCCGGACAGGAAAACGCCCATCGGCTTGTCTGACACGGTGCGCGACAGGAACACCTCATCGAGCAACTGCCCCATCCCGGCCATATCGGCTTCGGGCTCGGCGAACGTTTCGGGAGGCGGCAGGAAAAAATAACGCGCAACCTGAAGCCGTGTGCCCGGCTGCATGCGCGCATAGCAGCCGGCCGGCAACTGGCTAACCTCGCGGTACATGGTGCGCGGCGCTTCCACGCGCATGCGGGTAAGCACATCGCGGATCGCCTGAACATCGGGGGTGAGCTGCCAGTCGGTCTTTTCGAATGCGGAAAGCGAGGATGCGAAGCCAGCGCGACCATTCTGCTCACAGACGAACAGCGGCTTTTCTCCAAACGGGTCGCGCGCGGCCAGCAGCAACTGCTGGCGCGCATCCCACAGCACGATGGCGAACATGCCGTCCAGCAGGGAAAACATGCCCACGCCGAAACGGCGGTAAAGATGCGGCAGGATTTCCGTATCGCTGTCGCTGTCGAATCGGATACCGTCGGTTTCCAGTTGCTTGCGCAACTCGCGGTAGTTGTAGATGCAGCCGTTGAATACCACGGTCACATCGTCGCGCGTCATCGGCTGGCGACCGCGTCCATCCGGCCCGATGATGGACAGACGATGGTGAATTGCGGCAAAACTGCCGTCATCGAATGCACCCTGATCGTCGGGACCGCGCGTCTCAACAGCGGCCGCCATGCGCTTCAGCTCATGCTCGCCCTTCGCACCGCATATGGCCACAAACCCGCACATTCTCTGTTATCCCGGTCGCTGTGACAGGGGCTGAGTTTCCACTCGCATCAAGACTGTCCCTTCTCTTGTTTCCGGCACAACATGCCCAGGTTGGTTGTGGTCAGAAAGCGCCCGGGCAGAATATCGAGCAGCGGATCGAGCACGACCAGCATGGCAGAGAGAAAGCGTTGTCTGTCAAAAAACGGGCTTCCGAAGATCATCGGACCACGCACCTTCCTGACAACCGGAATACCCGCCTGCTCAAACCACGGTCCCCAAACCTTGAATGGATGCACCGAAACGTGACCGAAGCCCACCTGGGCGGTCAGTGGGGGAGCCGACACATCATCCTGCCCCTTCCAGTAGAGTTTCTTGAACCTGCCTCCGCTTACCGCATCCAGCGCATAACCGACCAATTCGGGAAGGTTGTGCGGATTGGGCGTGGTCACCATAGCGTAACCTCCCGGCTTAAGAACTCGGGCCATTTCCTTTAAAGCAGGCATCGGGTCGGGCAGGTGCTCGATCACCTCGGAGGAAAGAATGATATCCACGCTGCCATCCGCAAATGGCAGATTGAATATGTCACCGCTAAGGAAGCGAACCGGCTCCAGCTTACGTTCGCTGACCCGCCAGACGCTACGATCTGCTCCCATGGCGGATTCCTTCTGGTTCAGATCCAGGCCATACCACTCAATACCGGGGAAGCGTGCGCAACGGTCGGCCACCTCAAAGAGGTTCGTGCCGGGGCCGCAACCCAGATCAATCACGCGCGTGCCTCGGGTGTCCGGGCTTCCGGAAAGCAGCCTTTCAACGGTCCGGCCGAGCATGATCTGGCGAAGCTTCCAGAAATAGAAAACATGGGTCCAGGAACGGGCGAAAAACTTTTCCTCGCTGGCCCAGGAGCGCTTCGTCTTTCTCGTCTGGTTCCCCATTTCACGCTCCCTTCGGCGTTACTTTTTCGTTGATCCAGGCGACAAGAAACCCCCATGCATAGCATGCCTCGCAGATCACCCACAGCCATTTGCCTTCGAAAAGACTGCCCAACATGCGCAGCGGGAAACGCAGCACGCGTTTCCATAACGGCACCTTCTCGACGAACTCGCCATGTTCGGACGGGGTCTCGATTACCCATTCCGGTGAATGGATGTTGGCATACGCCGCCTGCCGTCCATTGCGATAAAACTGGGTCAGCAGCTTTTTCCAGGTTTCCGGCGGCAGGTGGTGATAAATGATGCCGGGCAGGATCACCACCCGACTGCCCGTTTCGCGGAACACCTTGCGTAAATACGGGTCCAGGCCCCGCGGAATCTGCTCGTTTTCCCCGCCCACCTTGCGGAACAGATCGGCACGCATGATCAGGCAGGGATGCTCGGCCAGGTCCGAATCGACAATCTCACTCACCGGCTCCCAACTGCGTCTGGGCACCTGCCGCATCACCCTTTTGACGAACGGCGTGGCCCAGTCCGGTACGGTATTGTTGCCACCGGCCATGCCGATGTCGGGATGTGACACCATGGCCATCACCAGCTTGCTCAGTGTGTCGTTTTCGGGCAGCGAGGAATCGTCGTCCACGGTCAGCAGGTATTCGCCGCGCGCCAGTTCCGCACCGATATTAATGCCGCGTCCCTGCCGCTTGTCGCCCTTGACGACGATCAACTCGAAATCCTGGAAGTCCTGCGTCGAGAGCTGTCGCATCAGGGCACGGAAATAGCCACCCCGGTCCGCATCGGCAGTGGGAATAATCATGGATATCACCGGCAGGTCTTTGCCCTCGGCGGGCACATGCCAGATCACGCCACCCGATTCGCCAACGTTCAGAAAGCGTACCCAGGGGCGCTCAACCCCGGCTGCCGGCTTCCACTCGGCGGCATCGAACAAACGTTCAAAGTCTCTCATCTCGCCCCTCTTAAAACTGAAAGTATATAAATGGCGAACTATTCAGCGGCGCCCAGATCAGCAACAGCATTACCACCCAGAACCAGGCTACCCCATGCCACAACTGCGAAGAAAAGGTGCGCGGCCAATCCGGGTGCCACTCCGAGATCCATTCCTGCCGGAATGCCATGACCATATGCACCAAGGCAACCACAAGCAACAATACCATCACCTGAGGTGCAAGCCACTGCAAGCCGCCCGGCACTACCAGCCCTGCATAGAATTGCATGGTGCTGGAAAAATCGGGACTCCGGAACGGCACCCACGTGAGAACCACGAACAGAAAACACAACGGCCAGGCCATCCACCAGGGCAGCGAAAGACCGGCGGAGCGCCAAGCCCTGTGCGCCGCCAGCGCCACCCCATGCAGCCCTCCCCAAAGTACGAAATTCCAGGATGCCCCGTGCCATAGGCCGCCGAGCAGCATGGTGATCATCAGGTTCATGTACACCTTCGGCAGGGAACAGCGACTTCCTCCAAGGGGGATATAGAGATAATCGCGCAACCAGGAGGACAGGGAGATGTGCCAGCGCCGCCAGAATTCGGCAATGGAGGTGGACAGATAGGGCATGCGGAAATTTTCCGGCAAGCGGAAACCAAGAATAAGCGCGATACCGATTGCCATATGCGAATAGCCGGAGAAATCGCAGAATATCTGTACGCTATAAGCTAACAGAGCAAGCCATAATGAAACGGCATCAAAACTGGCGGGAGATGCAAACACCGGATCCACGAAATCCGACAGGCGGTCGGCGAAAAAGATCTTCTGCACGAAACCCAGCGCAAAAATCTGAGCGCCCAAATACATGTATTCGTAGTTTAGGCCGACGTGATGCTGCAATTGTGGCAGAAAATCCCGCGCCCGAACGATGGGGCCAGCCACCAGTTGCGGAAAAAAGGCGACATACAGACAGAACTCTCGCATGCTTCTGCTCGGCTCAATCTCCTGCCGGTATACATCCACCAGATAGGAAATGACTTGGAAAGTAAAAAACGACAAGCCGACGGGCAGAATAATATTCTGGTGCCAGCCTACAGTTTCGACATGCAGCAACGGGGCCAGTGAATCGATAAAGAAATTGGTATACTTGAAATATCCGAGCACTATCAGCATGGATGCCACACCCAACCACAGATTGCGCAGTGAACGCTCCTTGGAGTGTCGGTGCGCCCAAATACCCAGACCGCATACATAACCGACAGCAGAAACGAAGAAAATCAGCAGTAGAAAGCGCACATCCCAGGCAGCGTAGAACCACCATGATGCAATCAACAGAAGATGCGACCTGAAACGCAGCGGACAAACAGCCAGAAGCCCCAGCAACAAGGCAAAGAAAACGAAAAATTCAAAACTCGAGAAGATCATCTTGTTATAACCTCAAACTTTGAAGCCAACCAATCTCCCAGCAACCTGTGTCCGCGCTTATTCAGATGCCCCACCCCCGGAACGGTGTTATTGAACCCCTTGGCAGGCAGTCCACTTAACCGAAAATCGTCAAGCAAGGTTGGGTTCACATCCAGCACAGGTATTCCCATTTGTCTGGCCTCCTCGGCTAACCTGTCAACGCCCTTGTATTTAAGCTGCAAGGATCCTCGTGCACGGTTCTCCATCACAGGCATGACTACCACTGTGATAGTCAACTTTCGTTGCAGAAAATACTTAAGCACAAAACGCCATCGCTCCAGCGAATCGCTTACCCCATCCATATTGCTCTCATGCTTGCGTGTTATTTGATGCCCGCTGAACCACATCATTTTTTCACGCATCCACTGCCGGATCACTGGATCGTAACGGTACTTCAAATGTGTAATCAGGGCTGAGTGGGCATAGAGCCAGCCTCTGACAAGGCCGAATTGACTCGGCATGCCATTCTGACGGTCAAATCCGACGATGCGACCCTCCGAATCCCGCTTAACAGCCCAACGCAGCAAATCTGTCATGTCATTGTCGCTCAAACACAGCACCACATATTGGGGCTGTACAGCAGCATCAAGCTCGTCATAAAGGACCGGATAATAACTGGGATCACCACCCGCCAGGCCTGCGTTGTATACAATTACATCCTGACCGGCAAAACGTTGATTCAATCGCGTGATAAAGTTATCGCTCCGCATGACTTGCACTGACTGCACAAAAGAGTCTCCAAGGACAAGCACTCTCTTCGAAGGCAGAGGGTCCGGCAAAGGATCATTGTTAAATCCATGCGCATCCATACGAAAACGGGTGTAGCCTTCATCAGTTCTCAGCACCGATGCATGAGGATGCCAAGCGTATGCATCCCGCCTTGCATCGTATTGCTCATCAGCAGGGGCGCGAACAGCATAACGAACCAGCAATTCTGCCGCACACAGGCACATGACCAGCACGATCAAACCAAGGCCGAACCGCATACCTACAATCCTGATATTCATTAATAATATCCCGCCACATAAGCAGTTAGTATTTCCGCTACAATACGATGCCCTCTGTCATTCAGGTGCCCCTTCCCCGGCTTGGTATTGGAAAACCCGAAAGCCGGTAATTCGCTTTCCCCGTAATCTCTCAAGAAGGCTTCATTGGCCTGCAAAACAGGAATATGCAACCGTTCAGCCACGCCGATCATCGCATCTGAAGCAGGGGAAGGGAGAATGACAGCCCCCTCAGAACGGTAGGCGAGTGATGGCAGAAAGAACACCAACACATGGGCGTTCACTTGTTCTACCTGCTTAAGAACCATGCTCCAGTTAACCAAATGTGATGGGAGCACAGGGCCTGGACCTGCCTCATCAATCTCCAGATCGGCTTCCTGCCCCAACCCGTTCCACCATTCAACTATTTCGGTCTTGTACTTCCAGTTCAGGTGCGTCGCCAGAGCCGAATTGGCAAATAACGGCTGCAATAACTTCTTCAGCCCGGTCGGCTCCTGGTAATGTGGTAGATTGACCGAACGGAGCGCACTTAAATCATCTTCATTCACGCACAGTACGATCAGGTCCGGCGCAAGAATCTGCTGGAAACGGCGGGCAAGCACCGGAAAAGCCCTCGGGTCGGCACCGGCGAATCCGGCATTATAGGCCAGCGTGTCGCCCCGCCGGTTGAGCAGGGAAACAAAATTATTCTCCCGCATTACATGCGTTGCCTCAACGAAAGAATCGCCCAGAACAAGCAGGCGATGTTTTGGCAGGCTGGAGGGCAGAGCATCGTTATTGAATCCGAAGTCATCGGTGGTGAAACGGGCGTAGCCTTCATAGGTCCGTAGCAGCACTGTGTCCGGCGCTTTCATCGGCCCGAGTTCAGCATCAAACACGACGGCCGCCGGCGAGACCACGAAACTGCGAACCAGGAGCTCAAGGAGCAAAAGCGACACCGACAAAACCCCGGCAATACGGCCTGCTGTCATCAAGCTACTGCACCTCATTCAGGCTCCTTTCCCCAGGAAAGGATCACAACGCCTTCAGCCACTGCTCCGGATAGGGGGAAATCCCTGATTTGGCCAAGGCCCTTATTTCCCCTTCGTATTGGGTCTTCAGATGCTCCCGGACTGTTTCAGGCATGGCCCTGCCAATCCCTTTACCAACGACTTTGTCGGCACGCTTGCCACCCATATCCGGATCAACGCCAAGAAAATCAGCAACGCCTCTGAAAAAATCACCCGGCGTTTCTTTGAGTTGGTCAAAGAATGCGATATGCATATCCGGGAAAAATTTCTTCCATCTGGCAATCACCTCACAATAAGGTAGCCAGAGATCAAACAGCTCATCAAGCATAACAATCCACTCCCGATCAGACACACCCTCGAACTGCCGCCCACTATGCTGGCAATAATTCATCGTTGCATGCGACCAGGCGCGTGCAATCGGGTTGCGTACAAACAACAATATTTTTGTGCCCGGATTATGCTTATGCAGCTCTTCGATGCGCGTCTCTGGAACATGGTAGTAATTCGGAGTGATATCGCCGCAAATCAGGTCTTCCCCGGCGCGGAACAACTCGCTATACCAATCGAAGGAATGGCTTCCGAACATGTATCGCAGAACCCATGCATAGGTTTCAAAAGGGCCGTACCCCTCTGTTTTTTGTAACAACAGCATTTTGGCTGTATTTCTGACCAGAATGCGTCGCAACTCCCTGCAATGCCAGTGAGGGTTAAACAACATGTTCCAAATGGAATGAACCGGAACAAGATTGCCCTCATTTAGAAAGCGCAATTCCTTGTATGGAGGAAGCCACACATCGGGATGCCCCTCAAGCATCGAAAACAGCCAGGTGGTTGCCGTCTTCTCCGGGCCGATACAGATAAAATCCGGTTTTGTGTTTCGCACGATTGCCTCTTACGCCCCTTTTTCCGGATCATCACCGGCTACCAACTGAAAATACAGGGACTCGAACTTCCGAACCTGCTGATACCACTCGAACCCCATTGCATGCTGCCGGTTGATCTCTGATGATGCAAAGTCCGCATCAAGTACTGATGCCATCGCGCTCGATAGCGCACGCACATTCTCGGAAGCAACCAACTGCACATGGCCGGCTTCGGGGAGCACCTCCGGAACCCCTCCCACTCGACTGGCCACCACCGGCAAGCCATGGGCCATGGCCTCCAGCAGCACAATACCAAACGGTTCGGATCGACTCGGTAGCACAAACAGATCTGAGGCAGCCATCCATTGGTGAACCTCGATAGCAGTCAAATGACCCAGAAAACAGACCGAAGCCTCGAGCCCGCCTTCACGGACCTGCCGCTGCAGACTATCGAGACAGCTACCGCTGCCGGCGATTGCCAGGCGAGCCTCCGGGTGCCGGACGACCACGTCTGCCCATGCCTCGAGCAAAACATCATGCCCCTTAAATGTTTCCAGCCGCCCGATATTCATCACCCATCGCTCGCCTTCGACCATGCCGCAACGGCTTCGCGCCGCCTCGCGGCCCGGAAGATGCGCCGGGAGTGTGAATGCATGCGGCATGAACAAGGCTGTGCTAACACCCGTCGCCAGTCTGATGGAATCGGCCAGATGACGGGTGACTGCCAGCAGGCGGTCGGGCCACAGGCAGCCCCAGCGGATCTCGGTAAGCCTCTGCAATGGAGAAGCCTGGTACACATCGTAGCCTTGCGCATAGCAGATACTGGGTACATGCATTACCCGACCTACCATGGCGGCAAGGAGTCCGCATGACACGGCCTGACCCTGGATTACCTGAGGACGAAATCGACGCGCCTCGCGCAAGGCCTGCCATACACGCCACGCAAAACCGCTTCCACGGAAAGGGCGCGGTCGCATCCACACAAGCTCGTAGGCCCCGGATTCGACAAGATGCAGCTTCTCTTCGGGGCATGCGGTCGTTACCACCACGCATACTGCATGCCCGCGTGCCGAAAGGTTTTCCGCCAGAGCCCTCGTCGCCATGGCCGTCCCGGCAACCTTCTCCGGCGGAAACTCGTTCACCAGAAGCATGATGCGCAAGGCCGACTCATGCATGGAGCAGTAAACCCAAGGCTCGCTGCAGCACCGTATCGACCTGAATCAGCTCTGGCGAATTGGCGGTCAGAACGGCCACGTCGCTGCGCCCATAGTTGAGATATTCCGGCTCGGCATCAGGGCGGCCGCATATCACCACGCATGCCGTACCGACAGCCGCCGCCACATGGGAAGGGCCGGAATCCTGTCCGATGAAGCCATCTGACTCGGCGATCAGCGCCGCCATTTCCTCGATGCCGGTCTGTCCGATCAGATTGATGCAGTCCGGCACCCTGTCACACAGGGCTTTACCCATTGCGCGCTCACCTTCCACCCCGATCAGCACCGGAGCGAAACCGAGCGCAATCAGTTGTCGAGCCAGTTCCGCAAAGCGTTCGACCGGCCAAAGCCTGTGTTCCAGTGCCAGACGGTTGCCACCGATGTGCATACAGACCCGCTGTCGCGCGGCCGGGTCGTGTTCGGCTAGCAGACTGGCGGCGCCAGCCCGCTGCTCATCGCCCAGCGGAAAAACCGTGCGCGCATCACAGGATATCCCGGCCTTATCAAGAAGTTTCCTGTACAGCGCGGTATAGTGAATGCCATCGCGAGCAGAGGCGTTCAGCGAAACATCGAACACCGACCGTCGAGTCAAGAAACGTGGATTGAAGCCAAGCGAACATGGAACACTCAACTGCTTCACCAGCCACCATTCCACCGCCCACCAGTCGAGCAGGGCCGGCACATGCAGGTTGATCAGAACATCAGGAGCGACCGTTCGCATCTCTTCGCGCACTGCGTAAAGCCTATCGCGCATATTGCTGGCAAGCAGGGTGCGGTTATCGAATTCGTAGACCGGGAATGCATGGATCGCCTTTACATTCGCAAACCGCTTTAGAAACGCGGCGAATCGCGGCGTCGAGCACCATATATGTATCTCGGCCTCAGGCCATGCTTCTCCCAAGGCCCGGATAACCGGCGTTGCCAATAACATGTCTCCAAGCCCGCCAAATTGCCAGAGAGCAATATGCTTAACGCTGGGGCTTTCAGGCATGGAAATGTTTGCATCGTGGGCAAGCGACTTCATCCACGCCTGCAGACAAATCGCTTTGATACAGGCCAGCATTTTCACAAGCCCATACTCACTTCAATCAAGACCATGCCCCTTCCAAACATTTTGACTGCTTATCCATCGGATGCCTTCTTCCTGGCCATATCGGCCTTTTCCTCTTCCTTGATCCGTGAGTAGATATCCATCAAACCGTTTTTGATACTTTCCCCCGCCTTGTCGGAACGTCCGATCAAGGTGTAAAACAGAAAACGGTATGCAAAACGCTGAACCGGCTTGTTCAGAATAGATAGCAGGGTCTCCCTGATAGCTCGTCCGTAATTGCCTTCCTCACTATAAATATAAGCCAGATAATTATGCAGGTTGGCCAGCCGACTGTTAATGGGTATATCAAGGCAATCCATTGCATCTTTGTCATCCAGATAGCCCTTGAGTATTTCAAGTTCGGCTACGTAACGCAGCTTCGGTTTCGACGTTAGATGGCTATGGTGCAGTCGTTGCACGCCAAAATAAGCTTCAGGGATATAGTGAACGTTCTTTCCCCGGGATATCCTAAGGTAGAAATCGTAATCTTCTGCCGCCTTGTACTCTGTCCGGAACCCACCCACAGCCCGGACATCCGAGGTTCTGAATAAAGGCGTCAAGGTATTTACCCCGGCATAACCCCGCAACAGGCTGGGGAAGATATCCCCCTCAAGCACCCCATCTGCATGCGTAAAATACTCATTCGATGTTCCGACAATCTTGCCCGTCACATCAGCAATCAACCAGTCGCCATACACCCAGTCATACGCAGGATGGCTGTTTAAAAATTCGCACCGTGTATAAAGGCTGCCTTCCAACATCCAGTCATCGGCGTCGAGAAAGGCAAGAAAGGGAAATTTCGCTTTCTCAACCCCGAGATTCTTCGCCGCCGAAGCGCCGGCATTCTCCTGCCGGTAAACCCTGATTCGATTCTTATACGCCTGTAAAACTTCCGATGTGTTATCCGTGGAGCCATCGTCGACGACAACCAGATCAATCTCAACGCCAGCCTGATTCAGGACACTATCAATCGCATTGGCGATGAATTGCCCATAATTATAGCTGGGCATGACAACACTTACCTTTAAGACCATTCCCGCCTCATTCTCGCTCATGAACTACCCAGCCCGCTACGGTACATGCTCTTCGGCAACAAGGCCCGAATCAGCAGGCGAATGAAATGACCATCCATGATGATGCCGACGTCCTCGGCAACCGCCCGCATGAGGCTTCCAATCCCTTTGCAACGATTCCAATAGTGCTCGCTTCCCGCGTGCTCGCAGAAATACAGCGAAGCCGCTCGCAGGCGATAAAATGCCGCCACCTTGCGCGCCGGAATACCGGGCAGGTACTGGTTGTACCGACGCACGACCTGCGGTGCCTCCATCCAGCATTCCAGCAGGCCGGGGCCCGTTTTCGATGCATCGTGCACCCGGAACCTCGTGACAAAGGCATCCACATAAGCGACGTCCGGATTATGAATCAACAGGCGGCACACCCAATCCCAGTCGAAGATGTAATGCAGCGTTTCATCCAGCCCGCCAGCGGCCAGATAGAAGGAGCGTGGAACGGCCATGCCCGGTTGATGCCAGGTAAAATCCTTCTCCGGGATCCCGATGAAATTCTCGAGCCGGATGCCGGCCTGGACAACCTCTTCCTCTCTTCCGTCGTCATGGAAATTGATTACGTTGGCAAAAACAAGCTTCTCGCCGCCGGCATCGTAAGCGCGTGCCATTGACAGCAATGCACCGGGAAGTAGCACATCGTCGCTGTTGATCCATATCAGCAAATCACCCGTGGCACGGGCAAAGCCCTTATTGATGGCGTGAGCCTGACCGCGATCCCGCTCGCTCTCCCAATGTGTAATCCATGGCTGGTATTTGTTGATTACCGAAAGACTTTCATCCGAGCTTCCGCCGTCGATCACGATATATTCCAGGTTCGGGTAATTCTGCAACAGGATCGAGCGAATGGTCTCCTCAAGATAGTGTCCGTAGTTGTAATTCGGAGTAATCACGCTGATCTTCGGCCAGGGATGACCGCTTCTACATAACGAGCTGGCCAATTCGCCTGACAGTTGCCATGGCCACCCCGTGGCGCCCTCCGGCGAGTGCGGGAACCCGTCGGGTACAACGCCCTGCATAACTTCGCCGATCATCAGGATATGCTCGATGAGTACCCGAAATATTCGGACACTGCCGGGTCCGCATTCAGCACATCCGAAATACAGGCGATCTCTTCTTGGTTCAGCCTCTCGATCTGACGATCGTTCTGATTTTCGATACGCTGAGCCTGGTAGTCCTTCACCTTGATGCTCTTCTCTGTATCCACGGTTTCCAAGATTGGAATCTGTTCTGCAAGCCTTTCAATACAGGCAGAGGGATCAAAGCAAAAATCCTCGTACGTAAAATGGATCATATCCCACTCTTCTATCCACTTTATAATCCAGCGAGACCTTGCCATCCAGCTTTCGGCCACAAGCTGAAAGGTCTTCAGGCGATCATCCTGACCCATAGCGATAGGGTCATGGTCCCTGTAAGTCAGGCTGGAACAATAGGCGAAAGGGTTGCGATTGAATGCCATCAATGTATGGCGCGGAAAAGTCTCAACCAGTTCCTGCATTCTCACCATATTGGGTGGGCTCTTCTCAATGACCAGGTCGACATCCTGCACAAGCTCCCTGACAAGCTGCACACGCCTCAGCCACACCGCCCGTACGGAGGTCCAATTCACACACGTCTCTGGATCCCAACGATCAGCAGCACACAGGCCGGGAATAAGCCATTGACCCTCGGCACGGCTTTGCAGGAAACACGACCCGTGACAACTGTTCAGGAGCTGCGCCAAGGCCGTTGAGCCCGAGTACGGCGGAGTAATAATGAAAAGAAAGTGAGGCTCGCCATCAATCGAATATGACGGACAGGGCCAGAGCCTTGCTTGGCGAGCTCGCCCGCTTTCGAGCATGCCGGTGAAACGCGAAAGGAAGCTCATTCCGACATCTCCGAGCCTCCGGAAGAGTAACTTACTGTCAAACACGATAACCAGACCTCGTTGGCAGAGCGCCGCCCCCGTATCACAACAAGTCCTTCAGATATTGTGTCAAACCCGTTTCCATATCCCACGTGGCGCCCCCCAATATCGCCGCCGCCTTGGCAACATCCGCCTGCGACCGCTTGATATCGCCTGGTCTTTCGGGTGCATGCCGAATTTCCGCCTGCCAGTCAGGAATGTGCCTACGCAGAAGCTCGATCAACTGATTGATCGACACCTGCTGCCCGGAACCGATATTCAGTACCGTGTTTTCTCGCCTCGGCAAATCACATTGCAATGCGCGGCATACAAAACCAGCGACATCCTTTACATAGACGAAGTCCCGGGTCTGCTCCCCATCCCCGAAAATCGTAAACGGCTGCTGCTCAAGCATCGCATCGAGCAACAGCGAGATAACCCCCGAATAAGGGGACCCCGGCTGCTGACGGGGACCGTACACGTTGAAAAAACGCAGCGAGGCGGCACTGATGCCGTAATGTCCGCAGAAAAGATTCAGATAGGACTCGCTGGCAAGTTTCTGCAACCCATAGGGAGAAGCGGGGTTGGGGCAAACACCCTCATCCACCGGCAGGATTTCCTGATTGCCATAAACCGACGCGGAACTGGCAAAAACAATTCGTGGAATCTCTAGCTGCCGACACAATTCGATAACGGCGATCGTCGAGGAAAGATTAGCCTGATGGACATCCATCGGATGCGCCCAGGAATCCACCACCGAAGGACGCGCCGCCAGATGCACAATACCATCCACGGAGACAGGCAGGTCCGCTGGCGCGCATGACAGTATGTCCATGGCCAACACATGCACACCGGAATGGTCGGGTAAATTTTCTCGCAATCCGCTCGTCAGGTTGTCGATGACAAACACTTCCGCACCATTTTCAAGCATGGTTTCAACGATATGCGAACCGATAAAACCTGCGCCTCCTGTCACAATATATCGCTTCATTGATCCGCTCCGCTTCTGGCCTCGCGTGCCAGGATGTCCGTGCACCATTGCAGATATCGATCCACCATCATTTCGCGCGAAAATCTCTTTACTGCCTGCTCACGGCAGCGATGTCGCATACCTTCCGCCAACCCTTTGTCTTCCAGAATTCTCAACACGCAACGCCCCATCATCTCCGCATCGTGTGGCTGCACGAGAAACCCTGTTTCTGCTTCGTCCACCTGCTCAGCGATTCCTCCAACCTCGGTAGCAACCACAGGCGTACCGCAGGCGAGTGCCTCCAACACAGTCGTGGGAAAGGTGTCAGCAGCAGCGGCATGCAGGTAAACATCCGCCGCCTGGTAATATGCCGCAACTGTTTTGGCATCCGACTGATGCGGAACGAAGTGAATCACCGAGCGGCCAATGGTTTCATCAGGTGAGGACTCACCCAGGGCCACGAACCATACCTCCTTTGATTGCACTGCTTCACCGATCCATTTCACCGCCGCGCGCATGGTCTCAAAATCCTTCCAGGGATTGTTGCGAATACCATCCGCGGCAAACAACAAAACCCATGCTCCTTCTGGGATCCCCAACCTCTTGCGGGCAGTCTCCCGATCACCGGGCGCGAATATCGACAAGTCAACACCGTTCGGGATCACCCGCGCATCGACCATCGCGTGAGCGAGAATGGAGGATTGAACCCTTTCCATCAACCAGTTGCACGGGGTCGTCACATACAACCGGCTTTGCCGATACAGGTTGAGCTTGCGACGCCAATTCCAATCGCTGGCATCCTTCTCGATGGCCGGATACAGCGACGGATATGGACAAGCTCCGCAACCGTTTTTCCATCGTTCGCAATCAAGCGAATGAGCGCAGTGACCGCTGAGCAACCAGGCATCATGGAGGGTAACAATGGTCGGAATCCTGTGACTCAAGCACGGAAGAACACGCAAATCAAAATAACCGCCATGCAAATTATGACAGTGCAGCACATCTGGAAGCTCGGGAATAAGGTCCGGTATCTCCCTCGACGCAGGAAAATCGAAATCCTCCCGCCCCACGGAAACGGACCATTTCCTGTAGGGCTCAGCCATCCAAGAGAGTGCCCCGCCAAGTCGCCAAGATCCCGGAAAACGATCGTTTGCCTTCCAAAGCCTTTCGGCCAGCCTGACCATCCACCGGACATAGGCCGATCTTCTCTCCTGATTGGGAATACTCAGGATATTCCCGTCTTCACCATGCTTGCGACCGACAACCATCCAGGATTCGTGCCCCTGAAGCCGATAACCATGATGCAGGGTACGTGCGATCTCGGCCGCACCACCAGGCTGGTCCTGCGTGTTAATTTGCAGTATGCGCAACCGGCCCTAGCCTTCGCATGCTCGGATATGGGATCGCCATGCCATATTCAAGACAGTCAGGAGGCCAACCAGTCAGACAAGTCCAGACCGGTCATATCGGCGGTTTTTTCGATATCCGGCCGGTACTGTTCGATCAACCTTGCCCTTGTTTGCGGGGGAAGCTTCAGAGAACGACCATTCTTGGTGTTCAGCCACAGCAGAAAAGCACCCACCCGCGGCCCGAAAAATGGGAAGGCAGCTCGCCTCACAAAATACTGAAAGCGCACCGATCTGACCGCCCGCTTCTCGTTATGAATCTCAATCTTCTGTTTGAAATCGGGATCAACGCCGATAAAACTATAGACTTGCCTGACCACCTTTTCAGTATCGGCGCACAGGTCATCAAACTTCAGAAACAGGATGCGATCCGCTGCGTAGAACTGTTGATATCGAGCGATCTGATCTGCATACAGCCCACTATGGAAATATAGATAATCTGCCGTACCTCCATGTTGCAATAACCTGTGGTCCTTGCGGATGTTTCTGGCAATGCGCAGGCCCTCCTCCTTCAGGGCCTGTTCAAACGTCGGCACAAACTCATAACCGTTAGCGATCAGCCAATTATACATCGAAAAAGCCCGATCAGCCGGATTGCGAAGAATCATGATGATTTTCGCATCCGGAAACATCCGGTGCATGTTGCTTGCTGCAGCCTCGTCCGTCATATAGGCATGACAAACATCACCGGCAACCTTGTAATCGCCTGGCGGCAACAGCCATTCACGATACTTTTCCTCTGTCACGGCCAAGCCCCAATCGCGGCAGAAATAACACACCACATCCTTGTGCGGACACATATGCACCTCGGGATGGGCGCCCAAGTATTCATACAGTGAACTGGTGCCGGCCTTGGCCGTTCCAACCACAAAAAAAGTCTGTTCACTCATTGCCATGAAAACCTTTGCAGACTCATTCCTCATCTCCCCGCCGGACCCAATGCCAGAGCTTGCAATCCGGAGCACGCTTCAGATCCTTGATTTTTTTTGCTGGCACGCCGACAGCAATGGAATTGGATGGTATATCGTTACAGACAACGCTGCCTGCACCGATGACCACATCATCGCCGATCATCACGCCATCGATGATGGTCACATTGACCCCGCACCAGACCCTGTGGCCGATCTCAATCCCTGAAAGCTGTGGTTCGAGCGTAACCGGGTCATGCCCTCCGGCAGCCAGCGTAAGGCGGGACGAGGCAAGAAAATCATCCCCAATACGAATCGGACCGGGATTCTGGATAATTGAATAGGCACCGATTGCGCAGCGGTGACCCAGTGACAGGTTTCCGATCCTGCTAAGACGAAAGGATGGACCAATCCACAAATCCGGTTCATAACGAACCCTCATAAAACGAAGAAACAACTTCCTGAAAAAAAGCGGACTTTGGTTGGAACAAAAACGAACTTCGGTTTCCGCCAGCGAATGCAATAGCTCCCGGAGCAATAAGCGAATCATTCCCAACGCAACATCCCCGGCCCGCAAATCCCTTTCCAATAGGTTGCGGATGTTTTGTCCGATAACGTCCCGGCAAACTCGACCTCGAAGACCAAAGCATTTTCCTTGCGGTCGTAAAGCTGGTAGTTACGTTTACCCAGCCCGTAATCCACCGCATACTTTCCTGGAGCCAGAGCGTAGGGTGGAATCGTGCATCCAAGCTCGGAAAAGTCCTTTTCGTATGCATTCTCCATAAACGCGCTGCACGAATGATGCACACAAATGCCCTGCATGTTGGTGATGCGTAACCCCACTTCCAGGTCTTGCTGGTCATGGGTCTCAATCGAAAAGGACAAACAAATCGGTTTGTCGATCCTGAATCCTCCGGAGACTGTCTGTTGTTGAGAGATATTCAGCCGCCTGACAAAAGGATCGGAAGATTCGCTTTCGGCCACATACTCTCTTACATTCGGAGAATCACCGCCCATGTAATACTCAATAACCTCCTCGACATGGCCATCCATCAACACCGTACCCTGACTCAGCATGATTGCCCGGTTGCAGAGATTTTTCACCGCTCCCATGTTATGACTCACAAACAGGACTGTCCGCCCCTCGTTGCCGACGTCCTGCATCTTGCCCAGGCACTTTTTCTGGAATGCGGCATCACCGACCGCCAGCACCTCATCAACCACCAGAATCTCCGGCTCAAGATGTGCGGCCACGGCAAACGCCAACCTGACATACATGCCGCTTGAGTAGCGCTTGACCGGTGTGTCGAGAAACTTCTCGACCTCGGCAAAGGCAACAATCTCGTCGAACTTATCCAGAATCTCCCGCCGTTTCATGCCGAGAATCGCGCCATTCAGAAAAATGTTTTCACGCCCGGTCAATTCGGGGTGAAAACCGGTTCCAACCTCAAGCAGGCTCGAAACCCTGCCGCGAATCTCTATTCGGCCATCACTGGGGTCGGTGATTCGACTAAGTATTTTCAGCAACGTGCTCTTACCCGCACCGTTGCGACCAACAATTCCGACAACCTCACCCGGCATAATTTCGAAATTAACATCCTGAAGCGCCCAGAATCTCTGGTCCGCGGCCGCCCCCCCCTGCAATCGACGCAATCGCCGGAATGGGCTCATCAACGCACCACTTAGCATCTCTCGGAAGCTTTCATCGATTCGTTCCGCTCCGCCCAACACATATTGCTTGCCGAGGCCCGAAACCCGTATCGCCGAAAAATCAGACACGAATCACCTCATGAGCCCAGCCTTGCTGCATGCTAGATAATGTCGGCAAAGCGTCGCTCCACCCGCTCAAAATAGGCCACGGCCAAGACAAAGAGCACAACACCCGTCAACAGCGAAATGCCGATGGACGACAAGTCGAACGGACGCCCAAGAAAGGCCGACCGGAACGCCTCGATGACGCCTGCCATCGGATTGAGGAAGACCACCCACTGCCATTTATCGGGAACAAGGCTCGCCGGGTACACAACCGGGGTGGCATACATCCATATTTGCACCAGAAATGGCACGACGAAGCGGAAATCGCGATAAGCCACAGTCAGGGCGGAGAGCAACGTTCCCACGCCGAGTGCGATAAAGATCACTGCCAGCAATAACACCGGCGCCGCCAACAGGTTGGCCGACCAGCCTACGCCGTACCACACCATCAGGGCAAACAACACAAGGGTGGATACCAGCAGATCGACCAAGCCCCCACCAATCGATGCCAGCGGAATGATCACGCGCGGAAAGTACACCTTGCTGACCATGTTCGCCGAGCTCACCAGGGAGATCGAAGACGCACTGACGGCATTGGCAAAGAACGTCCATGGAAGAAGGGCTGCAAAGACAAAAATGGCATACGGATAACCATCCGAAGGAATCTTGGCCAAACCACCGAAGATCACTGTGAAAATCAGCATGGTCAAAAGCGGCTGCAAAACTGCCCAGACCACGCCCAGAACCGTCTGCTTGTAGCGCACCTTGATATCCCGCTGTACGAGCACGAGAAACAATTCTCGGTACGCCCAGAGCTCCTTGAAATTAAGAGCCCGCCAGCCTCTGGCCGGCTCAATCACCGTAAGGTGTTCATGACCGAAATAGGCTTCCTGTATACTTTCAGACGGCTGCGCTACCATCTCACTATCCTATTTATATTCCCAGCTATCGTAAAGCGAAACAGTATGGATACACATTCAAAAACAAAACATAAACGACAGCTAAAATCACCATCGGACCGAACCCCAACGTTCACACACCGTTCCCGCAAAGCCTTGTTGAGCTGAACATGTACCAGTTGAGCAACTCCGGGCAATTCGAGCTACAAACCACAGCGCGGAAAATGAGAGGCGTGCCGGGCAATCCATTCCTGTGCAGCCTCATCACTGCTGATATCACGCCCTTCATCTTCCATCACCCTCGCGCGATAATCCTCGACATGGCAGATCTGCTGCACCATGCGCATGCGGAAAACTTCCTCCCTGTCTTCGAAGGATACCCCGATGAGCCACTCCCTCCCGCGGCGTTCGCATCGCGCGACCCTGCCGGTAAGGGCAAGAGAATCAGCCAGCCGTGGGACGCGAACCTCGATCCTAACACCCTCGGCAATCGGCCAATGAAAGGGAAAGGCCAGCCCGCCAAGGCTGATGTCGTTGACGCAAACACGCTTATGGGTGCCTGCAAGAAGGTGTACTTCGACCGGAATCGAGGATGGATGGCGAACGAATTGACGCTTTTCGGACATGGCCGGTCTGATCCGCAAAATTCGTGCCATTGCTGTGATGTACATCACTGGCGGCCCGAGGCGGCTGCATCCATGCTACGGCCATGAAACATCAACTGCTGCTCATCCGTCATGCCAAGTCCGACTGGGGAGATTCTTCATTATCGGATTTCGACCGCCCGCTGAATGTGCGCGGCGAGTGCGATGCCCCGATGATGGGCGAGCGACTCGCCGCCCGCGACATCCGCATCGAACGCATGGTCAGCAGCCCGGCGCGCAGGGCCCGTAGCACGGCCGAAGCCATTGCCCGCAGTCTTGCTTTCCCCGTGCAGGACATCGACTGGATGACCGAACTTTACCTGGCCAATCCGACCGGCATGCTGGATGTTATCCAGGCCTGCCCCGACGACATCCGCTCGCTGGCACTGATCGGCCATAACCCGGGGATCAGCCATCTGACCAGCCGGCTGTGCAACAGTGAACTGGGCGATCTTCCGACGTGCTTTGTCGCGCATCTCGAGGCCGAATTCGATGCCTGGCACCAGGCCGAGATGTTCAGCCTGGTCGATCTGGACTACCCGAAAAGAAGCGATTGAGGCAAACGCAAGGCAGCGCCCGCGATGCCTCCGCTACGCAAAGAAATACACCGGGCCCGGGCCCGCTTGCAAATTCCCATTCCGGCGGTAAGGTGCAAGCAATTTAACTATCCTAAAGGTGGAATAACAGCATGACTGCAACAACCAAACTGACCAAGAAGACCCTGACCGACATGGCCCGCGAACTGGGCATCAAGAATGCCGCCAAGACCAAGAAGGAAGCCCTGATTCACGCCATCCAGACGGCCGAAGGTAACGATGCATGCTTTGGCCGCATCCCGAACTGCGCAATCTCCCCTTGCCTGTTCCGTGGCGAGTGCATCGGCAACTAAAGTCACATCAGGGCAATAGCGTCTGATCATTGCTCAAAAACCAAACGGCCTCCCATCGGGGGGCCGTTTTTTTATCCCGGGATTCCGGTTTCGGGACGCACGCGACAAACCGGTTCCAGTTTTAGCCGGCAGTAATGCGCGACATACCTCCGACGTAGGGCTGCAGGGCTTCGGGAATCAGCACCGAACCATCCGCCTGCCAGCCGTTCTCAAGCAGGGCCACCAGGCAGCGTCCGATCGCCACGCCGGAACCATTCAGGGTCGCAACCGGTTGCGGCTTGCCATCCTCACCACGCCAGCGAATACCGGCGCGGCGCCCCTGAAATGAACCAAACGACGAACAGGAAGAAATCTCCCGGTAGCAACCCTGGCTGGGCAGCCACACCTCCAGATCGTAGGTCTTTTCGGAAGAGAACCCGATATCGGCCGAACAGAGCGCAACCACGCGATACGGAAGCTCAAGCGACTGCAGGACTGCCTCGGCATGGCCGGTGAGCTCTTCCAGATCGTCCAGCACCCGCTCCGGCGTAGTGATATGCACCAGCTCCACCTTGTCAAACTGATGCTGACGAATCATGCCTCGCTCGTCCCGGCCAGCCGAACCGGCCTCACGGCGGAAACAGGGCGTGTAGGCGCAATGCCGGATCGGTAGGGCTTCCGCTTCAATGATCTTGTCCTGATACAGGTTGGTTACCGGCACTTCGGCAGTCGGAATCAGGAACGCATCCTCTTCCTCCAGCTTGTACAGATCCTCGGCAAACTTGGGCAACTGCCCCGTTCCGGTCATCGTCCTGCGATTCACGATGGCCGGCACCCAGACCTCCTGATAACCGTGCCTGTCGGCATGCAGGTCGAGCATGAACTGCATCAGCGCACGCTCCAGCCTGGCGGCCGCCCCCCTGAGCACAGTGAATCGGCTGCCTGAAAGCGTGGCCCCGGCCTCGAAATCGAGAATCCCGAGCGCCGCGCCGATATCCCAGTGCGGCGGTACGGTCGCACTGTCTGCACGGGGCTCTCCCCAACTGCGCAGCTCGACATTATCGTCCTCGCTTTCTCCGTTCGGCACCGACGGATGCAAGGGATTGGGAATCTCCAGCAACACGGCCGAAAAAGCCTCCTCGGCCTCACGCGCCTCAGACTCGAGCACCTTGGTCCGCGCAGCCACCTGCTGCATGGCCGAAAGCTCCGCAGCCGCATCCTCGCCCTGCGACTTCTTCTGGCCAATGAGCCTGGATACCCTGTTGCGCTCTGCCTGCAGGGCTTCCAGTTCTGTTTTCAGTTCGCGCTGGCGTTGATCGAGATCGCGCGCCCGACCCCACGGGCTTTCCGCATCCACGACATCGGCGCCGCGTCGGGCCAGCGCCGCCTGCATGACGTCGAAGTCCTTGCGAAATTGTTTACGGTCGATCATACCTCATCTCCGCCCTCAGGAGCGCCATCATCCATATCAGCATCAGGCTCCTCGGCCGGCCGCTCGGCTACGCGAACCGCGCCAATCACCCGCTCATCGGCAGAGCAGCCGATCAGTTTCACACCTTGCGTGTTGCGCCCGATCACCGAAACACCGTTGAGCTTGATGCGCACCAGACGTCCGGTATCGGTCATCATCATCACCTGGTCCTCGTCGGTCACCTGCAGGGCAGCGATCATCGCGCCATTGCGTCCACCGGTCTTGAGTGTGAACACGCCCTGGCCGCCACGCTTCTGGACACCGTATTCCTCGACCGCGGTTCGCTTGCCGTAGCCGTTCTCACTAACCGCGAGCAGCGTGGCGCGCTCCACCACCAGCGCCATGGCAATCACCGTTGTATCCTTCGGCATGCGCATGCCGGTCACGCCTCGCGTGGCACGCCCCATCGGGCGCACATCGGTTTCCGCGAATCGGATCGCCTTACCACCGCTGGAGGCCAGCATGATTTCCTGCTCGCCATTGGTCACGCGCACGGCGATCAGATCGTCGTCGTCATCCAGCCGGATAGCGATGATGCCGTTGGAACGGATATTGCCGTAATCGGACAGTCGGGTTTTTTTGACCAGCCCCTGTCTGGTCGCCATAACGATATAATGCTCATCGTCGAACTCACGGATGGCGAGGGTCGTGGAAATTTTCTCGTCCTTTTCCACCGGCAGCAGGTTCACCAGGGCCTTGCCGCGCGCAGCTCGGCCGGCCTGCGGCACCTCGTACACCTTCTTGCGGAACACCCGGCCACGATCCGAGAAGAACAGCAGGTAGTCATGCGTGGAAGCCGTCATCAACTGCGTGACGAAATCCTCGTCCTTGGTGCCCATGGCCGTCTTTCCCTTACCGCCGCGTCGCTGGGCACGATACAGCGAGACAGCATTGCGCTTGATATAACCCTCGTTGGAGATGGTCACTACCATGTCTTCTTCGGTGATCAGGTCTTCCACCGAAAGCTCGGCGGTCTCATCCATAATCTCGGAACGACGCGCATCGGCATACTGGTCGCGCACCGCCTGCAATTCTTCAACAATCACCTGCATCAGAAGCTTTTCGTCGGCCAGAATGGCCTTCAGGTGGGCGATGGTGGCCTGCACCTCGTCGTACTCGGCTCGGATCTTGTCGCGCTCCAGGCCGGTCAGGCGCTGCAGGCGCATATCCAGGATGGCCCTGGCCTGCAATTCCGACAGACCGAACTTGCTTATCAGGCCTTCGCGGGCCTCTTCCGCTGTCTGGCTGGCGCGTATCAGCTTGATCACCTCGTCGATGTGGTCGAGCGCAATCAGCAGGCCTTCGAGGATATGGGCGCGAGCCTCGGCCTTCTCCAGATCGAACAGGCAGCGGCGGGTCACCACCTGACGGCGATGGTCGATGAAATAATTCAGGAACTCGCGCACGCCGCACAGGCGCGGGCGACCATCCACCAGGGCCAGCATATTGCAGCTGAAATTGGTCTGTAGCTGGGTGTGCTTGTACAGGTTGTTGAGCACCACCTCGGGGATTTCGTTCTTCTTCAGTTCGATGGCAATACGAAGACCGTCACGGTCCGACTCGTCGCGCAGATCCGAGATGCCCTCGAGCTTTTTGTCGCGCACCAGGTTGGCGATATTCTCGATCAGCGTGGCCTTGTTCACCTGGTAGGGAAGCTCGGAGATGATCAGCGATTCGCGCTTGGTACGGGGATGGATTTCCACCATCGCCTTGGCGCGCATGGTCACCGAACCGCGACCGGTCAGGAACGCATCGCGCATGCCCTTGCGACCGTATATGAAGCCGCCGGTCGGAAAATCCGGTCCGGGCATGATGCGCATCAGGTCTTCGTCGTCGACCTCGGGGCGCTCGATCAGCGCAATAGTGGCATTGATCGACTCACCCAGGTTGTGCGGCGGGATATTGGTCGCCATGCCCACGGCAATACCCTGTGAGCCGTTAACCAGCAGGTTCGGAAAACGTGCCGGAAGCACGCGCGGCTCCTGCAGGGACTCATCGTAGTTGGGCGCGAAATCAACGGTATTCTTGTCGATATCGGACAGCAGTTCGCCAGCCAGCCGGCTCATGCGCGCTTCGGTATAACGCATGGCAGCCGGCGAGTCACCGTCCACGGAACCGAAATTACCCTGCCCGTCGACCAGCAGATGGCGCATGCTCCACGGCTGCGCCATACGCACCATTGAGTCGTAAACGGCCGAATCGCCGTGCGGATGATATTTACCGATCACATCACCGACCACGCGGGCGGATTTCTTGAACGGTTTATCGTAAGTGCTGCCGAGATCCTGCATGGCAAACAGGATGCGCCGGTGCACAGGCTTCAGGCCGTCGCGCGCATCCGGCAGGGCGCGACCGATGATCACGCTCATCGCGTAATCCAGATACGAACGGCGCATCTCCTCCTCGATCTGAATCGCTACCGAGGTATCCAACTGTTGTTCCATATCGTCTCCCGTAATACGCGGCTCAAGCCGTCAAAACAAACCGATTTCGCCTGGATGGCGCCCATTCAGGGCCAGCTATTCGCATCAAACTTAAATGGTGCCCTCGACACGATTCGAACGTGTGGCCTGCCGCTTAGGAGGCGGCCGCTCTATCCAGCTGAGCTACGAGGGCGATGAAGCAGGAATAGTAACTGCAAACGCTGGCCGCTGCACCCCTGAAAAGGGCGTCGAGAATAGTCCGCAGAGATTTAATCGTAGGTAATCAGACTGTGAACGGGCACCTCGGAAATGCGTTCGCGGCCGCCCAGAAAACCCAACTCGACGACAAACAGGCAGGCAAGCACCTCGGCCCCCAGCCGTCGCACCAGATCGATGGTCGCACGCACGGTTCCGCCGGTGGCCAGCAGGTCGTCGACAATCACCACCTTGTGTCCGGCAGCCAGCGAATCCCGATGAATTTCCAGACGGTCCATACCGTATTCCAGTTCGTATTCGATGGCGTGCACCTCGGCCGGCAACTTACCCGGCTTGCGAACCGGAACCAATCCGATGCACCCGTGGTGTGCCAACCCTGCACCGAACAGGAACCCACGCGATTCGATGCCGACAATCGCATCAATCCCCTGCGGAACATGGCAGGCCAGCTCCGAAATGGCTGCGCAGAAGGCATCGCCATCGGCCAGCAGCGGGGTAATATCCCTGAACACAATCCCCGGCTTGGGAAAATCCGGAATGTCCCTGATAAAATTCCGAAGATTAACCGCCCCGGGACTGCAACTCATAGCATCTCTCCCGATTTCACCTGCTGCTTCTGCATCATCCGGCGCAGGCTTTGCAGCGCGCCGACCTGCACCTGACGGATGCGCTCGCGCGTCACGCCCATCGTTCGTCCGATGGCCTCGAGCGTCCAGGCCTCCTGATTGCCCTCCAGCCCGAAGCGCAGGGATACGATCTCCCGCTCCTTGTCCGAGAGCTGCGACAGCCATTGCTCAAGCAGGTCGGCACGGATGCTGGCGTCCAGTTCCTCGTCGGGCAGCGTGGCATTTTCGTCCTCGGTCACATCGTACAGCGTGAAATCGCCCTCTTCATGCAACAGCACATCAGCGCTTTCGGTAAACTGACTGGCGCCATGCAGGTCGCTCACCCGCTGTTCGCTCTTACCCATGCGCTCGGCAACCTCTTTATCGGTCGGCTCGCGCTCAAGCTCGGTGCGCAACTCGCCGGTTGCCCGAAGCATGGCGTTGTATTCCTTGCCGATATGCACCGGCAGGCGAATGGTGCGTGCCTGATTCATGATGGCGCGCTCGACGGACTGGCGAATCCACCAGGTGGCATAGGTGGAAAACCGACAGCCATGGGCATCGTCGAATTTCTCCACGGCGCGCATCAGGCCCAGATTTCCCTCTTCGATCAGGTCATCCAACCCCATGCCACGGTACATGTAACGCCGGGCAATCTTCACCACCAGACGGAGATTGGCCTGAATCATTTTCTGACGGGCAGCCTCGCTGCCACTGGCAATGGCGCGCGCCAGGTTAATCTCTTCCTCGGCAGTCAGAAGCTCGTAGCGCGAGATATCGCGCATGTACAAGGTCATCGGATCAACGCTATGGCCTCGGGTCACGGTCCCCCCGCTCATCGAATTCAGTTAATAATACTGACTGTGAATATGACAAGCAGCGGTTCGACTGACAAGCTGCAATAAGGCGGCCTCGCAAGCGCATCATCGCCTTGGCAGATAGGCCAGCGGATCAACCGGCGTCGGCCCCCGGCGAACCTCGAAATGCAGATGCGGACCGGAAGCGCGTCCGGTATGACCGACGCGGGCAATGATATCGCCCTGCTTCACGCTCTGCCCCTTACGCACCAGGTTGCGCTGGCTATGCGCATAGGCCGTAAACATATCACGGCTGTGGCGCACAATGATCAAGTTGCCATAGCCACTGAGCCGGTTGTCGGCATAAACCACCTGACCAGCGGCCGCGGCGCGCACCGGCGTCCCCTCCCTGGCTCCGATATCGATGCCGTCATGCGGCCTGCCATGCCTGCGCCCGAAGCGGCTGGTCACCTTGCCGCTCACCGGCCAGCGCAGACTCACCCTGCCCGACTTGCCCACATAGCGCTTCTTGGCGGTCGCCTTCTTACCAGCCTTCTTTCTGCCTGCACTGGCATGTTTCACGATGCGTTCTTTCGGCACAGGCAGATAGGAGGATCTGGGCGCATCACGGCGCAGATAGAGATGCTGTCCGACGTAAATGGTATAGGGAGGTCGAATGTGGTTGCGCTTTGCCAATACGCGATAATCCAGGCCGTAGCGCTTGCCGATCTTTCCCAGCGTATCCCCATGGCGCACCTGATAGGTCTCATGAGCACCGGGAAGCGGCGTATAGGGAATCACCGTCTTGAAACAACCCGCAAGCAGAAGCAGCAGGAAGACGGCAGCGATTCTCAGCGCAACATCCATAACACCACAAAACCTGACGCAACCAGCACGACCACGGCAAGGGTAAGAAGTTCGAAGTGCCGCTCAACCAGTGCACGCAGGCGCGCGCCCCCCCAGCGAAGCAGAGCCCCTTCCAGGTAGAAGCGGGCACCACGCGAAAGCAGCGCGGCCAGCGCGAAGCCGGCAAACGGCAGGCCGAAGGCTCCGGCAGCGATGGTCACCACCTTAAAAGGAATCGGCGAAAAACCGGCAACCAGAATGACCCACAGGCCGTATTCGGTGAACAACTGCTGCACATGCTCGAACTGCTGCATGGCTCCATAGAGTTCAAGCAGCGGCTGTGCGACACTGACAAACAGCAACATGCCGATCAGATAGCCGATACAGGCGCCGAGCAGAGAGCCGGCGGTTGCAATCGCGGCCAACCGGAGCCCCAACTCGGGGCGCCCCAACGCCAGCGCCAGAAGCAGGATATCCGGCGGAATGGGGAACACGCTCGCCTCGATCACGGCGACAAAAAACAACGCTACCTGCGCTTGCGGATGATCCGACCAGGCCAGCGTCCAGTGGTAACATCGGCGCAGCCAGCGCGGCTTGAGCATATCCATCCACTGCACGAATTAGCCCCCTCGGCCAGCGACCAACGGCACAAAGGAGCAGGCATCGAAGCGCTCTTCAATCAATTCCCTGCCGCGTTTGCGAAGCCGGATCAGCACATGAGCTCCGGCCCTGCCAACCGGCATAACCAGCACCCCGCCATCGCGCAGCTGATCCACCCATGCAGACGGAACCTCGTCGCCGCCAGCCGCTGCCAGCACAGCATCAAACGGCGAGTATTCATCCCAACCCAGCGTGCCATCGGCACATTTAAGCATCACATTGGCATGGCGCGCAGCACGCAGGTTGCAGCGCGCCCGTTCGGAAAGCGATGGAATGCGTTCAATGCTGTAAACACGCCGGCACAGGCGGGAAAGAACGGCTGTCTGGTAGCCGCAGCCCGTGCCGATCTCCAGCACGCGTTCATGCCCTTCGAGACCGAGCAGCTGACTCATTCTGGCAACCATATAAGGCTGCGAAATGGTTTGCCCCTCACCGATCGGGAGGGCGGAATCCTGGTAAGCATGACTGGCCAGTGCGGCATCGACAAACATATGGCGCGGCACATTCAGCATGGCATCGATGACACGCACATCGGATATGCCTCGCGTGAGCAACTGCTCCTCCACCATGCGGCGGCGCGGACGCTCGTAGGCAGGGGCCGAATCATGCCGCTTCACAGGTTGAAAAGGGATGATTCGGCCCAGCCGAAATGGTCGGGGCGGCCGGATTTGAACCGACGGCCACCAGTCCCCCAGACTGGTGCGCTACCAGGCTGCGCTACGCCCCGGATCATGGATAAAGGATTAACATGCGGATAAATCAGGAATCCAGCAAACGGTTGATGGTGTCCAGCTCCTGCCGAATTTTCCTGAGTATGTCCTGCGACGAATTCTGCTCTACGATCTGATCAATGTCACCCTGTTGCAAACGCTTCTTGGCACCCTTGATGGTGAAGTTCAAATCGTAAAGCAGATGTTTGATTTGCAGGATGGAATAGATGTCGCGCTGGCGATAGAAACGGCGGTTACCGCTCTTTTTCACCGGCTTGATATGATGAAACTCGGTCTCCCAGTAGCGCAGCACATGCGGCTCGATGTCGCACAGCTCGCTGACTTCACGGATCGCGAAGAACAGCTTGTCCGGCAGATCGGGAACTTCCACCCCGGCCTTGCGCAAAGCCTGCATCTGACGCGTCATTCACTTCCTCCCACAACCTTCTGCTTCAGCAGATGACTGGCGCGGAATGTTACCACCCTGCGCGAGGAAATTGTAATCTCATCTCCCGTCTTCGGGTTACGACCGCGGCGCTCGTGTTTGGCGCGCACCACAAAATGACCAAAACCGGAAAGCTTGACGTCCTCACCGCTAGACAGCGTCTGGCGAATAATATCCAGAACAGAGTCCACGATTTGCCCGGATTCCTTCTTCGATAATCCGACATGCTCGTGCACAGACTTGGCTATTTCAGCTTTGGTCAAAGATATCCTCCATGCTCTTTTACATGGTATTAGGGCCACTCCCCCTAGAAATCACTTGTGAGAATATCCGGAACCCATTGTTAAGTCAAAGGTTTTTTGCAACCACAGTTCCGATCAGGCTGCGATAATTCCCTCATGCAGCAACAATTGCCGATCGCAGGCATCGGCCAGGACGCGGCTATGTGTCACCATCACCGCTGCGGCGCGCTCCTCGCGGCAAAGCTGGCGCATCGCCTGAAACACCTCTTCGGCGGTGTGTTCGTCAAGGTTGCCGGTCGGCTCATCGGCCAACAACAGGCGCGGTCTTCCCACCAGGCTGCGCGCCACAGCCACGCGCTGCGCCTCGCCGCCGGACAACTTGCCCGGCCTGTGCGATGCGCGCTCCGCCAGGCCCAGTCGCTCCAGAAGATTCATCGCCCGCTCCGCAGCCATCTCACGTGAGTCGCCACGCACCAGCAAGGGCATCATGACGTTTTCAAGCGCCGACAGTTCGGGAATCAGGTGATGTGCCTGATAAACAAAACCGATCGACTCGTTGCGCAGCGCAGCCATATCAGCCGGTGACATGCCGAACAGGGACACCCCATCGAGCCACACCTCGCCCTCATCCGACGGCTCCAGTGTCCCAAGGATATGCAACAGGGTGCTTTTACCCGATCCTGATTGCCCGACGATCGCAACAAACTCGCGCTCGGACACCTGCATATCGACGCCGCCGAGTACCCGGATATCACCTCCGGGGGTGGCAAAAGACTTCTTCAAACCTGCCACCCGCAGCATCGCCGCAGGCGCCTCGGAAGCCCCAATCATGATTTGTCGTTGCGGTGGCGAACCAACACGTCGATGGTGGCCTTGGCGCGCTCGCGCATATAATCCTCAACCACCTTGCGGATGTTCGGATATGCCTCGCTGATCACATCGAAATCTGCACGAGTCAACTCCATCAGTTCCACCGGCCCGTCGCTTGCCTGCACCGTCGCCGTGCGCGGCCTGCCGGTAAGCAGGGCAACCTCGCCGAAGAACTCGCCCTCGCCCAGCGTGGTGTTGAGCACATCCTCGCCTTCCGGGGCGGACACGCGCAGCGCAACACGGCCAGAGCGTATCAGGTAGCATGTATCGCCCATTTCTCCGGAATTCATAATCACATCGCCATCTTCAAAGGTACGCAGCGTGAATTTATCGGCCAGTGCCATACGCGCCTCGTTCGGCACGCCCTCGAAGATGGCTGTAATAGCCAGCACTCTCGCCAGCACGCGTTCGCGGTAGAATTCCTCAACCGTGGTACGCATTTCGGGGTGCTCTTCAACCCAGCTGTCAAAGGTAGCCCGGTCCACGACCAGGATGCTGCATTCGGTCTCGGCCAGCGCATTATCCTTATGAGCCACGCGCGACATAAACGCCCGCTCACCGAAAAAGTCACCTTCCTTGAGTTTGGAGAACACCTTCGTCCGGCCCTGAGCATCCACGGCCTGCAGCGATACCTGCCCCATACCGATCAGATACAGACTCTCTCCGGGCTCGCCACGCTTGTATATGGTCTCGCCGGCATCCACATGACGCAACTGCAGGGAATCGATAAACGAGTCGAGATGCTCTCCGGACATACCCGACAGCAGCGGCGTATTGCTCAATCCTTCGTGCAGCTTTCCAGCTGCCGGATTTGCCTCCTGAGCAACCGAGGCAATGAAATCGTCACCCCTGCCGCCGCTGCGCTCCTCGGAAAGCTCACGCAGCTTATCCTGAATTTCCGTTTTTCCCGGATCGATACGCAGCACAATCTTGCTGATCGCAATGGCCTGCACAACAAAGCCCTGAGCGGCATAGGCGCGCGCGATTTTGCAATAATCGTCGACCGCTCCCGGAGCATCGCCGGTCTTCTCGCGCAGCTCGGCAACCTTGGCATACAGGCGCAGGTCATCGGGCATTGCTTCATGCAGCTGGGTGTAATAGGTCAGCGCGCGCGCATAATCGCCGGCCAGCAGCGCCTGGCTGGCCTCATCGCGCAAGGCCTTACCGGTCTTCTTCTTGCTGCCGCCGAACAGAGAAAAACTACTCATAGCGCAACGCGTCCGCCGGCGGTACGCTGGCCGCGCGCCAGGCCGGATAGCATGTGGCCAGAAGCCCCATGCAAAGGCTGACCAGAACAACCGTAATCACGGCAGAAGAATCGATGATGGATGGCACATGGTCAATATAATACACATCGCCTGAAAGAATTGTAATGCCGCTCACTTTCTGCACCCAGGCCAGCAAAGGGTCCAGCTTCCAGGCCAGCAACAGGCCGAACGTCGAACCGAGCAGCGTTCCGGTAAAGGTCAGCATCGCCCCCATCAGCAGGAAGATGCGCATCACCGAGGCATGCGTCGCCCCGATGGTTTTCAGGATGGCAATCTCCTTGCGCCGCTCCATCACCACCATCACCAGCGAGGCCACCATATTAAACACCGCCACCAGCACGATCAGCGAAAGGATAACGCCCATCACCACACGCTCCATGCGCAGTGCGCGGAAGAACGAATGGTGCTGCTGCATCCAGTCGCGTATCCATGCGCCGGGCGGCAACACGTGCGCCAGCTCTGCCGCCACGCGTCCGGCCTGATCGCGGTCCGCCAAATGCACCTCGATGCCGGTCACCCGATCGCCCAGCCGGTTCAGACGCTGCACCGCCTGCATCGGCGCGATCACCAGACCAATATCGTATTCGTAGAATCCCGATTGAAAGATTCCCGCCACTTCAAAGGCCCGCATGCGCGGCGCCATCCCCGATGGCGTCACGCCAGCCGCCGGAGACACCAGGTTCACCCGCCCGCCGACATCCACACCAAGCTTGCGTGCCAGATCCTTGCCCAGCACGACCTTGAATGGACTGCCGTACATCAGCGCCTGAAAATCACCTGCCACCATGTGCGAGGCCACATCCTTTTCTCGCGTCGCATCCACGCCTTTGAGCATCACACCGGTGGCGCGCGAACCATGTGCCGCCATCACGGGCACCGAAAGATAGGGCGCCGCGCGCTGCACAGATGGATTCTCCTCAACCGTCTGCAGCCACTGCCGCCAGTCGGCCAGCGTATCGTCCGGCCCCTGCACCTCGACATGTGATGAAAAACCGAGAATGCGATTCTTCAATTCCACATCGAAGCCATACATCACCGACAACACGACAATCAATGCCGCCACGCCGATGGCCACACCGATACCCGAACTCCAGCTGATCAGCGACACAAAGCGCTCCTCGCGCCTTGAACGCAGATAGCGTGCCGCCAGCAGCAACTCGTAGCGCTTCATGGCGCCAGATAGCGGAAATACAGATAGGCATGCGCGATGGCGATGCTGATCAGCATCAGCAGGAAGGCATGACGCAGAAACTGCAGAAAGCCGATCGGGTGTCCCGCCCTTTGCGCAAAGCCCGCCACGATCAGATTCGCCGAAGCACCGATCAACGAGCCGTTACCGCCCAGGCACGCACCCAGCGCCAGCGCCCACCACAGGGGAACGATTGCCTGATCCCCACCGAAGGACGGCGCCATGTTCTCGATCATCGGAATCATCGTGGCAACGAACGGGATGTTGTCGATCACAGCCGAGGCGATGGCTGATATCCACAGAATGGCTGCCGCCGTGGCATTGAAAACGCCGCCGGTCAACTCGAGCGTCTTCCCTGCCAGCCAGCCGATGGCGCCGACATGCTCCACCCCGGTCACCACGATGAACAGACCGACGAAGAAGAATATCGTGGTCCACTCCACCTCGGCCATAATGCCCTCAAAGGCCTTGTCACGCGCATGCAGGTCGCCGCTCCATGTCTGCAGCAGCAGCAACAGGGCTGCACCGAACAGAGCAATCGTCGCCGGCTCCAGATGCAGGCTGTGCGCAGCCGTGAAGCCGCCGATCACCAGAGCCAGCACCAGCAGGCTTTTTTTCAGCAGCGGCACATCCTTGATAGCCTCGCCCTCGTTGAACGACATCACCAACTCGCGTGCTTCGTCGCTGGCATGCATGGAGCGCCCGAACATCAGCCAAATCATGGCCAGCGTGACAAGAAAAATCAGTGGTATAATGGGCGCAAGATTGACCAGGAAATCATAAAAACTCAGGTGCGCCTGCGAACCGATCATGATGTTCGGCGGGTCACCGATCAGGGTGGCAGTGCCACCGATATTGGAGGCAAGAATCTGCGCGAACAGGAAAGGATAAGGCTTCACGCCCAGCGCATCGGTAATCAGCAGCGTGACCGGCGCAATCAGAAGAACCGTCGTTACATTGTCGAGAAAGGCCGAAAAAACAGCCGTCACCACCGACAGCATCACCAGAATCCCCCAGGGCTTGCCTTTCGCCAACTTGGCGGAGCGGATGGCAACATACTGGAACATGCCGGTTTTCTGGCTGATGGCCACGATCACCATCATGCCGGTGAGCAGCCCAATGGTATTGAAATCGATGCCGTCCACAGCCGCTTCCTGGGTCAGCACGCCGGAAAGGATCATCAGGCCGGCGCCGAGCAGCGAAAGCACGGCGCGATTGAACTTCTCCATCATGATCGCGGCATAAACCACCAGCAGGATACTGATCGCCACCCACAACGGATTGAGTCCGAAGATGATATGCGAGGAATGCATCGCCTCACTCAGCATGAGAGTCCCCCAGCTGCATGGTACGCAGCCTGCCGAGCACATCGGATGAGGTAATCATTCCCACCAGCCGCGCGTCGCCATCAACCACCAGCACCGCGTCATAAACCGGATGCGTCACCAGCGCGGCAGCCACGGAGAGCAGCGACTCTTCATGCTTGATGATCAGCGGCTTGTCGATCATCAACTGTGAAACGGGGAGGACCTTGACGGCATCGTAGTGCTTGCGCAGCAGACCGAAGTCCGGCGCGTAGGGAATGTCATCCAAATCGCCGCTGACAATATAGTCGGGCACCATATGGGAAACGACAGACAGAGCCGAAAACAACCCGATCACGTGCCCATCCTGATCCACCACCGGTAGAAAGCGGTGACCGGTTTCACGCATCTTGTCGAGTGCGGACTTCACATCGGCATCGGCATGTATTGCCACGGGCCGCTGCATGACATCCCTGGCCAGCATGGTTACCTCCTCAGCGTCGGGTGTGTTATACCTGCTCCGGACGCATGTGCGGAAAGAGTAGCACATCGCGAATCGAATGCTGGGAGGTGAACATCATCACCAGGCGGTCCACACCGATGCCGACACCTGCCGCGGGCGGCATGCCGTATTCCAGTGCGCGCAGGAAATCCTCGTCCACGCCGCTTGCCTCGATATCGCCGGCGGCCTTGGCCTGTGCCTGCGCCACCAGCCGGCCGCGCTGGTCGTCCGGATCGTTGAGTTCGGAAAAGCCGTTGGCGATTTCCTTGCCGGCAATCATCAGTTCGAAGCGATCGGTGAAGAACGGTTCGTCAGCATTGCGCCTGGCCAGCGGAGAAATATCCACCGGGTAATGCGTCACAAAGGTTGGCTCCATCAATTCCGGCTCGACCAATTCCTCGAACAGCGCCGCCAGATAATGCCCCGCCTTCCAGGTAATCAACGGCTTGAAGTCCTCGATTTCCTGCAGGCAAACCGTAGCCAGCAGTGCCTTATCCTGCGCATGGCCGCGCAAATCGGGACGCTTCTCAAACACCGCTTCATCCATGCGCAGATGACGGAACGAACGATCCAGCTGCACACGCACGCCGTCCCACTCGACTTCACTGACGCCGAGACTTTCACCGATACCACGGATCAGCGCCTCGGTGGTATCCATCGCCTCATACACATCGGCATAGGCCTGATAGAACTCCACCATCGTGAACTCGGGATTGTGCGTGGCATCCACGCCCTCGTTGCGGAAGTTACGATTGATCTCGAAAACCCGCTCGAAGCCACCGACCAGCAGGCGCTTCAGATACAGCTCCGGCGCGATGCGCAGGAACAACTCCATATCCAGCGCATTGTGATGCGTGGTAAAAGGCCGGGCTGCAGCACCACCCGGCTGCGCCTGCAGCATCGGGGTTTCCACCTCCATGAAGTCGCGGGCCTCCAGCTGAGAACGCAGCAGGGAGACAATCTTCGAGCGGGTGCGGAACACCTCGCGAGATTCCGGCGTGACCATCAGGTCGACATAGCGCTGGCGATAACGCGTTTCCTTGTCGCTCAGGCCGTGCCACTTCTCCGGCAGCGGGCGCAGGCATTTACTGACCACTTCGACATGCGCGGCGCGCACCGACAACTCACCGGTCCGCGTGCGGAACACCAGGCCTTCAGCACCGACAAGATCACCCAGATCCCATTTCTTGGTCTGTGCATAGATATCTTCGCCCAACACCTCGCGATTGAGGAACAGCTGGATGCGGCCGTGCCCGTCCTGAATCTGAACGAAACTGGACTTCCCCATCACACGATGTGCCATCACGCGACCGGCAACCTTCACCTGCACGCCCGCGACCTCAAGGGCAGCATTATCCTGCTCACCACAGTGATTGACGATATCCGCCGTCGTGGCATCCACCCGCCACGTGTTCGGATAAGCCTCCCCCTGCTCACGCAGGCGGGAAAGCTTTTCGCGGCGAACGGCAACCTGCTCGGGTAGCGGCGCGGCCTCGCGTTGCTTGGGCTGCTTGTCGGTCACGAAGCGATCAGTGCTTACAGGCGGCTGTGCAGATCGAGATCGCCGAAGAAGAACGAGATTTCGATGGCTGCGTTCTCGGTCGAATCGGAACCGTGAACAGCATTGGCATCAATGGAATCGGCATGGTCGGCACGGATGGTACCGGCTTCGGCTTCCTTCGGGTTGGTGGCGCCCATCAGCTGACGATTCAGCAATACGGCGTTCTTGCCTTCGAGCACCATGGCCAGAACCGGGCCGGAGCTCATGAAAGCGCACAGGTCGTTGTAAAACGGACGACCGGCATGCACTGCATAGAAGCGGCCAGCCTCGGCAGCGGAAAGATGGGTCATGCGCGTTGCAATCACCGCCAGACCATTTTCCTCGAAGCGACGGATAATGTCACCAATCACGTTCTTGGCGACGGCGTCCGGTTTAATGATAGAAAGTGTGCGTTCAATAGCCATAAAGACTTCTCCTGATCAACTGCCGCTCTGCGGCGAAGGCAGCGCAGTCTAGTGGCAGCCATGAGGACTGCAAGTTTCGGGGAACACCCCCTGCAAAGCTGGCGCTGGCGAACAAAACGGCCGGCCCTCTTTCGAGTCGCCGGCCGCTGTTTAGTCAGAAGTCAGAAACGATCAGTCGTGCTTTCTTGACTTCTTGCCCTTCTTCTTGCTCTTCTTGTTGTCCTTGTGCCCGACCTTGGTCTTGCCTTCAGACTTGTGCTTACCGCTGTCGGCATGCTTGTCTTCCCTGTCGTTGCCACGATGGATGCCATGATCGTCACCCCTGTGGCTCGGGAAGGTGAAGCTGTCCGAAGCCGTACCCGTGTTGCCCGAGGCATCGGTCGCCGAAACATCCAGCGTGAAGCTCAGACCACTGATCTCCAGCGTGCCGTGCTCCGTCTCCACCTCGGCCTTCTTGCTGCGCTCCAGCTTGACGATCTGGCCGTTGCTCACCGTCGCACCATTGAGTGTGGCAGTCAGCACCGGGTTCGGATCGACAATGTCAGAAGCGGAGAACACCACCTGGAACAGGCCCGACCCACCATGCTTACCATCGTGACCACCATGATGCTCATCCTCGTCGTGACCGCTGCTTACCGGAATCAGCTGAGCCGTTACCGTCGGCGGTGTGGTGTCCTGTACCGTCACATTCTGCGTGGCGGTTGAGACGTTGCCGTTGGCATCTGTCGCCGTCCAGGTCACCAGCGTGGTGCCCAGCGGATAGCTGGCTGGTGCGTCGTTGGTAATGGTTACAGGGAGGAAGATATCGGTCCCGGTTGCCGTACCGATGGCCACAGGCGTCAATACCCCCGTCGCTTCGACCGTCACATCGACCGGGTCCGTCAGTGCCGGTGGCGTGGTATCCACCACCGTCACGTTCTGTGTGCCGGAAGAGGAATTGCCGTTGGCATCTGTCGCCGTCCAGGTCACCAGCGTCGTACCCAGCGGGAAGGTGCCCGGTGCGTCGCTGCTGATGGTCACCGGGAAGATGTCGGTGGCCGTGGCACTGCCGATGCTCACCGTGCTGCTCACGGCATTGGCCTCGGCAGTCACGTCAACCGGAACACTCAGGACAGGCGCCGTGGTATCCACCACCGTCACACTCTGCGTGGCGGAACTGGTATTACCGTTGGCATCCGTCGCTGTCCAGGTCACCAGCGTGGTACCCAGCGGGTAGGTTGCCGGAGCGTTATTGCCGATGCTCACCGGGAAGATGTCGGTAGCCGTGGCGCTGCCGATGCTAACCGTGCTACTCACGGCATTGGCCTCGGCCGTCACATCCGCAGGCGGCGTCAAGACAGGTGCCGTGGTATCCACCACCGTCACCACCATCGTGTCACTGGCGGTGTTACCCGAGCAATCGGTGGCAGATACCGTCACCGTCGTGCTACCCAGTGCATACGGGCCCGCCGGTGTAATGCTTGTGGCAACCGCACAGCAGGTATCCGAAGCGGATGCCTGTGCCGACACATCATAACCGGCACCTGACAGACTGGTTGCCTCAAGCGTGACATCCAAGCCGGCACTGACTGTCGGCGCTGTCGTATCCTCTACCGTTACAACCGTGCCAGCCGTAGCCGTATGGCCCTGACCATCATCCACAGTCAGCGTCACTGCAGTTGTACCCAGCGGGAAGGAGGCCGAGGGACTCACACCCGTGGCCGAGCCACCGGACCAGGTCCAGCTGTAGGTCAGCGGGTCGCTGTCCGGATCGGTAGATGCCGAGCCATCCAGCGTCACATTGGCACTGGAAGAGCCCGTGCATTCCACGGTCTGCGCGGCACCTGCATCGGCTACCGGCGGCTTGTTGGCCGGCACACCCGGCGGGGTGTCAAAGCCGCCTGGAATGGAGATGCGCACAATGCCCCAATTCGGGGCCCCGGTTCCATCATCGTAACGAATGCCTCGGATACTGATATAGAAGGCTCCGTCAGGCCCCACGGATGCCAGATCGCCGTAGCCTCCCTGAGCAGCCACGATCACCTCATGCGATGCGCCACCGACGATACCCGGAGCATCAAAATCGAACCGGGAAATCGTGCCGTCGGTGTTGGCGGTATACAGCGAACCACCGCCGAACGCCATGCCATCGGGTTGGGCGCCGGATGTCGTGTGCACGTTAGCGGTATTCACCAGCGTGCCGCTCGCATCGATAATCCTCACCGAATTGTTGTAGCGCATGGCAAGCGCAATTAATCCGTCGGATGTCGTCGTCAGATCGTCCACAAACAGACCCGGATTATAAAGCAGGCTCTGCGTACTGGTTACAGGATCGTAGATATAAATCGCGGTGTTCGCCTGATTGACGATTCTTCCGTCAGGCAGGGTGCCGATGCCGTACCAATAACCGTGAGTACCCACCTTGACGGCAGTCCAGGTATTCACATCGATACGCCAGAGCCCGTTGGGCGAATTGGAATACACATAACCGTCCAGACCGTTGGTGATACCCTGCCCACTCGAATCCAGCCCGGACACAGTATGCGTTGCCACGATGTCATACACCGGTGTACTGAACACATTGCGGGTTTGATCGGTCGTATACTCAATGACCTGATTCCCGGCCTTGCGAATCAGATGACCGTTCGGCAACCATGCCATTCCGATTGTGCCACTACCCGGTGTCTGCTGATCATCCACGACGATGTCCTGCGTAAGCTCGGTATCGAGCTGCAGGTACTCCTGACTCGGGGATGCAGGCGATTGCACTGCTGGAACCAGGCACTGGGCAGTGTCGCCGGCCAGACGGGCGACTTCACAATCAGCCAGCGCACGATCATAAATATGCACCTCGTCGATACTGCCGGGGAAATACCAGTCGGAGCTTCCAGGGGTGCCAGAAAAATCAGTTGCGCGGCCACCGATGGACGTAACCTGTGGACACTGGGTCAACGTGCCGGGAGCAGGCGTGGATGCGGCCAGCACGCCATTCACAAACAGCTTGAGAGTGCTGCCATCATAGGTGCCGGCAATATGGGTTTCCACGCCCAGAGGAAGAGGGCTTGCCGCGATGGCGGCCTTCCAGGCTCCGCCCACCATCGCAAATATACTTGGTGCCTGGGATGAGCCGTCGTCGTTGGCGCGGAGCGTAAAGCCGCATTGCGCCGCAGGAGTCGGATTCCCTTCCTTGTAGGAAATGACCGATTCAGGCGCAGTGGTCGCGCCGGTCCGGGTAACGAAGGCACCCACGCTGAACTGCGTGAATGTCCCGAAATCAGGAATGCTGACGAACTGGTTCGTGCCGTTGAAGCTCAGGCCGGTGTTCGAATGCCCGGGCACAAAAGTGGCGCCATTTATGATGGCGCCCGTATTGCCGTTGCCGGTCACATCGTTGGCCACGATGCCGACACCTTCATCGAAGGTCCAGTAACCGGCCAGACCATCGTTCAGCCCAGCTTGCGCCGTGCCGGCCATGGCAAACGGCAGCAAAGCCACCGCGAAAAATCCTGCAAGTGTTTGTTCGATATTTTTCATCTTGATCACCCCTTCCTATCGGCCGCTTATCGTTTTCCGTGAACAGCGCATCGTTGCCATCCTCAGCCGGACGAGAGTAATCCTGGACATAATTTTTCAATATCCGCCGAAAGGATGAAGGACATCATCCGAAAGGATGGTATCCTGCTCACCGCAGGCATTGATGGTATGACAGACAACGAAGTGCCAATGGGCTATCATGGCAGTGCACGCGGGAGGCTTTGCAATGCACCATATCGGGAAATTCGTGTGAAAATACTTATTGCCGACGACCATGCCCTGCTGCGCGACAGCCTATCCATTCTGCTACAGGCCCGTTTTGGCGAAGCCCTCCAACTGCTGCATGCCAACGATGGCCGCACCGCGCTGGAACAGGTCGAACAACATGGCGACATTGATCTGGTTCTGCTGGACATTGACCTGCCGGACATTCACGGCTTTCAGGTTCTCAAACAAATGCTATCAAGACAAACCGGCATGCCGGTCGTTGCCATCTCCGGCAATACCACCCCCCCCTTCATACGCCAGTGCATCAGCCTCGGAGCCTCCGGCTTCATCCCCAAGACGTGCAGCGGCAAGACCATGCTTTCGGCCATTGCGCTGGTCTTGAACGGCGGCAGCTATGTGCCGCGCGAGGCGTTCGAAGCGGAGGCCGGCAAGCGTCCGGCAAGCGAAGCCCCTTCCCTCACCGTTCGCCAAATCGAGGTACTCAAGCTGATCCGCAAAGGTCTGCCCAACGAAGCCATCGCGGAGTCCCTCGGTATCAGCGTGGCCACGGTAAAAAGCCATGTAGGTAGTATCCTTGAATGCCTCGCCGTAAAGAATCGCACCGAGGCCGTCAACGAAGCACTACTGCTTAATCTTTTGTAATCAAGCCTTTCCGCCACCCTCGGCGGCAGTCAAATGCCTTTCCAGAAACATCCCCAGCTTGTGCGCGGGCACTGGTTTATGCAGCAGCGGGAATCCCGCGGAGGATGCTTCCTGTAAGCGTGATAGATCCGTATCCCCGGTCAACAGCAGCGCAGGTATTTGCCAGCCGGCCAACACCTGCAATGCGCGAACAGCATCCACACCGTTGGCATTTTTGCGCAGCCGGAAGTCGGCGATAATCGCATCGGGGAAGCGCTTCTTATTGCGAGTAGCGACAAGCGCCTCATCAGGCGCACCGCAGGCGAGCACCTCGCATTGCCATTGCTCCAGCAGCATCCCCAGGCTGTCGCGCAACTGGGGATCGTCGTCAATCACAAGCACCAGCCGGCCCTTGAAATTCCACTCGGCCGCTATCTCGGCCGGATGCATGGCGACCTGTGTATCTCCGGTTGCCAGTGGTAGCTCGAAAGAGAACACCGAGCCCTTCCCCTGACGCGAATGCAACACGATACTGCTACCCAGCATGCGGCTCATACGGCCGGCGATGGACAGGCCGAGGCCTACGCCCTTGCGGCGATCCCGCTCCGGATTGCCCAACTGCACGAATTCCTGAAAAATCTCATCCTGTCTTCCCGATTCGATGCCAGGACCGGTATCCCAGACATCAATACGAACAGCGCTCACCCTGTGCCTCGCAGCCAACAGAATACCTCCATGCCGCGTGTATCGAATGGCATTGCTGATCAGGTTGCTCAGGATTTCCTTGACGAACACAGGGTCGGAATTCACCCGTAAATCTCCAGAGGCAAGCCGAAGCCGCCATGCAAGGCCGGCATTTATCGTCAGCATCTGATACTGCTCATGCAGATCGCGCAACATGTCGGCAAGGTCGAACACCTCCTTTTTAGGCTGTACGTCACCGCCATCCAGCTGCGACATGTCGAGCAATCTGTCCAGCAAGCCGCCGACATCCCGGTGTGTCGCCTTTAGCTTGCCGATAAGCAACCTTTCCTGAGACGTCCTGGACCGCTCGGCCAGCACATCGAGATACAGACGCATGGCCTGCAGGGGCTGGCGCAGGTCGTGGCTGGCAGCGGCCAGGAATCGCGACTTGGCGGCATTGGCCTCGTCCGCCTGCAGCCTTGCCTGTTCAAGCGCCCCGGCAGCCTGCTTCCTCTCGCTGATATCTTCCTGCACTGCCACATAGTAGATAATGTCTCCATGCTCATTCCTCACCGGAGCAATAGCCGACTCCTGACAATAAACCTCGCCGTTTTTCCTGCGGTTGAGGAATTCGCCGCGCCAGGTTCCTCCGGCCTTCAGTGTGCCCCACAACTCGCGGTAGGCCTCTACTGGCGTTTCACCGGAGCTCTGAAAGCTCGGATTCTCCCCCAGCACTTCATCCCTGGCGTAACCGGAAATCCGCTCGAAAGCAGGATTCACGTGGATAATGGAAGGTCGACTATCGGTAATAATGATGCCCACGGGGCTGTTCTCAACCGCCAGCGCCAGGGTTTGCAGCTTTTCCTCTGCCTGCTTCAGAACACCGATATCACGGAAGGTACCTTCCACACCGGCAGCACGGCCCTGCTCATCGGAATACTGATGACAGTTGACGGAAACCCATACGGTCGTGCCGCTCCTGTGGCGAAGTCGGATGCGGTAATCATGCACGCTGCCGCTCTCCCGAACCCGGCTGATCAGGGCCTCGCGTTCGCCTTCATCCACGTAAAAGTTTGTCACCGGCTTGCCGCATACATCTTTCGGGGTGTAGCCAATCAGCGCCGTCACCGACGGCGTGATCATCTGAATGCACCCCTTGTTATCGGTGCGATAGAGCACTTCCTGCATATGATCGAAGATCGATTGCAGCTGAGCGGTTTTTCGTCGCACGGCCCTGCGCAGGGAAACAATAAAAAAGCCCCCCGCCAGCGCAATCAGAATCAACAGCCCTGCCAGCACTTCCCAGCGCATCAGCAGGGCCATCACCTGTTGGCTCAATCCGCTTGCCGCCGGCCATTATAGATCAGGCCGTTTCCTGCATGGTAATCGGCAAGCACCCGGGCCGCATCGCTCCGGCATACCCCGCTCATCACCCGAATCTCTCGCATCTCCAGTTGCGCAATCCAGTCGGGATGGCGCGGCCCCTCGTCGAACCCGATGCGCTGAGCATCAGCAGCCGTCGCCCCACAGACAAGGCTGCGGATGCCGGACCAGGGAATCGCTCCGAAGCACATGGCACACGGCTCGCAACTTGTGACCAGTTCACAGCGCGGCAGCCCTGCCGAACCGAGATCGAAGCTGCTGAGCGACTGCTGCGCTCCGGCAATGGCCAACATCTCGGCATGCGCCGTTGAGTCATTCAACTGCACCACGCGATTCACGCCGGCGGCAATCAACCTTCCGCTATCCATATCGAAGACCCCCGCGCCAAACGGGCCGCCCGTACCCTGTTCGACATTCAGACGCGCCCATTCAACCACCAGCCGCATACGCGCCTCAGACGAGGGGAAACGCCCGGTTTCGACCGCAACATGCTCAACCAACCACCGTGGGAGCATGCCTTCAGGCGGCCGCAGCATCCGAGTCCGAATCCCGGTGTGCGGCCTGCACGATGCCCCCGCCGAGCAGTTCCTTACCGGCATACACCGCCGCCACCTGCCCCGGCGCCGTCGGCTTCTGCTTCTCATCGAATAGCAGTTCATAGCCGTCCGTGCAGGGTCTGAGCAGGCATGCCGCCGGCTTCATCTGGTAACGCACCTTGGCCAGCAACGGCTCACCATCCAGCGGCTGGCGTATCCATGCCGCCTCACCCACCTCGACGCGCGAGATCATGGCCTCGGCCGGATGCGCCACCACCACGCGTGCTGTTGTCCCATCGAGCGCCACCACATGCCATGGTCCGCCGGAAAGGTTCAGTCCCTTGCGCTGGCCTAGCGTGTAGTGCGCGATGCCTTCGTGCCCACCCAGCCTGTGCCCTTCGGTATCGACGATATCGCCGGGCACAAAGCCCGCCCTCGCGCCCTCGCGCTTGAGGAAGGCAATACGATCACCGGCGGGGATAAAGCAGATATCCTGACTTTCGTGCTTCTCGGCGGTGAGCAGCTTGTAGTCTCGGGCCAGATCGCGGGTTTCATTTTTTTGCAGGTTACCGACCGGGAACAGGATTCGCTCTGCCTGGGCACGGTTAATGGTGGCCAGGAAATAACTCTGATCCTTGCGCTGATCCTCGCCGCGCAGGATATGCACACCGCTGCCGTCATCGCAGCGCTGCACATAATGGCCGGTCGCCACATAGGCAGCCTCCAGCTTGTCCGCAGCATCGAGCAGCGCGCCGAATTTCACAAAGCGATTGCAGCGCTCGCAGGGATTGGGAGTGCGGCCGGATTCATAATCGGCAATGAAGGGATCGATGACATTATCGCGGAAGTTGTCGCGCATATCCATGGAATAGAACGGAATGCCGATCTGGTCGGCCACCCGGCGCGCATCGTAGGCATCGTCCAGCGAGCAACAGGATCCATGTCCGGCCACCTCGCTGCGCGAATAGTCCCACACATGCAGGAACACACCGAATACATCCGCGCCGGCATCCTTGAGCAGGGCCGCCATCACCGACGAATCCACCCCGCCGCTCATCGCCGCCACTACGCGCACACCGCGCAGATGCGAAAGGGATTGAATCAGGGAAGCTTTATCGGCCATCGGCAGAGCCTACCCCGCAGTGCTTCACCGAAGCAAAGCCGGAAAACGGAGTTCTGCAATCAGGATGCCTGAATCAGGAAATCTGCTTCGGCAGAGGTAAGGACAAGCCCGTGGCGCGACGCATCAGCATCTGTTTCAGCAGACCGGCATTGCCGACTGCCCGCATACCGGCATCACGCAGCCACGGCACCCCCGGAGTGGATGAGGTGAACAGGTGATGGAAGCCCTCCATCGCGCCCATCACGGCCAGCACATCGGGCATACGATTGCCGCGCATGCGCCCGAGCACATCCATGCTGCCGTGATCTTCCCGGAAGCGGCGCGCATCCGAAAGCTCCTGAGCCAACGACATGGCATCACGCAGGCCGAGGTTTACGCCCAGACCGGCCAGCGGATGCACCTGATGCGCAGCATCGCCGATCAGCGCCAGACGCGGCCGCACCATGTGCCTGGCAAGCTGGCTGCGCAGCGGAAAAGCGGCGCGCTCGCCCACTTCCTGCAACACACCGAGCAGCGGACCGAATGCCAGTTGCAACTCGGCGAGGAAGCCCGCGTCATCCAGTGCCATCAGGCGGTCGGCTTCAGGATCGTCGGCGCTCCACACGATCGAGCACAGGTTGTCGGTCATCGGCAACATGGCCAGCGGGCCGGTGGGCAGGAAGCGCTGGTACGCCACGCCGCGGTGCGCGAACTGCGGCCTGACCGTGGCAACGATACCGCGCTGCATGAAGCGATGGCTCCACACCTGGATACCGGCCTGCGTGCGCAGCCAGGAATTGCCGCCATCAGCTCCGACCACCAGCGGTGTGTGCAGCACGCGGCCATCGGAAAGCTTCAGTTCGACATGCGACATCTTCCAGTGCACATCATCCACGCTCGCCGGACAACACCATTCAATGGCATCCGACTCATGCACCACCTGCATCATCGCTTCGGACAACACACTGTTCTCGACCAGAAAGCCGAGCTCCTGCATGTCCGCCTCGGCGGCCTCGAAACGAACACTGCCGAAACGCTGGTCGTCAAAAATCCGCATGCCCTCGATCGTCTGCGCCTTCGGTCCGATATACGGCCACACGCCGATACCACGCAGCATCTCAACCGTGCCGGCCACGATCGCCGACACGCGGCAGTCGCGCCCGAGAGACAGCCGCGGCGTACCCTCCATGCGCTCGATCACCACCACCGAAAACCCGGTATCCTTCAGCGCGCAGGCCAGCCCGAGTCCGACCATGCCGCCACCGATAATCACCACATCCGCTTGCTGCGCCTTCATGCCGCACCTCCTGCCTGCTGAGCCAGCCCGGCCGCCCGGCGAAGCAACCAGCTGCGCAATGCCGGCAACCTGTCCATGCCGGCCATGCCAAGGCCGCGCGCCAGCTTCACGGGCAGCAGATCGTTGCAAAAAACCGCATTCAGCCCCTCGGTGAAAGCGGTCACCGAGGCGGTATCGAGCGTGCGCTGCTGGGCATATTCCTCCAGCACGATGGGCGCGCCGATATCCCTGCCGCCATCCACGGCGCGCTGCAGGGCCCGGCTCAAATCACCGACATCTCGCAGACCGAGGTTCAGCCCTTGTCCGGCGACCGGATGCATGGTGTGCGCGGCATTGCCGATCAGGGCCACGCGCGGCGCGGTAAATCGCTCGGCCACGCGATACTCGAATGGAAACAGGGCACGCGGCCCGGTCTCAACAAAACCACCCAGATGTGCCTGCATTTCCTGCCCGGCGGCAATCTTCAAAGCCCGCATGAACGCAGCATCATCCAGGCTGCTCATACGTGCCGCCTCGCGTGGCGCCAGCGTCCAGACAATCGAATAGCGCCCCGCATCCAGCGGCAGGAAAGCCAGCGGGCCCTCCGGCCGGAAACATTCGTGCGCCACATCGCGATGCTGATTTTTCGGGGTCACCGAGGCGACCAGCCCGAAACGGTTATGATCCCAACCGCGACTGCCGATACCGCAGAATTTACGCACACGGCTCATCGTGCCATCCGCCCCAACCAGCAGGCGTGCCTGCAAGGTTTGTTCATCCCCGTCTCCGCGCACTTGCACCCTCACGCAGTCATCAAGCAGCTCGATGCCCGCAAGTTGCGCCGGCGAAACCACCCTCACCTGCTGTGGCATCTGCTCATACAGCGCTTTGAGGATGTGCGCGTTCTGCACCACGTAACCCAGCGCATCGACATCCGCCTCGGCGCGATGCATGCCGACCTCACCGCGGTTGCCCGGCTCGAGCACATGCACCTTGCGGATCGGGGCCGCCCCGGCACGTTTAACATCCTGCCACACGCCAAGCGACTCAAGATGGCAGCGTGAACCATGCGACAGCGCAATCACGCGTTCGGGTGTTGTTTCCGCGAAGCTTGATGTGTCCTGTGCCTCGACCACCGCCACGGACAGCCCCATGCGCGCGGCCGTCATGGCCAGCGCCGCCCCTGCCAGGCCGCCGCCGATAATCACCACATCATGAATCGCGTGTTTGTTGTTCTGTGATCCTGCCAATACCCGCTCCCTTTAGCCCTCTGCTCATTCACCCCATGCAGTCCCCGCCGCTTTCCGCCCCGAGGTATAATCCATACCCTCCCGAGGGGCAAGGACAAGCCTTGCTGCAAGCTTGACACCCAGCGCCGCGATGACAATGCTTCGCCGCCTGTTTTACCACGCTTTCTCTTATGCCGGGATGGTGAAATTGGTAGACACGCCAGACTCAAAATCTGGTTTCCGCAAGGAAGTGCCGGTTCGACTCCGGCTCCCGGTACCACTCACCTGAACAGTCAGGAGAGGCAGCCACACCTGCACAGCCGGTGCGCTGGCTCAGCTTTTGGCCTTGTTCTTCGCTTTCGCGTAGTGGCCGCGAATCTTGAGCAGTGTTTCATTCACCCGGGACAGGTTCCACGGCTTGGCAAGCACCTCGATATTGCCCTGCACCATGAATTCCTTGCTGGCCAGGGTATCCTGCAGGTCGTACCCGGTCATCAGCACCACCGGCATATCCGGCCTCAGCTGCCCGATATACTGCGCCACCACCGTGCCACTGCAGCGCGGCATGACGATATCGAGGAAGGCCGCATGCAGCTGCTTCTGGTATGCAAAAAACTGCTGCCTGGCCTCTTCACCATCGGCCGCACAGACCACCTTATAACCGCTGCCCTCAAGCATTTCCCTGAGCGCATCGCAAGCATCGCTGTTGTCATCGGCCACCAGAATCAGCTCACCGTTGCCCTTAAGCAGTTGCACGGACTCCTTGGCATGATCGGCCGACACTTCGACTCGCCGGGTCAGCAGCGGCAGCCAGCAACGGAACAGCGCCCCCTCGCCCGGCATGCTTTCCACCTCTATGCAACCGCCATGCAACTCCACGCAGCCCTGCACCATCGGCAGGCCCAGCCCGGTTCCACGACCGGCCTCGTTGGTCGTAAAATAGGGATCGAAGATTCGTTTGCGCGTGGGTTCGTCCATGCCGCAGCCGTTATCTTCCACCTCGATGCGCACGCATTCATCGGGCAGGCTCTCGACCGTTCCCCGCATGCGGCATTCGCCCCGACAATCGTTTCGCTTGCCGCAGCGCCCGGCACGGACCGTGATGCGTCCTCCGGTTTGCGCCCCCTTTCCGAACTTCCTGTCAACCGCATAACTTGCGTTGGTAAGAAGATTCAGAACAGCCTGCTGAATACGGCCCGGATCGCCACTGACCTGCATATCATGCTCGTCGATCTCGAACTGCAGTTCGATATTCTCCGGGATCGCCGGCCGGGCAAATTTCACGATCTCCTTGAGGAAGGGGCGCAGATCGAATTCCTTCTTTTCCATGACCCCGGAGCGCGCGAATGTGAGCAGCTGACGGATCACATCGGCCGCCTGATAGCCCTGCTTCTCCACCCGCTTCAGACGCTTGAGTGCCTCCGGATGATCCTGCATATCGCTCTGTACCAGATAGAGATTGCCCAGCATGCCGGCCAGCATATTATTAAAATCATGGGCTATACCGCCCGCCAGCGTACCTACGGCCTCCATCTTCTGCGCCTGCAGGAGTTGCGCCTCCATTTCATTTAATTCGGTGATGTCCCGATGCACCGAGGAAAAACGAAGCACGCCGTGTTCATCACGCACCGGCGATATGCTGCTCAGCGATGTATAGATTTGTCCGTCCTTGCGCTTGCGCCGGTGCCGCCCATGCCAGGCAAGGCCAAGCTGCACGGCGGCCTTGGCCTCCTCGGTCGCCGGGTCGCTCTCATCCCACCACACCCAGGTCGACTTACCGACCAGCCTCTCCTCGCTGTCCATTCCGACGACATGACAATAAGCCGGGTTAACCGCCTCTATCGTTCCGTCAGAATCAAATACACATACCGATTCGTCGCCCTGCTCAATCGCGCGCTGCAACAGGTCCGAGCGCGTTCGCAAGGCCTCCTGCTCGGTGACATCCTCGACCAGGCCGATCCAGCTGATCACCTCGCCCCGTGCATTGCGCACCGGCGAAAGATGCAGGTTGTTCCAGAAGGGCGTGCCATCCTTGCGGTAGTTTCGCAGCAGTGCGCGAACCGCTTCACCGCGCCGAATCGCGCTGCGGGTGCTCTGCACTGCAGGCTGTTCGGAGTCCTTGCCCTGCATGAAGCGCGGATGCCTGCCGATAACCTCATCAGCGGTATAACCGGTAATCTGGGTGAAAGCAGGGTTCACGGCGGTGATGCGCAGTTCTCCGTCTTGCGGCGATGTCACCACCACACCCACCGACAGATTGTTCACCACCGAATTAAAAAGACTGTTCTGATCACGCGCTGCCTTAAGCGGGCGCACCACCCAGACATAGATCAGTGTCGAGGAAAGCCAGCCGAGCAGCAGCGCATCCATTACCCCCGTCCACAAGCTGCTGCTATCGAAGTCGAACACTTCCATCGCCGCCATGATCATGAATTCAATGCCGACGATGGCCGCCACCAGCTGCAGGCCGATCTGGACCGCGCCGCGATTGCGCATCAAAAGAGCATGGAAATCCATTGTGGAACTATCGGACAAAACGCGACTTTTCGAAATAGGCAAAATACGGAGCTTAGCATAAGCAAATTCCCGATCGCCATCGGTACCGACATCGCTTAAGGGGTGATGATATCCTTGCGAATGGCAATGCGGGCCAACTCAGCAACATTGTCGCAGCCCAGCTTGGCCATGATGCGGGTGCGATGCGTACCGACGGTTTTCGGACTCAGGTGCAGAAGCTCGGCAATATGCTGCACACCCTTCCCCTCGGCCAACATGCGGAACACCTCAAATTCACGTCCGCTGAGCGACTCCAGCCCCTGCCCGGTCTTCAGCATGGCCATGCGACGGGCAATACCGCTCTCCAGATACACTTCGCCATCATCCACCCGGGTCACGGCATCATACAGGGCCGACGAGTTCATCCCTTTACTCATGAAACCACGTGCCCCGGCCTCCATCGCCTTGACGGCAAGGACTTCATCATCATACATCGTCAGCATCACAATGCGGGCGTCAGGATCACGTCTGATGATACGACGCAGCGCCGACAGGCCGCCCTCGCCGGGCATGGCCACGTCCAGCAGCAGCACATCCGGATGTTGCTCGAAGTAATGCGTGTAGGCCTCTTCCCCGGTCGCCGATTCTGCGACAACGCTGATTCCGGGGCGCCTTTCGAGCAGGCCACGAATACCATCGCGCACCAGTGCATGGTCGTCCACAATCTGTACCCGTATGGTTTTACTATCGCTCATTCAGACCCCTTCAAACAAGATAAGCGGCGGATTGTATGCATTGTTGCCAACCGAAAGTATAAGCATATCCCCCGTTGCATATCGGTATTTTACGCATCAGGTCATCCTGACCGGATCAGGGGGATATGCAGATACAGGCGCGTACCCCCACCGCCCGGCGCTGAATCGATCCGTATGCTTCCACCCAACAGCTCTGCACGTTCACGCAAGCCGATCAGGCCAAATCCGGAACATGGCTCCGCCGGATCAAAACCACGACCGTCATCTTCGATCACTCCCTCCAGCCGACCATCCCGCAAGTTTAGCTGCAGTCGGATGAGCGAGGCCGCGGCATGCCGCTGAATGTTCCTCACAGCCTCGTGAGTGATGCGAAATATCCTTACCGCCACCTCATCATCCAGGTCATCCACGCCCGCATCGATAGCCGCCTCCACCCTCATATCGTTTTGCCGCCCCGTTTCCTCGACAAGATCGAGCAGCGCCCCCTTGAGTCCCATGGCATCCAGATGTGGTGGCCTGAGCAGGCGCAGCTGCCCTCGCAGCGCATCAATGACCTGTGCAATGTGCTTTTCTTCATCGCGTATCGCCTCGGCAGGCTCACAACTGCCCGTCTCACAGTCCTGCGCCAGCCCATCCAACCGCATCTGCAAACTGGCCAGCACCTGCCCCACATCATCGTGCAGCACCCGGGCCAACGAACGCCGCTCATCCTCGTTCACCTTGATCAATCGTTTGGACAAACCCTTCATTTCGTCAAGCAAACGACGCCGCTCTGCATCAGCCAGCAGTGCGCTGCGCCAACTGATCGACATACCAATAATCAGCACCACTACGATCAGGCTGCCGACAATCCATATCATCCATTCCTCATGACTGATCTTATGCCGTTGCTCCAGAATCCAATGCTCCGGCACCGCCTCACTGAACTGCCACACCATGCCCTGCAGCCTGTCATCAAGAGGCAACCATTCGGCAGGGCGAAGCTCAGCGTGCCGGACAAAACCGTACCCCGTCGAATGTGCATTGCCTTCCGGCAAAACCTCAACCTCATCATCATGCAAGCGATAGACATAACCCGCATCGATACGTCGCATCGAATCACCCTCAGGCAGAGGGGTCCGGGCATGCCGCCAATACAAATACCTGCCACTGAGAAACATCACCAACAACCCTGACTCCCCACCGGCCACCGCAGCCTCCACCGGAACGGCCACCCGCATCAATGGCAAGGTAAGCGCATGCTCCTCGTCAGCATCCCTTTCAGGCACACTCATGGGTGAAAGATAGACGCGGCCGGGAGGTGTATTCGTTGCCGCCTGAAAGAATGGCGTGCCTGCCCGTGAAACCAGATCCCCGGGGAGAGCAAAGCGGAACCCTTCCCGACTTGCACGCATACGAAAGCGTTCCAAACCGCTCCTGTCCAGCAACCGAAACTCGATGACATGCGATGCCACCGGGGCAAACGCCGATTGCAGATCATCCACCGCATCCGGTTCGGGAGCCCCCGTCAGCAGACTACGAACAGCGTGCGACAGGGACATGGCACTGAGCAGGGCCACATCATAGCTCAGATCATTGACGATATACGCCTCGCTCGCCTCCAGATGATGCTGGACTTCGGTGCTCAGCCCGACTTCGATCTCCGTCATCTCCAGTCGATACCAGCTATGACAGATCATTCCCCACCCGCCAACCAGCAGGACGCCGAGCAAGGCAAGACCCAGCTGCATCTTTCGGATGGATCTCCTGAGTTCACGATTCTTCCGCATGTAAGTCAGTGTACTGGCTCCCATTCTGTTTGCACCAGCTTTGCTTCCACCCGAAACCCGGTTCGCCAATGAAGCATCGCGTGCTAGAGTTTTGCGCAAAGATCAATACTCCCTCAAACAGGATCAGCCCCGCAACCATGACCAAGACAGATTCCCTATCAGCACAAACAGCCCGGCGCACCGCCCTGCTGCATCACGCCCTGGCAAACCGTATCCTGATTCTCGACGGCGCCATGGGCACGATGATCCAGAGCCACAAGCTGGAAGAAGCCGATTACCGCGGCGAGCGTTTCGCCGACTGGGCATCGGAACTGAAAGGCAATAACGACCTGCTCAACCTGACCCGGCCGGAAATCATCCGCGACATTCACGAGGAATACCTGGCTGCCGGCTCGGACATCATCGAGGCCAATACCTTCAACGCCAATTCGGTTTCGATGGCCGACTACCATATGGAAGAACTGGTGTATGAACTGAATGTCGAGGGCGCGCGCCTGGCCCGCGAGGCATGCGACGCCGCAGCCACGGCCGACAAGCCGCGCTTCGTGGCCGGTGTGCTCGGCCCGACCTCGCGCACCTGCTCGCTCTCACCCGATGTCAACGATCCCGGATTCCGCAACATCACTTTCGACGAACTGGTCGAGACCTACACCGAGGCCACGCGCGGCCTGATCGACGGCGGCGCCGATATCCTGCTGATCGAAACCGTGTTCGACACGCTCAACGCCAAGGCTGCCGTATTCGCCGTGAGGCAGTACTTCGCCGAATCCGGTCTGGAAGTGCCCATCATGATCTCCGGCACCATCACAGATGCCTCGGGACGCACCCTTTCCGGGCAGACCGCCACCGCCTTCTACAATTCGCTGGCGCATGCAAAGCCGATCTCCATCGGTCTGAACTGCGCACTGGGCGCTGCCGAACTGCGCCAGTATGTCGAGGAACTGGCGAATACCGTCTCCTGCCATATCAATGCACATCCCAATGCAGGCCTGCCCAATGCCTTCGGTGGCTACGACGAAACCCCGGAGGATATGGCGGCAGAAATCAGGGAATGGGCCGAATCCGGCTTTCTGAATATCATCGGCGGCTGCTGCGGCACGGGCCCCGAGCACATCCGCGCCATGAGCAAGGCAGTAAGCGGCATCGCCCCGCGCCCGCTGCCCGTACGCGGCGAGACCAGGCCCATCCAGTGCCGGCTGTCGGGGCTGGAACCTCTGCATATCGACGGCGATTCCCTGTTCGTGAACGTCGGCGAGCGTGCCAATGTGACCGGTTCGGCCGTATTCAAGCGCCTGATCATGAATGGCGAATACAACATCGCGCTGGATATCTGCCGTGAACAGGTGGAAAACGGCGCGCAGATCATCGATGTGAACATGGATGAAGCCATGCTCGACGGCGTGGCCGCGATGACTACCTTCCTGAACCTGATCGCCAGCGAACCGGATATCTCGCGCGTGCCGGTGATGATCGATTCCTCCAAGTGGGAAATCATCGAGGCCGGCCTGAAGTGCATCCAGGGCAAGGGCGTGGTCAATTCGATCTCGCTCAAGGAAGGCAAGGAAGCATTCGTGAAGCATGCCCGCCTGCTACGCCTGTATGGCGCAGCGGTGATCGTGATGGCATTTGATGAGCAGGGCCAGGCCGACACCTATGCGCGAAAGACCGAAATCTGTGAGCGCTCCTACCGCATCCTGGTGGACGAGGTCGGCTTCCCGCCGGAAGACATCATCTTCGACCCGAACATCTTCGCCATCGCCACCGGTATCGAGGAGCACAACAACTACGCCGTGGACTTCATCGAGGCCACCGGCTGGATCAAGGAACACCTGCCGCAGGCGATGATTTCCGGCGGCGTGTCGAATGTATCCTTCTCCTTCCGCGGCAACAATCCGGTGCGCGAAGCAATTCATTCCGTGTTCCTGTATCACGCCATCAAGCGCGGCATGACAATGGGCATCGTCAATGCCGGCCAGTTGGCCGTGTACGACGATCTGCCCGCCGAACTGCGTGACCGGGTGGAAGACGTGGTACTGAACCGCCGCGAGGACGCCACCGAGCGCCTGCTGGATATCGCGGAAGATTTCCGCGGCGACGGCACGAAGGCCAAGAAGGCCGATGACGAATGGCGCAGCCTTCCGGTCGCCAAGCGACTGGAGCATGCGCTGGTCAAAGGCATCGACACCTTCGTGGATGCCGATACCGAAGAGGCCAGACAGCAGTTCGCCACCCCGATCGAGGTCATCGAGGGCCCGCTGATGGACGGTATGAACGTGGTCGGCGACCTGTTCGGCGACGGCAAGATGTTCCTGCCGCAGGTAGTCAAATCCGCGCGCGTGATGAAAAAAGCCGTGGCCTGGCTGATGCCTTACATCGAGGCAGGCAAGGCTGCGGGATCGAATTCCTCCAACGGCAAGGTGCTGATGGCCACCGTGAAGGGCGACGTGCACGACATCGGCAAGAACATCGTCGGCGTGGTTCTGCAATGCAATAACTTCGAGGTCATCGATCTGGGCGTGATGGTACAGACCAGCACCATCCTCGAAGAAGCCAAAAAGCACGACGTGGACATTATTGGCCTCTCCGGCCTGATCACCCCGTCGCTCGATGAGATGGTGCATATCGCCAAGGAGATGCAGCGCCTCGGCTTCTCCGTTCCGGTCATGCTTGGCGGCGCGACCACCTCCAAGGCGCACACCGCCGTGAAGATCGAGCCTGAATACGAGCAGCCGGTCATCTGGGTGAAGGATGCGTCGCGTGCCGTGGGCGTGGCGCAGAACCTGATTTCAGAGCTCAATCGCGCCGATTTCGTGAACAGGACCCGCGAGGAATACAAGGGTGTGCGCGAGCGCTATCTCGGCCGCCAGAGCGCCACCGAATGGCTTAGTCTTGCCGATGCGCGCGCCAACGCCACACCACTGAACTCCGACACGGTGGCACCGGCACCCTTGCAGCCCGGCGTGCATGCGCTGGGCGACATCCCGCTTTCGGAGATTCGCGAATTCATCGACTGGACCCCGTTCTTCTCCGCCTGGGAACTGAACGGTGCATACCCGCGCATCCTTTCCGATCCGCACAAGGGCAAGGAGGCACAGAAGCTCTTTGACGAGGCGCAGCAGTGGCTGGATAAAATTATCGACGAAGGCTGGTTCACGGCCAAGGCCGTGTTCGGCCTGTTCCCGGCCAGTGCCACCGGGGACGACAGCGTGATTGTGTACAGCGACGAGCAGCGCAAGACAGAGGCCGCCCGCTTCCACTTCGTACGCCAGCAGCAGAACAAGAAGGACTCGCGCGCCAACCTGTGCCTGTCCGATTTCGTCAGCAAGGACGATACCGACCATCTTGGCGGCTTCGCCGTCGCCATCTTCGGCGCAGAGGAGAGGGCAAAGGCCTTCGAGGCTGACAACGATGATTACCATGCCATCATGATCAAGGTGCTGGCCGACAGGCTTGCCGAAGCACTGGCCGAGATGCTGCATCGCGATGTGCGCACGAAGTTCTGGGGCTATGCCGCCGACGAGACACTGTCCGTGGAGGACATGATCCGCGAGAAGTATCAGGGCATCCGCCCGGCAGCCGGCTATCCGGCCTGCCCGGAGCATACGGAAAAGGGCACGCTGTGGTCCCTGCTGGATGTGGAAGCGAGCATCGGCATGTCGCTCACCGAAAGCTACGCCATGCTTCCCACGGCGGCGGTTTCCGGCCTGTATTTCGCCAACCCTGCGGCGCAGTACTTCACTGTCGGAAAAATCAACAAGGACCAGGTGGAAGACTATGCCCGTCGCAAGGGCTGGAGCGCGGAGGAAGCCGAGCGCTGGCTGAGCCCGAACCTGGGGTATTAGGCATGAATCAGGTCAACATTGCAGACCTGATGCAACAGAGCGGTGTCGGCTTCGGTACCAGCGGGGCGCGCGGCATGGCGGACGATATGTCCGACCGCGTCTGTTATGCCTACACGGCTGCCTTTCTCGACTGGCTGCGTGAAGCGAATCTGATTGCGGACAAGCGCGTCGCCATCGCCGGCGATTTCCGGCCGAGCACGCCGCGCATCATGGCGGCTGTCGGCATGGCGGTGCACGATGCGGGACTCAAGCCAGTCAACTGCGGTTTCATCCCCACCCCGGCAGTTGCGCTGTATGGCATGGCGAGACGCATCCCGGCCATCATGGTCACCGGCAGTCATATTCCGGACGATCGTAACGGTATCAAGTTCTACAAGCCGACCGGCGAAATCCTGAAAGACGACGAACAGGCCATGACCGCGCGCAGCATCGCGCTGGACGAGTCGCTGTTCGATGCCGGCGGCATGGCCGGCGACGCCTATGAACTGCCGCCGCTGGATGACGAGGCGCACCGGGACTATGTGCGCCGCTATGTGGATTTCTTCCCCGAGGGTTGCCTGAAACATCGCCGCGTCGGGGTATATGAACACTCCAGCGTGGCGCGCGACCTGCTCGGGGAGATCATGCAGTCACTCGGCGCCGAAGTGGTTCGCCTCGGCCGCTCGGAGCATTTTATTCCGGTGGATACCGAAGCCATCCGCGACGAGGACATCAAGCTTGCGCAGCAATGGGCCGCTGATGCCAAAGCCAGAGGCAGGCCGATGGACTGCATTGTTTCGGCGGATGGGGATGGCGATCGTCCGCTGCTCAGCGATGCTGCCGGCAACTGGCTCAGGGGCGACATCGCCGGCATCCTCACCGCGCGCTTTCTCAGGGCCGAATACATCGCCACACCGGTGAGCTGCAACAGTGCAGTGGAGAAATCCGGCTGGTTCATGGCGGTGGACCGCACGCGTATCGGCTCGCCATACGTCATCGAGGCCATGCAGGCTGCCGAAACGGAAGGAGCGGAAAACATCGTCGGCTACGAGGCCAATGGCGGCTTTTTAACCGGCGGCGGCATCGAGTCTCACGGCCGCACACTGGCTGCCCTGCCCACGCGCGATGCGGTGATCGTACCGCTGGCCATCCTGTTACTGGCCTGTGAGACGGGCAGCTCCATCGCAAGCCTGCTAAACGAGCTGCCGCGACGTTTTACGGCCAGCGACCGTATCAAGAACTTTCCCACCGATCTTTCCCGGGAAAAGCTTGCACCGCTCGACACCGGCAATCCCTCGGCCAACATCGCCGCCGCCCATGCCCTGCTCGGTGCACAATTCGGCGCTGTCGCCGGGGTGGATACCACCGACGGCATCCGTATCACCTTCGGGTCCGGCGAGGTTGTTCACCTGCGCCCGTCGGGCAACGCACCCGAACTACGCTGTTATACCGAGGCTGATAGCGAGGCGCGCGCCATCGCCATGAATGCTGCCTGCCTGGAGCGGCTTGCCGCATGGAAAACACCATGAACGCCGACGCCCGGACATGAAGCCCTTCATCGAAATCGACAAGGCCGACAATCACGGCGGTATCATGCGCCTGTATCAGCGCGGCGATGAGTGGTCCATCCGCGTGGACAAGCAGGGGGAGTTGATGAACAGCCGGGCGCACAACTCCGAGGATGTGCTGGCCGTGCTGGCCTGCGAACTGGTCGCCGGAAGGAAGGCGCCGCATCTGCTGATCGGCGGACTGGGCATGGGCTACACGCTAAGTGCCGCCCTTGAACATACGGTGCAGGATGCATGCATCACGGTCTCCGAGCTGGTGCCGGCAGTGGTACGCTGGAATCGCCAGCACCTTGGCGCGCTGGCCGGTCACCCGTTGAATGATCCGCGCGTGGCGGTGCTCGAGCAGGATGTCGGCAAGGTGATGCTGGAGCATGAGGAATGCTTCGACGCCATTATGCTGGATGTCGACAACGGGCCGGACGGCTTCACCCGCGAGGACAACGACTCGCTGTACGGCTACCCCGGCCTGACCAATGCCTTTGAAGCCCTCAAACCGGGTGGTGTACTCACTGTCTGGTCGGCAGCTCCGGACCAATCATTTGCCCAGCGCCTGATGAAAGTCGGATTCAGGGTCGAGGAAAGACGCGTGCGCGCAACCCCGAGGGATAACGGGGCCAAACACACCATATGGATCGCCATCCGCCCTGCATAGAAAAGCTGAATGCCCGAGCCCGAAAATCCCTCACCTAAACGATCAAGCCGACAATCAGCAGCGCCACGATATTCACAATCTTGATCATCGGATTCACCGCCGGCCCGGCCGTATCCTTGTAGGGGTCGCCCACGGTGTCGCCGGTCACCGAGGCCTTGTGCGCCTCACTTCCCTTGCCGCCATTGTGCCCGTCCTCGATGTATTTCTTGGCATTGTCCCAGGCGCCACCGCCAACTGTCATCGAGATGGCCACAAAGATGCCGGTGATGATGCTGCCCACCAGCACGCCCCCCAGCGCCTTGGCGCCGAACAGAAAGCCCACTGCCACCGGCACCGCAACCGGAATCAGCGACGGCAGGATCATCTCCTTCAGGGCTGATCGGGTGAGAAGGTCCACCGCCTTCGAATAATCCGGCAGCGCCGTTCTTTCCATGATACCGGGGATCTCGCGGAACTGCCTGCGCACCTCGATGACGATGCTCTGCGCCGCTTTGCCGACAGCCTCCATGGCCAGCGCACTGAACAGGTATGGCAGCAAGCCGCCGATGAACAGGCCAATGATGATTTCATGGTCGGACAGGTCGAAGCGCATCTCGCCGACGAAGCGCGATAGCTCATGCGTGTAGTCCTGGAAAAGCACCAGCGCGGCCAGCCCCGCGGAGCCGATGGCATAGCCCTTGGTCACCGCCTTGGTGGTATTACCCACAGCGTCGAGCGGATCGGTCACGGCGCGCACCTCGGCCGGCATCTCGGCCATTTCGGCGATACCTCCGGCATTGTCGGTGATCGGCCCGTAGGCATCCAGTGCAACGATCATGCCGGCCATGGAAAGCATCGCCGTGGCGGCGATGGCAATGCCGTACAAGCCGGCCAACTCGAAAGCGAACCAGATGCTGAAGCAGACCACCAGCACGGGCACTGCCGTGGATTTCATCGACAGCCCGAGACCGGCTATCACATTGGTGGCATGACCGGTTTCCGAAGCCCTGGCGATCATCTGCACCGGCGAGAACAACCGGCTGGTGTAGTACTCGGTAATCACTACCAGCGCGGCGGTCAGCGCCAGCCCGACCATAGAAGCGCCATACAGGGCCCACACAGAAAACATGCCGTTACCGCCCATCAGCCAGAAGGTGATGGGCAGAAAGAGCACGGCCGAAACCACCCCGGATACGATTAATCCTCGATACAGAGCCTTCATCACCATCTGATCCGCACCGATTTTCACGAAGCGCATGCCGATAATGCTGGCCAGAATCGATGCCCCACCGAGCAGCAGGGGATAAAGCATGGCATTCGGAAAGCCGGCGAAGGTGAGCGCCGCCAGAAGCATGGTGGCGATCATGGTCACGGCATAGGTTTCGAACAGGTCCGCCGCCATGCCGGCGCAGTCGCCGACATTATCGCCGACATTATCCGCGATCACCGCCGGATTGCGCGGATCGTCCTCAGGAATACCGGCCTCTACCTTGCCGACCAGATCGGCGCCCACATCCGCGCCCTTGGTGAAGATACCGCCGCCCACGCGCGCGAAAACCGAGATCAACGAGGCGCCGAAAGCCAGTCCGATCAGGGGCTGCAAGAGGTGCGCCGGATCATCGCTGCCCAGCGATTGCAACACGCCGAAGAAACCGGTCACGCCGAGCAGGCCAAGACCCACGACCATCAAGCCGGTGACCGAGCCGCCGCGGAAGGCCACCTGCATGGCGGCATCGCGGCCGTTGGCCGCCGCTGCCGCCGTGCGCACATTGGCCTTCACCGAGATATTCATGCCGATAAACCCGGTGGCTGCCGAGAGTGCGGCACCCACGACGAAACCGGCTGCTGTGCCGGCGCCTATCAGCAGCAACAGCAACAGCGTGAAAACGATGCCGACAATCAGGATCGTGCTGTATTGTCGCTTGAGGTAGGCACGCGCGCCAAGCTCGATGGTACCTGCGATGGCCTGCATGCGTTCATTGCCTGCGTCGTGCCGCATCACCCAGCGGATCGAGTGCCAGGCATAGAGAACAGCCCCCACCCCGCAAGCGATGCAGATAAACAGAAAAGACATGGTAGTCATGGTGGGAACTCCTTGAGTGCATTCTGATTGTAGTGCTCAAAAGTAGCCAACAAAACCACAAATTCCACTCGGAATTGGGCGCCAGGGGAGGTTGCGGCCGGGAACAAGGCAGACTCACAGCCAAACAGTATTCTTGCATGATACTGCATCAACATGACACACCCGCCCCACGCACAGGTTGACATTCACCAGCGCCGACACATGCTTCGCCGCCATGAACACGACGTTGATGTGCTGCGAACCTGTCCGGTTCGGCTGGCTTCTCGCCCGCCGACTTGCCACCCGTGCGCCGGAGTGTTCTGTCTGAGCTGATTTCAGCCAAGCAATCGCCGACGGCCATGGGTTTCACGATCCATGGCCGTTTTTTTGCCCGATTACCTATGCATTGCACATCAAAGGAGAAAACTGTGTCTGTCCCGTTGTCGTTTGCCGGCTTGATTATCATCTGGAGCACCACCCCGCTGGCCATCCTGTGGAGCAGCCAGGGTGTCGGCTTCCTGTTCGGCATCACCAGCCGCATGGCCATCGGCTGCATTGTCGGCCTGATGCTGGTGGCCCTGCTCGGTATCGGCATGCGCTGGAACAGGCGCGCGCTTGCAGCTTACCTGACCGGCGGCCTGGGCATCTTCGGGGCCATGCTGAGCACCTACTGGGCAGCGCAGTACATCCCGACCGGCTGGATATCGCTGATCTTCGGCCTCTCGCCCATCATCACGGCCCTGATGGCCGTGTGCTGGCTGGATGGCGAAAGACCGGGCCTCAGGCGCATGACCGGCATGGTGCTGGGAGTGGCAGGATTGGCCGCCATCTTCGGCAGCAGCCTGAACATGGATCAGCATGCGGCGGCGGGTGTGGCCGCAATGCTTGCCGCAGTGACGATCTATTCCGCCAGCACGGTGTGGGTGAAGCGTATTCGCGCCTCGCTGCCGCCTCTGGTGATGAGCAGCGGCACGCTGCTGGTGGCAGCACCGCTGTTTGCCCTGTGCATGGCCTTGTTCGCGCCGCAGTTGCCGGAGCACGTCGGAGCCAGAACGCTGGGCGCCATCGGCTATCTCGCCCTGTTCGGGTCGGTGCTCGGCTTTTCGCTGTTTTATTATGTTCTGCACCATGTCGAGGCCACGCGCGTAGCGTTGATCACACTGATCACGCCGGTGCTGGCCCTCGCCGCAGGACACCTGCTGAACAGCGAACCGCTGGGCATGGATGTGGTCATCGGCTCGGTACTTATCCTGTCGGGGCTGGCCCTGTTCGAAATGCGGAGCAAAGCCTCTGTCGATCAGCACTAGCCGACGAGCATAAAAAACCCGGGCGGTCGCTGGACCGCCCGGGTATATGTAGCCGCCCTTCCAGCTAGTTGCCGAGCAGACCCTTGATTGCACCGCCGATCTGATCGTCAGCACCCGTTCCACCCATGGCACCGCCCAGCTTGTCCACCGCGCCCTTCTGCAGGTTCTGCTTCAACTCGTCCACGGACTTGCCCAGGTATTTCTGCACACCCGCGCCCATCACTGCACCCTTCACATTCTTCAGCATGGTGTTGGAAAGCAGCTGCGCCACCTCCAGCGCGGTTGCACCGCCGCTCTTCTTGCCGATATCGGTCAACTCGATGCGCGGCAGACCGACACTCTGCTGCTTGTCGCCAAGTGCGGCGATACGCATACCGGCCTGTCCGCCCTCCACGACCAGCCTGCGAATCACCATCTTCATTTCCTCGCCGCCGGCCGATTCGTCGGCTGAGGAAGATGAGGACGTCGAGGGAGAAGAGGCGGCGAGGTTACGTTTCAGGGCATCAAGATTGGATGCGCCCGACTTGTCGATTTCGTAAAACACCTGCGGTGCGCTGATCACCAACTGGTCGATGATGATCGGGTTCCTGGTCAGCGATGCCGTATCGATTTTCGTGCTGATCGAGCCGAGCTTGAAGATATGCGGATCGGCAAAGCCTTTCGGATTGCCGACATTCAGGCCACTGATCGAGCCGCTGCCGCCCTGCAGATCGATCTTCACATCGGCGACAGTCACCTGCGTCTGCGTGGCCTTGCTGCCATAGGTTTCAATGGCGGTCTTGATAATGCTGTCAAGGTTGGAGCCGACATAAAACACCGCGCCAACGATCACCAGCAGCAAAACACCCAGTGCTATCAACAGTTTCTTCATCATCATCCTCCATTGATCCGGTTTTGTTCAGTTCGATTATAGCTAACCTACTGTAGCAAGCCTGATTCAACTCCGCACCCTCTTCCGCCGATAAGTGGATGATGAACACGCAGCAACGACATTTTGCGCCGACCCGGGAGGCATCCTTCCAGGAGATGATCCGGCAAGCCGGATACGATGCGAAGATCGACCTGTCGCACGAGCTTGAGGCACACCTGGTATACCTGATGATGCGCTATCTGCATGGCAGCTCGCGCCTGAACTGCGCTGTCGCCCTGCAAGTCATGAAGACCGCAGAGGCACGCGGCGGCGCATGCATCGACACCCTGAACGACACCGGCGATGTCTGCCTGCTTCTGGCAGGCCTGTTCCCCGAGCAGGCCCGCCGCCACATGCTCAGCGCCAGCTACTTCGCTCGCATCGGCTGCGATTGTTACCGGTTTCTCGCCGGATGCACGATGGCTACGCGTGCCCGGATGTATCGGCGCCTCAGCGATGGCTTCGGAGACATGATCGGCGTGCTACGCACCCTGCATCATTACGATTGCCGCGACTGGAATCGAAGCATGATGGATGCCTATGACCTGTGGCAGCACACTGACTGCCCGACCGCCTTTAACGAATTGTCTGCCGCGCACGGCAGCACCCCGGTCCGTCACGATCAGCAATACATCCTGTAAGCCCGGCCCCTGACCAGGAAGACTTGCCCGGCTCGCCACCCGGCGACAGCATATGCCGCATGAAATCATTTCTCTGTTTGAACCTGGTGCTTTGCGGGTGGCTGCTGGCCGCATGCGGCGATTCCGTGCAGCCCGAGAAGACCGACACCGTGCAGAACAAGCCTTTCGAGAAAAATGCCATGGATACCGTGGGTGTGGCTGAGGGTGACGAACAGGTCTCACCGTACGGCAAGCCGGCCCACTAGCCCCTGAAAAGCCCCCGGAATTCCCTGATCAGCATGATAGCCGCCCGCCCGATCTGACGCCGCCGCTTGCCGACAAAGCCTCCCTGCGCGGACGGATCGGCATCCACCTGCCGGCGCACCCTGGCATCCGGCCAGATGGTTTCCCTCCAGAAGGCCATGCGATGGCTAAAATCCGGCTGCATGCGCGCGAACACCCGCTCGGCCAGAAACGGCACCGGCTCATGCCGCATGAAGCGCGTGAACATCGAACGCTCCCGCCAATCCATGTCCGGCCTCAAGGCGCCCAGCACCTCCCCGGGCACCGGAGCAGCCAGGTGCCGCGCGGCATAGCTCAGGGCATAGAAGCACGGGCGCTCAAGCCGGTAGCGGGCAATGCCTTCCGCCACCTCCCGCCAGCCTGCACTCGTATCGATCCGGCCGGCAAGCAGTGCGATATCCTGTAACCAGATCAGCCGCTCGAAGGAATGCTTCATGGCATGGAAGCAAAGATAAGGAAGACAAACCGACGCATCCGGCAGCAGGGCAGGCTCACCCAGCAAGGTTCCGTTCGCCGCGTGCTGGAAGAAATCCCCGGCTCGCAACGGGGTGAGCAGGGCCCAGGAGGCCATACGTTCGATGCCGAGCGGCTCGGTATGCACATCGAGCAGCACCTCGCCGCGCGCGAACAGCAGCGGGTGACCCGGCAGGCTGGAGAAGCCGCATTGAAGTAATACCGCCGCACACCGTGTTTCACTGTCGGCTGCGACGAGCAGATCGATATCGGTCTGCGGCCGCAAGATCGGCGGGTTGTACAGCATCTCGGCAAGCGACTGCCCGCGCAGCATCACCACATCCAGATCCGCGGCATTTAACGCACTCAGCACCTCGACAGCTGCAGCGCGCAGCATCAGGGTATGAGCTGTCTGGCTGCGCAGCGGTTGCTCGACACATGTCTTGCGAATAGCCGCATCAAGGGGCGTGCCCGATGCCTGTACGGCATGCCAGACGCAGGCGCCCACGCCCTCCTGCCAGGCAACGTCCCAGAATTCGCGCGATGAAAGATCACACGCCGGTGACATATGCCTGCCCAGGATGAGCGCATATTGAGCGCGCAGCGTATTTTCGCTAGTATTGGAGCAATTAACGTTCCGCATTGCGGACATTATTATGTTAATAGATGGATGAATCCATCGAGGATTGAAACATGCCAGAAAAGACCGACACCAAGCCCCACGCCATGGCTGCCGGCGGCAACGATGCCCTGGCCCCTCAGGATGCAACCTCCCAGGCTCGGCGACGCCTGCTCAGGATGGGTGCCTATGTGCCTCCTGCCATCGTCGGCATGGCCATCATCGGCGGCACTTCGCGGGCCTTTGCCAGCGGTAACAGCGGACATGGCAATGCCTACGGCCACAACAGCGGGCATGGCCACGGCCACACCGTCGGCTCCTGCATGCCGTCGGCCTGCCAGCCCTGCGTCGACTACGATGATGAGGAAGGCAAGGACAAGGACAAGTACGATGAGGGCCACCACCAGCGGAACAAGTACCGGTGCGAAGTCGAGAGGGCCAAGAAAGAATACAACGACAAGAAAAAGAAAAAACATAAGAATAAATAATGTGTGTGATTATGGCGTGGCCTGAAGCGCCTGCGTCGTTCATTGTCGCTCCTTGGTAACCCTTGCCTTCCACCCATGACTTAACAGCACAAATACCAACCGGCAGTGGGCCGAAAATCCTGCATCTGCCGGATGGTGGGTTGATTCTCCAGGAAACGTCTTCCGATCTGCTCACACTCACCCATCTTGGCAACGGCGAAAACATCAGGTTCAGCGGCGTGTTCGCCAGGCGACTGGAAGAGTTTCTGCATTCTCCTGAGGGTTCGAATGCCCCGATCCTCGGATCCTTGCTGGAGCAGCATCCCTGGCTGCAACAGCTCAATCGAAGCATGACGACACCGCCATCCAAATTACTGCTTGGCAGTGGCCTGGGTATGCTCTTCGTGGAACTGACAGACCGCTGCAACGAAAGCTGCATTCACTGCTATGCCGAATCATCGCCGCAGCGCTCGGCCAGCCTGACGCGCGGGGAAATCGGTAACGTGCTGCAACAGGCTCGCGCACTGGGCCATCCTGCCGTGCAGTTCACCGGCGGCGACCCCCTGCTGCATGCAGATCTTGTCTTCGGGGTGGAAATGGCGCGCCAGCTGGATTTCGCCGTCGTGGAGATTTATACCAACGGCCTGGCCCTCAGCCGCACCCTGCTCGATAAACTGGTGCCATACCGTCCGGCCTTCTCGTTTTCCATCTATGCGGCGGACGCCTCCATCCACGACCGCATTACGCAGCACCCCGGTTCGCTCGCCCGCACACTCAAAGCCATGCGGCGCGTGCAGGATGCAGGCCTGCCGCTGCGCGTCGGTATCATCCTGATGCCGGAAAACAAGGGCACGGAAGATGCCACGATTGCCTTCCTGCAAAACGAACTGGGACTGGATGCCGGACAGATCGGCATTGACGTAGTGCGCTCCACCGGACGCGGCGCATTCATGCGCGACTATCGGCCGGACATGTCCCGCCTGAAACAATTCCGCCATAACGCGGACAGCCCGCCGAATACGGACATCGAAACGGGTAGCACCAAAACAGACAGGACCGATATTCCCTTGCGCAGAGGAAAGCTGTGCGTGGCGGCCAGCGGCGACGTGTTCCCATGCATCTTTTCGCGGCGCGTCAAGCTGGGCAATATCCGCAGAAAGTCGCTGCCGGAGATCATCGACGGGCTTGCCGAACGCAGCCTGGCATCCCCGTCCGAGGAGCGCTGGCAGCACTGCAGGGAATCGCTGAGTTGCAGCGATTGCCAAGCCATTGCTTACCTGCTGGAGAATGACGCCATCCCCATCCGGCCAGCACATCAAGGAGATTCGCATGCCATTGCCTGAATACCCCGAAAAAGCCGCCGGCCTGTGCGCCGAGGAACTCGAAGGTCTGGGTGAGGTGATCTATGTGCGTCCTGAGGACGGAGCCAGCTACTCGCTGAACATGACCGCCGCCAGCGTGCTCGAATGGTGCGACGGAAAGCGCAGCCGTAGTGATATCGCACACCTGCTGGCCGATGCCCTGCCCGATGGGCAACGGCCAGATCAGGCGCGCATCGATGCCGATGTCGACGTCATCCTGTCGGATTTCGTGAACAACGGCCTGATATACAGCGATAGCGGCAGCACCGTCTAGACCTGTCCGCCCCATGTCGGCCGAACACCTGACGAATACCGATCTGCACATTGCCGGCCTGCATGTCCGCGTCAGTTGCATGGCGGAAGCCTGCGTGGCGGGAATCCGAGCCCTGACAGCACTGTTCGAGATGTATAAAGGCGGCGGCTCGCCGGCGCTGCATTTCAGGCTCGAAACAAGCAGCAGGGCCATACAACTCACCTGCAACGGCGAGTATATCTGGCAGGGTGAGGAGCCCGGCGAGGTGGTTGCCGCCTTCGAATGGGCCTTCTACAACAGGACGATCGATCGGCTCTATCCTCGCCTCATTTCCCTGCATGCCGCCAGCGTGAAATGGTATGGGCACGGGATTACCATCGCCGGCCGCTCCGGCGCCGGAAAATCCAGCCTGTGCACGGCGGCCCTGCTGGACGGCGCCAGCTATTTCAGCGACGAATATTCCCTGCTCGGTACCGCCGGGCTCATTACCCCCTTCCCTCGCCCGCTGCAATGGGGCGGCGAGAGCCACCCGGCCTTTTCATTGCAGGCCATGCGCGACTCCGGCCTGTTCGGTGAAGCGCGCTACAGCTTCACCGATCGCGACAACCAGGCCGTGACCTCGCTGCTATGGCACCCGGCGAAACTGGCCGGTAAAGAAAAAGAGATGGAACTGCTGCTCATGCCGCGCTTCGATGCGGCAGCACAGGATGTGCAATGCGAAGCCTTGCCACGCAGCCAGGCCCTGATGGAGCTGGCTGCCGAGATGCATCACAAACTGCCGGTCGCCGAGCGCCTGCGCGAACTGCATCGGCGCATTCCGCAACATCTGCGCATCCACCGACTCATCTTCTCCGATGTGCACCGTGCCTGGGGCACGGTAAAGGCATTGCTGGCCGGCGATTAGGCGCGCGACTCGCGCGGCAGTCGGAGCCCGGCGCCCACGCCGAGCAGGGCAATGCCGGCGCACACCATAAAGGCCGAGGAAAAGTCATCCGCACCGCCCGCCTGCGTGGCAATCCAGCCGCACCCCATGATGCCCAGTGCCGTGCCCAGACCGAAACCACAGGCCGAGTACCAGCCCTGCGCACTGGCCCGCCGATGCGGCGGCGCCAGGCGCTGCACCCAGGTGATGGCATTGATATGAAAGGCCGCAAAGCTCGCCGCATGCAGCAGCTGCAGAAGCAACAGCCAGACAAGCGCCGTACTCAGACCCATGCCAAGCCAGCGTATCGAGGCAAGCAGCAGGCACAGGCTCAGCACCACGCCCGGCGCGGCCTTGCTTATCGGTCCGGAAAACCGCCACATCAGGACAATCTCGGCGAGCACGCCGAGCACCCAGAAACAGCCTACCTGCCAGCCCGAATATCCCGCCTGCAACAGATAAAGGCTGAAAAACCCGTAATAGGCGCCATGCGAGGCCTGCATCAGGAAGCCGGCCAACAGCAACCAGAGCAAACCGGACGGAACACCGCTCAGGCTGCCGGCCACCGGCTCCGGCTCAATATGACGATCCGGAAAACCACGCGCCGAAGTCGCGCACAGCAGCATCAGCACGGCCAGCCAGTAAGGCAGTCCGGCGGCATGGCTATCAGCCAGCCACACGCCGCCAAGCAACGATGCCGCAACAAAGCCGATCGAACCCCACACGCGCAGCCGCCCGTACTCAACGCTCGCTCGTTCAGACACCGATACCGAAAGCCCGTCGGTGAGTGGTAGCACGGCGGCCCACAGGAAGCCGAAACCCAGGACAAGAACCGCAAGCAGCCAGTCGGATGATGCCCATGGAAAGGCGAACACCATGCCCCCTGCCGCCAGCGAAGCAACCACAATGAAACGACCGGGCCGGGGATGATGGTCCAGTGCATGTCCGGCAACCGGCGGCGCGATGACCTTGGCAACCGACAGAAGGCCGGTGAACACGCCGATGGCAGCCACATCCATGCCGCGCCCGGCCAGCCATACCGGGAAAAACGGCAACACCACGCCCATGGCTGCAAAATAGGCGGCATAGAACAGGCGGATGTGGTGCAGGGAATTGTGCGAAACCATGTCGGCCATGCTAACCGGAAACACCCCCTTGCGCCCCACCCGTGATTCTCCCAAAGTTGCGAGATGCTGACCGTTTTTTCCCGGCTTGCCGCACACGCCACCCTGCTTATCGCTCTGCCGATGGCCTTGTTGCTGCCCGGATGCGACATGAATCCGACCGGGCTGGAAGTGGCCGATGGCTGGCAGCATCGCTCGGTGGCCGTGTGGCGCAATTCCCGCCCGGACATGATGGCCCTGTCTCCGAGCGGGCGGTGGCTGTACATCAGCTGCGAAACCAGTGCCGCGAGCAATGCGCCAAGCCTGGTGGCCATCAATATGGAAAGCGGTCGGCAGCATTTCCTGCTGTTCGGGCTGATGCGCGCCGATGCCCTGAAATTCGCACCGGACAACAGCCTGTGGATCGGCGAGGAATTCCCCGAGGGCTTGATCTGGCGCATCGCCGATGTCGACAAGCTGCCGGCCGAGCAGACCGTGGATCGCATGTCGCTACGCGCCAGCCATCCTGCCGTGCAGCCTTTCAGGCCGGCGGGGCGTTTTTCGCATGAAGGCCTGACATTCTCGCACGATGGCCGTTTCGCCTACCTGGCCGACGAGGATAAGGTCGGCGGCATCTACCGCCTGCGCCTGTCTGACCGCAGCCTGAGCGTGCTCAATCAGGACATGCGCTGGCGTAAGGTTGAAAAGCCCGACGACGCCCGCGCCACGGCACGCAAACTCCACGCGGCGCGTTTCAACCGCCTGGAGGACATGGAGACCCTGCCGGACGGACGCATCCTGCTGGCCGAAACCGACACCGGCAAAATCCTGGCCCTGAGCGACAAGGGCGAAACCGCGCAAATCGAGACCCTGCTGAGCGATGCGCGCATCGTGCATCCGGACAACCTGGCATGGGATGAAAAGCGCCAACTGCTATGGATCACCGACGATGACACCCCCTCGGCACTGTGGGCATGGGACGGCAGGCAGGCCATGCGCGTGGCCCTGCATAAAAAAGCCGAGATCACCGGCGTGTTGCCGGTCGGCGACGATATCTACATCAACCTCCAGGGGCTTAAGGGCGGACCGGAACTGACGGTACGCATCTTCGAAAAGCATACCATCCCGGAGTAGGCTTTCCGGGGCACAGCCCCCTCCCTCATGCATCCATGACTCATGTTCGCGGCGGGTTTGCCGACAAGTATCGTTATGTGTATGCAAACCACAGACCGAGAATCGAGTCTGACTCTGATTCGCATGATAAACGATCTGCCCTCGCTGCCGGACCGTTACGCGCGTATCCGAGCTGTGGTCGATGATCCGCGCTCAGGTGCCCGGGAACTGGCACGCATCGTCGCAACCGATCAGGGCACCAGCACAATGGTGCTGAAATTCGCCAACTCCCCGCTGCACAACATGTCCAACAAGGCCATCGCCTCGTTGCCGGTCGCCATCGCCCGCCTCGGCACCCGGGAGACGGCGCAGATCGCCATGACCATGTCGCTGCTGTATGGCTTCGCGCTGCCCACGGGCATGGGCAACATCCGCGCCTTCTGGACACATGCATTCGCGGTTGCACTGCTGTGCAAACAGATGGCGGAACTCGTCGATATCGATCAGGACGCCATGTTCACGGCCGGCCTGCTGCACGACATCGGCCGTGCCATTCTCGGCATTCGCATCGACATGGATTATTTCGAAAGCCGGCTCGGTTGCCTGCAAGGCGAGGCGCTGGTTCAGGCGGAGCGTGAAGCCTTCGGTCTGGATCATACCGAAGCCGGAGAAGAACTGTTGAAGCTGTGGCAATTCCCGGCCGTCATCTACCGGAGCGTTCGATCCCATCATGATACCTCCGCAAGCGACATCCATGCCCACGTCCTGCAACTTGCCGATAGCGAAGTGCACCGCCGCATTCCGCATCACTCAAACATTGATACCGTGGAAGAGCTGCTGTTTGATGAGCCGGATCGCCCACGCCAGTTGCTCGAAGAAGCCGGCCTGATTCGACCACAGGACCCTGCGATCGGAGAATAGCCGGGAAGGGCCTTTCACCCTTCCGCCGTTTACCGCTTATTTTCCTCTTCCCCGCTCAACAATCCCAGTTCGCGCAGCAAAGCATCGGCACGCTCCTGCACCTCCGGCAGCATGACGATCGGCCTGCCCCACTCGCGGTTGCTCTCACCGGGCCACTTATTGGTGGCATCAATCCCCACCTTCGAGCCCAGACCTGATACCGGCGAGGCAAAATCGAGGTAATCAATCGGGGTATTCTCGGCAAAGGTGAAATCGCGCGCGGCGTCCGAACGCGTGGAGATCGCCCAGATCACCTCAGGCCACGAGCGGCAATCGATATCGTCATCCACCACGATGATGAACTTGGTGTACATGAACTGCCTGAGATACGACCAGATGCCGAACATCACACGCTTGGCATGCCCCGCATACCCTTTTTTCATCGACACCACTGCCACGCGGTAAGAACAGCCTTCCATGGGCAGGTAGAAATCCACGATCTCGGGGAATTGTTTCCGGAGAATCGGCACGAACACCTCGTTGAAGGCCAGCCCCAGTACGGCCGGCTCGTCCGGCGGCTTGCCGGTGTAGGTGGAGTGGTAGATGGCATCCTTTCGCATACTCATGCGCTCGACAGTGAACACCGGGAAGGTATCCACCTCATTGTAGTAACCGGTATGATCGCCATACGGACCTTCCTCGGCGTATTCATCCAGCGACACATATCCCTCAAGCACGATCTCGGCGCTGGCGGGAACCTGCAGGGGAACACTCATACCCTCGCACAACACCGTCTTGCTGCCGCGTAGCAGACCGGCGAACTGGTACTCGGACAGGGTGTCGGGCACCGGCGTGACGGCCGCCAGAATGGTTGCCGGGTCGGCGCCGATCACCACCGCACAGGGGAAGGTACCGGCCCCTGAAGCCTTGGCCTCGCGGTGGTCCTGCGCTCCGCCGCGGTGCTTGAGCCAGCGCATGATAAGCTTGTTCCTGCCGATCACCTGCTGACGATATATGCCCAGGTTCTGGCGCTCCTTGTTCGGGCCTCTGGTCACCACCAGTCCCCAGGTGATCAGCGGCGCTGCGTCCTCAGGCCAGCAGGTCTGTATGGGGAGCATGCCGAGGTCCACCTCATCGCCGACCAGCGTGATCTCCTGCCAGGCGGCCTTCCTGACCGTCTTCGGGCTCATATCGAGCACCTTGCGGTACATCGGCAGCTTTTCCCATGCATCGCGCATGCCCTTCGGCGGCTCCGGCTCCTTGAGCGAGGCAAGCAACTCGCCGATGTCGCGCAGCTCTTCCACCGAACCGAGCCCCATACCCAGCGCTATGCGCTCCGGCGTGCCGAAAAGGTTGGCCAGCAACGGCACATCACTGCCCTTCACGTTCTCGAACAGCAGGGCCGGACCGCCAGCCTCCAGCACGCGGCTGGAAATCGCGGTGATCTCCAGCTCGGGAGACACCTCGTTGGGGATGCGCCTCAGCCAGCCCCGCTTTTCCAACTCGGCAATGTAGGCCCGCATATCAGGGAAACTCAAACAGCGCCTCCCTGCTCGATCTCGAACACCGTGTCGAGCTTGGCCAGCTCGAAGATATCGCGCACGTTATCGCACAGACCTGAAAGCACGAAGCGCCGACCCTCGGCAGCACGGCTCCATTGCAGCCCTTCGATCAGCGTGGCCAGGCCCGCCGAATCAATGAAGCTGACGCCGCTCAGGTCCACATGGACCTGCTGCTTCGCCTTGCCCAACATCGGCTTGAGCTGGCGACGCAGGTCCACGGCGGTCTGGATATTCACCACCCCGTCGAGTTTCAGGCGCAGCACCCCGTCGTTTTGATCGGTTGCATTGATTTCAAGCTTCATAGCTGTGTTCCTCATTCGGCGCCGATACGCCCAAATCCTTGATAAGCAGCCAGCGATTACCATCGGCCAGCGCCTCATGTTCAACCCTGTCCATCACCGCGCGCATCAACTGCATGCCCAGCCCGCCCGGTTTCAACTCGTCGCCGGCTGCGGCGGGTCTGGCCCAACTCCGGATATCCGAGGCACTCAGCGGATCGGCATAATCACGCAATTCAAAGCGCAATTGCTTCTTTCGCCAGCTGGCGGACATTTCCACGGCCCCTTCATGCCCATGATAGGCATGCCGGGCAATATTGGCGAACATCTCATCCACGGCCAGCTTCATGCGATTGATCTGTTTATCGCTCAGCCCGGCCCGACGACCGACCACTTCGACCATCGAAATAAGCACACCAATGCATTCGCAGGAACTGTTAAGCCTGCAACTCATTATCTGCTCGCTATCGGACATGACGCTATTCCACGCGCGCCATCGGTGGATTGCAAGCGCGGGGAGAAGCCCCCGTGGCCTGGTTACTGGTTATCCGTTTCCTGCTTGCCAGAGGCTGGCGGGGGCCGATCGGTATGCAGGGCGCTGCGCAATCGCTCAGCGCGTTGTTGCCATTGCAGCCGGCGAGCCGGATCATCTTCCAGTTCGGCAACAAGCATCAAAGCCTGCAGCATCAATCGCGGCTGGCCGGCGCGGTGCAGGATATCCATGACGCGGGCTAATTGCTGCTGTGCTGCTGGCGCATTATCAACGCGCTCAAGTTCGGCCAGCCCGAGATGCGCCCTGGCCGCATACAGTCGACCTGCCCGATCCTTACCGGCCATATCCAGCACGCGCTCATAGGCGGCACGGGCACGTGCATCGTAACCGCGCAGTGCGGCCAGGCGTGCTGCAGCCAGATGAATATCAATCGGATAAACGGCTGGAACATCCAGCATGGTATCATCGCCTTTCGGGGTGGCTGTGTCACTCAGCAGGGCCAGCGCCAGTGAAGCCCGCCGGCTATTCACGGCGTCGCCCGCGCCCTCGGCCTGCCCGATGGCCTGCTGAAAGGCCTGACTCGCCGCAGAATCATCACCGGCCGAGGCCCGGGCACGGCCGATGTTGTACCAGGCCAGGGCCACCAGCCTTTCATCGCCGGCCAGCGTTGCTGCCTGCAAGGAGCGCTCGAACAGCATGCGCGCCCTATCCCATTGCTCCCTGCCCATGGCATCCACCCCGGAGTGAGCCAGCGATTCGGCCCGAACCGTCCAGGGATTCGTCACCGGCTCCTCCACCACAACCTGACGCGGCGCGCATGCCGAGAGCAGCAACAACAACAGGAACAGCACATGCCACTTCACTGACCGGCCTCCATCGCGGGCGGCGCGACCATCTCGCTGGCTTCGCCCTCGTCCACGCTATCAGGAAGGCGGGCACCTCCACCCAACCATGTCGTGCGCAGGGACGCGGCCAGCTTGCGCATCTCCTCCAGCGCATCGCGTGATTCCTGGGCCAGGCCGGGTAATTCGGGCGAAAGCTGCTGCATGTCGGTCGCTATACTGTTCAGAGAGCGGCTCAGGGCATCGAGCTGCTCAATCAACGTGCGGCTCTGTGCCATAGCCTGCGGGGCCTGACGGCGCAATTCGCCGCTGAGCGGCTCAAGATTCTTCAGCACCAGAGCGGTCTGCTGCAGCGATGAGGCCAGGTATTCGCCGGCCTTGTTGTCCGCCAGCTGGCGCGACAGTTTTTCGAGCTGCATGGCGGCCTTGGAAACCCGTGCAATGGTCTCCTGCACAGCCCCCTGATCGACACCCTGCGTGGCTGCCCGGATATTCGCCGTTACCACGCGCATGTCGCCCGTCGGATCGTTCAGCCAACGGGCCAGCTGCACCAACTCGCCCAGCAGGGAGTCCGCATTGGCCACCGCAGGCTTCATGTCCATCAATAACCGCTCCAGCGTCGCCTGTTCGCGATATGGCAGCCGCGCACCGTCGCGAAGCGCCGCCATCTTCACGTCTCCGGCAGTCAGTTCCACCGTTTCCTGCCCCAGCAGCCCCGGCTTGATCAGCCGCACGGCGCTACCCTGATGCAGCATGCCGCGGTAGCGTTCCAGCAACCGCAGCGCGATGCGCACCTCGCCGCTGGCCTGCAGGGCGATGTCATCCACGCGCCCGATGGTGAAACCCTGGAACTTCACCTCCTGACCGACAAAGAAGGAGGAGGCCGAAGGCGGCGCGACATACAGCGTGAACTTGCTGGCAAACACATCGGTGCGCAACGTTGCCACCAGCAACAGCACCACGATCGCGCCGAGCCCGATCATCACGAACCAGCCAACCTGACGGCGCATGCCAGCCACGAAGTGTTCGGTTGTCATAAGCCCTCCTCGGCGCCGGCGAAATCCAGGCTGTGGCAAAATTCCAGGCCGGAACCATCCTGACCGGATGCCGACAGGTATAACACGCCGGCACCCAGACCCTCCAGCATTTCACAGAACAGCTTGCGGAATCGCTCCTGGCGATGCGGCGGGATACCGGCATGCGCATCCTGAACCACGATAAAATCAGGCTGCATCAGCATGGTGCGGCCCAGCGCAATCAGGCCATGCACATAACCGGAACGCTCGCCGGCCTGTTCGTCAAGTTTGCCGGCAATATCCAGCCGGCTGGCGATCTCCGGCAGGGCCACGGAGCAGCGCCTGATTTCCTCTTCCTTCCCGGCGTACAGGAATGGAAGCATGATATTCTCGCGCAGGCTCAGGTTGGCCAGTGCTCCGCGCTGCTGCATCACGCACGCCACCCGGCGGGCAAATGCCTCACTGCTACCGGCCAGCTTTTGCAGCCCGGTATCGAGCCACACACAGTCCGACTTGCCGGTCATCTGGCACACCCAGTCCAGTTGGTAGCGCCGTGGCATCACCAATCGCTGCATCTGACCGCGCTGCACGCAGCCGGCCGGAATACGGATATCCAGCAGATGCATGGCCTTCCAGCACAGCTGCATGCCGCCGGACTGCCCGGCGGCATCGTATTGCCCCATCACATCCGGCGGCCCCATCACATTAACCTGCGGAACAGGGCAACCGCCACGTCGGCGAACACCATCAGCATCAGGCCCCACAGCACGCCGCGCGTGGTGCATACCGGAATCTGGTTCGGATTATGGCCGACGCGCGCGCCCTGGAACAACAGCATCGAGCAACTGATCAATGGATAGACCAGCCCCTTGGCAGCCAGCATGAGCATGCCGTCCAGGCTGGCGCCCCGGCGCACCTCGAGCAGGAACTGCGTGAAATCCATTTCATTGGTCCAGGCCAGCATCAGGCCGCCGGTCCACACCGAAGCGCCTGCAAACAGCATGGTGAGAATCAGGCCGCACAGGCCGAAGGCCAGCATGCGCGGCAGGAACAGATACTCCACCGTCGAAATACCCAGGCTGTGCAGCAGAACATCCTCGCCTCGCACATGCATATGGCCGATCTCGGTCACCACCGCCACACCGGACCTTGCCAGCAGGAACACGCCGACGATAAGCGGAGCCATCTCCTGGATCAGCAGGGAGTTGAGCAGGGTCCCGATCAGGCTCGGGTCGTTCAACTGGCGCGCAAACGGCACCACGCTGTAAACGGCCGTCGCGCCGACCAGAAGAATCATCGTGGCCACCCAGGGAAGGCTTTCCACACCGGTGAAATAAATCTGCCGGATGAGCACATGCATCACCGCAGGACGAGACAGCCACTGCAGGCGCACGAAGCTGCGTAGCACGGCGGAAATAAAAACAAAGAACCCGGCCACCCCGACTAACAGGTGAAGCGTTCCGGCGCCGACCAGTTCGGCGCGATGATTCCACTTGCCAACCTGTGCGGCGGCCTGCGAAGAGAGGTCTGTCCGGCTTGAATCCATGCAGCCATTGTAGCCGAAACAGCCGGATTAATTGTTGTTTAAATCACAAATCCCGCAAACCCCCTGTACACGCGAATTTACCGCCATGCTTGTTGCACCTACCCCCCCCCTTGGGTAGCGTCGCGCAACCGGCAAAATGCCGGTTTTATAGTCTTCTCAAGAGGTTTTCTCATGCTCGAAAGTATGCGCAATCAGGCCCAGTCATGGATCGCCAAGCTTATCCTGGGGGGCGTCGCCCTGTCCTTTGTCCTGTGGGGCATCGGCGACTACTTCAACAGTGCCGGCGTTCAAACCGTGGCCGAGGTGGACGGTGCGCCGATCAGTGATTCGGAATTCAACCTGGCCTACGAGCGGCAGCTCAATGCTTATCGCCAATTGCTCGGCAAGCAGTTCTCCAAGCAGGCCGTGGCCGCGCTCGGGCTGAAGCAGGATACCATCGAGACCCTGATCAACCGCCGGCTGGTGCTCGCCGAGGCCCAGCGCATGGGACTGGTGGCCTCGCAGGATGTGTTACAGGCGACCGTGCGCTCCAACCCCTCCTTCCAGTCTGCGGGCAGCTTTGATACGCAGCGCTACCAGATCCTGACCCGCAACCTGGGCTACCGCACGCCGACCGACTACGAGGCCAGCCTGCGCCTGGATCTGATTGCCTCGGCCCTGCAGAGTGCGCTGGTGCAAAGCGCCACGGTGAGCGATGAAGCCGTGCGCGAGCGCTATGCACGCGAATTCGAGAAAAGGGAGATCGCCGCACTGGTGGTCGAGCCGTCGGCCATGCAGAAGAAGGTCAAAATCGATGATGCCGCGGCGCGCGCATGGTTTGATGCGCACAAGCAGGCCTATTACTCGCCGCTGCGCCTGACCATGAATGTGGTGGTCATCGACCCGAAAAAAATCGCCTCCGACATCAGCATCGACGAGGCCGATATCAAGGCCGCATACGAGGAGCACCAGGACCGCTACCTGACCCCGGAAACACGTCATGCCCGGCACCTGCTGATTGCCCTGCCGAAGAATGCAAACGAGGCTGATCGCAAGGCCGCGCAGGAAAAAATCGATAAAGCACTGGCCCAGATCAAGGCCGGCAAGTCATTCGCCTCGGTCGCCAAAAAGTTTTCCGAGGACAAGACCACTGCCAAAAACGGCGGTGATATCGGTTACCTCAAGCAGGGTGATACGGTGTCCGCCTTCGATACCGCCCTGTTCAACATGAAGAAAGGCGAGATCAGCGATGTGGTGGAAACCCGGTTCGGCCTGCACCTGATTGAACTGGAAGACATCAGGCCCGAGCATGTGAAGAGCCTGGACGAGGTACACGATGCCCTGAAGAAGGAACTGGCACTGGCCCGCGCGGACGAGGAGGGCTACAAGCTATCTGAGGACCTGGACGATGCACTCGGCAGGGAGGATTCCCTGAAGGCTGCCGCCGACAGCATCAACCTGAAGGTTGTGCAATACGGACCGATCAGCATCGAAGAGGCCCGTGCCTACCCTGTGCTCGGCAACGCGGCCTACCGCACGCAGTTGTTCGCGCGCCAGAAGGGCGACCCGATCGAGGTCGTTGAGCAGGACAAGGGTCAGTTTGTGGCCATTGAGGTTCTGCGCCGCGACGAGCCCGCCGAGCAGCCTTTCGAGAAGGTTTCCACAGAGGTGTATGCGGATGCCGCGCAGGCAGCCGCCGTCGACAAGGCGCGCGAGCTGGCCGCCAACATCCTGACCGACACAGCCACCACACCGCTGGGTAAGCTTGCCCAGCAACACGGCCTGCCGCTCTATCTGACCAAGCCCGTGCGCAGCAATGGCGACGGCGACAAGGATGCAGACTGGCTCTCGCCGGATGTGCTGCAGGCTGCATTCAGCCTCAAGCAGGGTGAGGTTGCGCCGCAGGTTCTGCAGGTGAACAAGGGCTTTGCCGTGGTGCAGGCGAAAAAGGTCATCGCTGCTCCGGCCGATGATTTCGACACCAGGAAGGACGCGATTCGAACCGAACTGCTGCGCTCGGAAGGTGCGGTACGCTACGCCCGCTGGATGGCCAACACGCGCGCCAACCACGAAATCAAGATCAATCAGGCCGTGCTGGAGAAGTTCTGATGCAGGGCAAAAAAAAGACCGGTTGCTTTGCAACCGGTCTTGAAGATGGTGGAGCCAGGCGGGATCGAACCGCCGACCTCTTGCATGCCATGCAAGCGCTCTCCCAGCTGAGCTATGGCCCCAAAACCTGTCGTTCGCATGTCGCGTTCGACAAGGTGGCGCATTGAGCCACAGCAACGATACCTTGTCAACATGGATGTGAACACGATGCCCGCAAGCTACCGACTTTACCGCCGAACCCTGTCCGCCGACTGCCTGACACCGCCGGCTGTTTTCGCGCGACTGCTGGAGGACGGCGACTGCTTCCTGCTTGAATCGGCCGAGGGTGGCGAGCGCTGGGGGCGTTACAGTATCCTGGCCATCAGCCCGGCCTGCCGCGCGATCAGCGACGGCGCGGACACCCGGCTGCGCTACCGCGACGGATCCGAAGGCGTATTCGAAGGCGATATCCTCGAATGGCTGCGTCAGCAGGTGATTGCTCAACCGGCCCCCGATGCCGACGACCTGCCGTTCGCCGGTGGCGCGGTCGGCTATTTCGGTTACCAGCTGGTATCGCATTTCGAAGGCATTCCCGCCGACCTGCCCGACCCGGTCGGGGCGCCCGAATCCGCCTTCCTGCTGGTCGATCGCTTCATCGTGTTCGACAACCTGAGCGGCACGCTGACCTGCTGCGCCCGTCTTCCCGAGAATGCAACCGAAGAGGCCGCCAGCGTGCTCGATGTGATGGAACAAAGCCTGTACAAGGGTCATGGTGCCGCAGCCATGAACCTCGACGCCGCTGACAGCAGTCATGTTTCCCCCGAGGCGCAGACCACGCAGGCGGATTTCGAGGCCGCGGTGCTCAAGGCCAAGGAATACATCCTGGCCGGCGATATCTTCCAGGTGGTCCTCTCGCAGCGCTTTTCCAAGCAGCTGGACTGCTCACCCTTCGATATCTACCGCGCCGTGCGCTACATCAACCCCTCACCCTATCTATTCTACCTGCACATCGGGGAAACGGTCCTGGTCGGCTCGTCGCCGGAAATTCTGGTGCGCAAGGATGGCGACAAGGCCATCGTACGCCCCATCGCCGGCACCCGCCCACGCGGCAAGGATGCCGCCCAGGATGCCGCTTTGGCCGATGAACTGCTGCACGACACCAAGGAACTGGCCGAACATGTCATGCTGGTGGACCTCGGACGCAACGATCTCGGCAGGGTATGCGACTACGGCAGCGTGCAGCTGACTGAATCGATGATCATCGAGCGCTATTCACATGTCATGCATATCGTCTCGCAGGTGGAAGGCACGCTGCGCGGCGATGCCGATGCCATCGATCTGCTGGCCGCCACCTTCCCTGCCGGCACGGTTTCCGGCGCCCCCAAAGTGCGCGCGATGCAGATCATTCACGAGTTGGAGCCGGTGGCACGCGGGCCGTATGCCGGTTGCGTGGGCTACCTCGGCTACGGCGGCGAGCGCATGGATACCGCCATCGCCATCCGCACCGCCGTGATTCACGGCGGCAAGGTTCACATCCAGGCAGGTGCAGGCATCGTGGCCGACTCAGTGCCCGAACGCGAACACATCGAGTGCGTCAACAAGGCCACTGCCATGTTCCGCGCCGTGGCGCTGGCCGAGGCCCAGACCCAGAGGTCAGCCATGAACAGCGCGGCAGAAGACTCCCAGGACGGACAACGGCCATGATGCTGGTTATCGACAACTACGATTCCTTTACCTTCAATCTTGTTCAGTATCTCGGCGAACTGGGCGAAAGCCCGGAGGTGCACCGCAACGATCGGATCAGCCTGGACGATATTGCTGCCATGGCTCCCTCCCATATCCTGATCTCGCCCGGCCCCTGCACCCCGCTGGAGGCCGGTATTTCGGTAGATGTCATCCGGCGTTTTTCGGGACAGATTCCGATTCTCGGCGTCTGCCTGGGTCACCAGTCCATTGCCGAGGCATTCAAGGGTAGCGTCATCCGCGCCCCGCGACTGATGCACGGCAAGACAAGCCCGATCGAGCACGACGGAAGCGGCATCTTTACCGGACTTCCCTCGCCCTTTACCGCCACGCGCTACCATTCCCTGATTGTCGATGAGCCACTACCCGCCGAACTGCGCCGCACGGCCTGGACGGCCGAGGGTGAACTGATGGGCCTGGCACATGTCTCGCACCCGACCTTCGGCGTTCAGTTCCATCCGGAATCCATCCTTACCGAGCACGGGCACACCATGTTGAAGAACTTCCTCGGGACCCGGGCATGAGCATCACCATCCAACAGGCCCTTGGTCTGATTCAGGCAGGCATCGCCATCAACGGCGAGGATGCGGAAGATGTGTTCGGGCAAATCATGAAAGGTGAGGCCAGCGATGCACAGATCGGCGCGCTGCTGATGGGCCTGTCCATTCGCGGCGAGACTGCCGATACGATTGCCGGAGCGGCGCGTGCCATGCGGGCTGCCGCCACGCGTATCAGCCCGAAGACCAGCGGACTGCTGGACACCTGCGGCACCGGTGGTGACGGCGCATCCACCTTCAACATCTCGACCACAGTCGCGCTGGTGGTGGCCGCCTGCGGCGTGCCGGTGGCCAAGCACGGCAACCGTGCCATCTCCAGCCGCTCCGGCAGTGCAGATGTCCTCGAAGCGCTGGGTGTAAAGCTGGACATCGCACCGGAAAGGGTCGCCGAATGCATTGACTCCGTAGGCATCGGATTCCTGTTCGCGCCCGGCCATCACCCGGCCATGAAGCATGCTTCCGGCCCGCGCCGCGAGCTTGGCATGCGCAGCATCTTCAACCTTCTCGGCCCGCTGACCAACCCGGCCGGCGCCGAATTTCAGGTGCTGGGCGTGTTCGCGCGCGACAAACTCGAACTGGTGGCCGGCGCACTCAGGCAGCTCGGTATCAAGCGGGCACTGATCGTGCATGGCCGGGACGGGCTTGATGAAATCACGACCACAGGCATCACCGATGCCGTGTGGGTCGAACAGGGGCAGGAGCTTCGCCCATTCGAAATTGACCCGCGAGCCTTTGGTATGCCCTGCGCCGAGGCAGCTGCGCTTGGCGGCGGTGAGGCCGGAGAGAATGCCGTCATCATTCGCGACATCCTGAACGGCGCACACGGCGCGCCGCGCGATATCGTGCTGCTTAATGCCGCAGCCGCGCTGTGGGTTGCCGGCAAGGTGGACGGTATCGCACCGGGCCTGCGCATGGCGGCCGAGGCAATTGATTCCGGCAAGGCCGCCGACACCCTTGCCTCGCTTGCTGCATTTACGCAGACGGCCGTTCGGTGAATTCGCCGGTGAATTCGATTCTCAATGAAATCGCTGCCTATAAACGACAGTGGGTAGCCGGATGCAAGGCGAGGACAAGCGAATCAGAACTGCTTGCAAGGGCGGCAGGCTACACCCCCCTGGATTTCAGCGGCACCCTGAGCAGGCGCATCGCCAGAAACGAGAATGCCGTGATCGCCGAGGTGAAGAAGGCCTCGCCCTCGAAGGGCATCATTCGCGCGGATTTCGACCCGACAGGCATTGCCTCTGCCTATGCAAGGGCCGGCGCAAGCTGTCTTTCGGTGCTGACGGATGTGCAGTATTTCCAGGGCTCGGATGACTATCTGAAGCAGATCCGGCAGGCCGTGGACATCCCGATCCTGCGCAAGGATTTCATGCTCGATCCATACCAGATCATCGAGGCCCGGGCCATCGGTGCGGATGCGATCCTGATTATCATGGCCATGCTGGACGATGGGCTTGCCGCCGAGCTGGCCGCCTCCGCACGCGAACAGGGGCTTTGCATCCTGCCCGAGGTGCACAACCGCCAGGAACTGGACAGGGCCCTGCTGCTCGATACGCAGCTGATCGGCATCAACAACCGCAACCTGCACGACTTCAGCATCAGCCTTGAAACCAGCATCGGGCTTCTGCCGGCGATTCCGGATAACCGAACCCTGATTACCGAATCCGGCATCCATACGGCTGCCGATGTGAAAAAGATGAATGCTGCCGGCATCCACGGCTTCCTGGTCGGCGAATCGCTGATGCGCCAGCCCGATCCCGGCGAAGCGCTCACCGCCCTGCTGGAATAGGCTGCATCAACGAAATAAGAGGCTCCGAAAGGAGCCTCTTATATTGCTATCTTACCTAAACAGAATCAGGGGGCCGGGGCTTCCGGAGACTCCTGCACGGGAGCATCCTCGGCCGTCGCCAGCGGAGCGGCCTCGCCTTGCGTATCCATATCACCCAGGCGCTCCTCGGTTGCCGCAAATACCTCGTCGGCCACCTTGCGCTTGATCTCCCTGTACACCCAGTGGCGATTGGTATACACCTGACCCAGCGTGCGGATCTGCAGCTGCGTCTGCCCATCCTGCATGCGGAACACGCGCACGATGAAACGGTAGCGAATGGCCAGCGGCGTGCCCATGCCGAAGGCATTCATGGCAGCGCCCAGATAGCTGCTGGCCTCGCTGGCATCCTTGCGAACCCAGGCGGAGGTGATCGTACCGCTGGGGGAGTCCACACTCTCGACGGGCAGGTTCAGGGAGGTCATGGCATCAACCACGGCCGAGAACACCTGCGACGCGGTTTTCGGATACAGACGCGTATCCAGGCTCACGGCCTTCCCGGCCACGGCAGCCTTCTCTTCGGGGCTCATCTTCACATCGCCGCGCGCGGCATCCACCGCCACCTTGTCCGGCATCGGCACGCTGAGCTCCTCCCGGAGTTGCGGCGGCACATCGAGCGGGGCACGGGAGTCGGCCGAAGCGCCCTTCTCACCGCGAGCGTAATCAGGTTTGCCTTCATCCATGGACCAGAACATTTTCGGCGCATTTTCACAGGCGCTCAGGAAGACGAGGCAGATAAGCATGGGAAGTACAGTTCTTGTTTGCATAGCGCGGCATTCCAGCGGTAAAGCATCAAAAGGTCAACATATACCCACGCGCGATGTTGTAACTCAGACCATAAAAAAGGGAGGCCCGAGGGCCTCCCTTCTTGTTCTGGTGAAGAATCTCCGGGGAGATACTTCTTACATCAGAGCTTCGACGTCCAGGGTGGTGGTCTTCACGCGGGAGACGGCACCAGCAGCAGTCTTGGTCTTGCTGTTTTCCTGACGCAGAGCAATCACGAAGTTCTGGTACACGGAGTAGGAAGCACCAAAGTGCAGGTAGTCGGTCTTCGGACCGTTCTGCAGGTTACCCATACCGGCGGTGACCAGCAGGCCGTGAATCGGCTCAAGCTGACCGCGGAAGGAGTAGCCCTTCATGTTGTTGGTCAGGCTTGCGTTGTAGCCGTTGGTCTCGGTAGCAGTGGACTTCTTGGCGTTAGCCATGTCGCCGTAGATACCGAAGCCCATGCCGCCAACTTCGCCTTCGAGCTGCACGTCAACACCGGTGCGCTCGTACTTCAGCTGGTTAGCAACGTACTGAGCGTTGGAACCGACATTACCGGAAACCAGGATGCCGCCCAGGCCCAGGGACAGGCCAGCAACGTCGAAGAAGCCGTTAACGCGAACCATCTTGGCAGCGGTGAAGGTGGAGTTACCGGTGGTTCCCCAACCAGCAGCGTCGGTGGACGGAGCAACCAGGCCAACCTGGATGGCGCCCATGTCGTTACCGACCCAAGCGGTCAGACCAGCGAACTGGCCGCCGGCAACTGCGTCGCCACCGAACATGTTCTGGTTAGCGGAGGTGAAACGGGCGTTGTTGGTGCCGCCATGCTGACCCCAGACGTTGGACAGCTGCAGGGTAGCGTCCTCACCGAAACCGGTGTTGGCGTAGTTGATGCCGACCTTGAAGCCGCCCATGTCGAAGGAGTTGTAGAACTGGTGGTTACCGAAGGCACCGCCGCCCAGCTCAACGAATGCACCGGTGTTGGTACCGATACGGCCGCCGATCAGCACAACCTGGTCGCCGTAAGCGATGGACTTGGCAGTGGTGGTCACGCCGGCAGTGGTGGTGGTCTTGGTCTGGATGACCTGCGGACGAATCACCACGGTAGCGTTCAGGTTAGCCGGGATGGACAGGCCATCGTCTTCAACCAGGGCCTGGTCGCCCACGTCGGTGAAGGCGTTCATCTTGAAGGAGCGGCCGAATGCGGTCAGGGCCGGGATCTCCTGGAAATGGCAGCTCAGGCAAGCTGCGCCGGTCTGGCGAGCAAAAGCCGGAACAGCTTCAGCATTGGTCGGGGCCAGCGCGATGCTGGAAACAGCGACAAGTGCGAAAGCAGCAGCAGAAAAAATCATTTTTTTCATGTTGTTGTATCCTCTTTAATAGTATTTGCCCTTGCCTTGCGACGCGGGCTTATATTTTGTCTCCCCTCCGATCTACACTTCAAAAGAAATGGTTTCCTTCCGGGAGGACTTGCGAACTATGGGAGGCGACCCGGGCAGGGTCAACATGATACACACTCTGTGTGTCAAAATGTCACAGTCGCCATGGTTGGTTATTATTTGCTTGCTTTTCCGCCCGGTCAGAATGGCGCAGCGCCTAGTCGCGAGGGGGATAATCCGTACCGAGGATATCAATCAGGGGCTGCAGCTGCCTCTCATAACGCTTCCACCGGGCCACCGATTTTGTATACATCGACTGGCGCACCTGCATGATGCTGGCCGTGTTCACGCGCTGCCTGGCCTTCTGGAAGTCGAGGCATGCATCCTCCCAAGGCAACCCGCATGCATCGAGCAGCCCGCGGGTTTCCCCTTTCTGGTCGGCCACCAATTGCTCGTATTCAAGTTCATACATCACGCCTGCGGGCAGCACCTTGCGCCAGTGGCGCATCACTTCCAGGTACTTCAGGCAATATGCGCCCAGTGTTTCCAGCTTGAAGGCATAGTCGTAAAGGCTTCCCTGGATATTGGATGTATAGATAGACAGGCACACATCAAGGGGGTGGCGCCGCACGTGAATGATGCGCGCATGTGGCATGGCGCAATGGATGGCTCCCAGATAAAGCACGTTGTTCAGGGATTTATCCACGATGAACGGGGTATCCGGCCCGGCTTTGCGCAAACGCTCGATGTACTCCCGGCCCGCATCAGCCCATTGACCGGGTAACATGGATGCGAGGCCTGCAACATCTATATCCCCCTCGACCTCCAGCTGCTCCCGCAACACTGAGCTGAAAGCATCAATCTCGCCGCGACCGCTGACCTGCGAGTGCGCAACCAGGATCTGCTCCACCAGCGTACTCCCGCAGCGCGGAAGCCCGACAACGAAAATCGGTGTGCGATCGCTTACACCCTCGCTGCGGGCCAGCACATCCGGGGTATAGCGCAACATAATCTGGTCCATATCACGCAGCGCGGCATCAATATCGTAATCGCGTAACGAGGCGCGAAGCTCATTGGCCTGCCTGTAGTAATCAAATGCAGCATCATGATCACCGAGCTTTCGCTGCGCCAGCGCCATGGCATTGAGGGTGTACACCCTGTCGCGCGAAACCTCCGGACAGACGTCCAGCGCATGGCGGATGAGCGCGACCCCCTCATCATCCGGCGAATCGAAGCTGCCGGATTCAGCCATCAGCGTCAGGGCCTGGGCATGCGTTGGATCAAGCGCCAGGGTTTGCCTGATCGCCTCTCGGGCTGTCTCCACGTCCCCGACCTGCATAGCTGTCAGAGCCTTCGTATATACGCCCTGGGTGAATTCCGGATAGCGGCTGGACAGATCATCCAGCACCTGCAAGGCATCGTTCATATCGCCCAGGTCGCGGCAGGCAAGCGCCAGGTTCATCAGCGCCTGAGGCTGTTTGATCTTCAGGGCGCGAGCGCGACGAAGATATTCCCGGGCCTCGGCGTGGCGATTCAGACCGGTCAGAGCCTGACAGCACCCGAGCAGGGCCAGTGAAGATTTGGCATCCAGCTTCTCCGCAGCCTCAAAACACTCCAGGGCCAGCCTGAACTGCATGTCCTGCATGTACATCGTTCCAAGGTTGATCTGGAATTCAATCCGTTTCGGCGCCCGTTCCGCCGCCTGCTGCATAAAGGGAATAGCCTGATCCGCGCCATACATGGCCAGCAGCATCGCACCGCGCAGGAAGGCGACATCGGCATGCTCAGGCTGCATGGCCTCCACCTGCTTGCAAAGCCGTTCGCAAATGTCGTAACGACCGGTTTGATAGGCATGCTGTGCCCGATCGACAGTCTCCCTGAGCTTTTTCTTCTGGGTATTGGAAAGACGCTTCGGCGCGGCCATCAGGCAACTCCGTCCGGCATGGCAGGCATCAAACGTGCGCCGCCACCAGCTCCAGCCAGAAACGAATCAATGCACTGGCATAACCCGCCTCGCCAGCCTCGTCGAGCTTGGCCTGCAGTTCCTCCAGATACTCGGATGGAATATGATAAACGGCGCCCGAGGTTTCCCAGACGCCACCGGTCTGCACCAGACGCAGGCCGACGGTGTCGCCGACATCGAGCTGGCGGCTGATCCACTTGTCTTCAATGGTGAATTCCTCACCCTTCCCGGCCGGATAAGCCCGCAGTTTGAAACTGCTTCCGGGATCGGTTTCGGTCACCTGGTACAGGCGCAGAGGTCGCTTGCTCAGCTGTTCCAGGTATTCGCGCTGCGCATCGCTCAGGTTTTCGACCGCGCCCAGTACCAGCTTCATCACCGGGCCGACAGGCACAGGTTTGGTAGTCGATTTCCTGTCGTCAGCGGCTTTCTTATCGTCGGCGGCTTCGGCTTCTTCATCCGCATCATCAACTGGCGGCTCCACGAATACGCCCTCTGCCATCATGTATTCAAGCAGGTTGGTGTCATGGATATTCTGGATGGACTGATCGGCCGTGGAGATGCCCTTGCGCTGGGTGGCATCAATACCGTCGAACCAGGCGGTTTCAACCCAGTGCTTCAATGTTTCTCCATGCTTGATGGTGACCCAGTTGATGGCCTCCTGCACGATCTCGCGATTATCCGCACGCACGGCCGACAGGTCGCGCTCTTTCAACATGCAGCACTTCTTGTATTTCTTGCCACTGCCGCAGGGGCAGGGATCGTTACGGTTCACCTTGTGGGCCACGGAAACTCCTTGTTGCCGCGATGTGCTGGAAAAACCCCATCGCCGACCAAAGTCGGAAGAATGAACGGCAGCAGCCTTCACTTCAAGTTCCGGTAGGAATTCAGTACAAGGTACAAAGAAAAACCCCGCCGGAGCTTAAAGCTCAACGGCGGGGCTTGGGTTAAATTCCTGGCAACGTCCTACTCTCCCATGGGGACCCCCACAGTACCATCGGCGCTAGAGAGCTTAGCTTCTGAGTTCGGGATGGGATCAGGCGTTTCCTCTCTGCCATAGTCACCAGGAAACTGGTAACAAGTC